>Ga0126343_10000394_pt1 | contig 16335 bp, 14 predicted proteins | sample Cyp2metagenome_FD_92531 | JGI IMG/M metagenome (GOLD analysis project Ga0126343, IMG submission 92531) | Coral microbial communities from Lord Howe Island, Old Settlement Bay, Australia - Cyphastrea 2 metagenome | ecosystem: Host-associated > Invertebrates > Cnidaria > Coral ...
GCATGTTTCCGCAAAGTTTCCGCACATGTTTCCGCAAGTTTCCGCGCATGTTTCCGCAAAGTTTCCGCACATGTTTCCGCAAGTTTCCGCGCATGTTTCCGCAAAGTTTCCGCACATGTTTCCGCAAGTTTCCGCACATGTTTCGTATCACCGTCGTGGAGGCCTGCAGCAGAAACATGGAGATCTTGGTTCCAAAACTGGTGGAAACTAGCTCTCGAAAGGGCCAAGGATCGTGGAAAGCAAGCTCTTTTTAAAGGCCCAAAGAGTGTGGAAAAGAGGGTCTCTGAAGGCCCAAATTTTGTGGAAAAAAGGGTCTCTAAAGGCCCAAAACTTGTGGAAAACAAGCTTATGGATGTGGAAAACCTATGTGCAGGAGGGTAAGAAACACAAGGCCAAAGGGCCCGCGTGGCTCCTGTAAAGAAGAGGCGTGATTAGGTGTCTCACGGCCCCCCCAATATATATGTATATACGTAGATATGTAGATATATACTATATATGTAAATATGGGACAAACCTATGAACCGGGGACCTGCTTGTTTCCCCTGAAGCCACCTGCGAAGGCACGGGACAAACAGGCCAAGTCGGAGGTCTTAGATCTGTGGTCTTCCTGGAGATCGAGGTGAAACATGGTGGCGTTCCTATACCGGGTCAGCTCATGATGGAAATGGAATGGGAAACAAATGGGAAAATATATGGAAAATGGGGATTCGATTACTTGTGAACGGTGACATAAGTATGGGAAATGCTTACAGCTACTGGGAAAAAACTTTCGTCATTTCGACTGGGTCATGTTCAATAGCAAAGTATTAAACCTTTCGGGAATAACTATATGGAAAATCACGGAAAAAAACAACATGTATCAGTACGAAATCAACGATAGGGGGGTTGAAAGTCTGAAACCACGAACGAAGCCTGAAGAGTCAAAGTCTGAAAGAACTGTAGCGACCTGACAGCGAGCACAGCATGGGGGGATCCCCAGTCACCATGCTTCAAGACTTCAATGTGAGTCATGGTCATCACCACTGGAAAATCACTGGGTGATTTTTCCCCAATTTGGACCGATGGTTCACCATGTCGCAGGCCTTCTCAGCCGCTCGTCGAAAGAACGTTGCATCCTCCAGCTTCACCTACGGCTCTGTCGCTCCGGCGCTCCGGGACGCCCCCGGACCCTTAGATCGTTCTCATCCAAGGTCTTAGTCTTTCAGATGGAAAGCAAATGGTCCATTGTTCGTGGCAAATTGTTAGTTTACCAGAGGGTACCCCAAGTTTCAAGAAACTCTTCCAGCTTTTGAAGGTCAAAGTGAATGTCTATGAGAAGGGAAACCTGTATCCCAACAATCCCATGCTCAAGTTGATTCCGTTGTGTTGCATTACCAGTAGTACCGCACAAGGCGGTGGCGGAAGTTTCAAAGATAGGAAACCTATAGGAGAGGTTCGTTGTTGTGAGTCATGGATGGCAGAGCAGATCCACTGATGGATCGAGAGGTGGTCGGAGCGTCGGCCTATCTATCTGTCTATCTATCTGCCTGCCTAACTAACTGACTGACTGACTGACGAACTGACGAACTGACTAACTGACGAACTAATTGACGAACTGACTAACTGACTAACTCACTAACTGACTAACTGGCTAACTGACTAACTGACTCACTGACTAACTGACTCACTGCCTAACTGACTAACTGACTAACTGTCTAACTGACTAACTGCCTAACTGACTAACTGACTAACTAACTGACAAACTAACTAACTAAGTTGTTAAGTTGCTAAGTTGTTAAGTTGTTCAGTTGTGCAATTGTTAAGTTATTAAGTTGTTAGCGCAGTTAGTTCACTGACATCTCAAATTTTGATCAAAACCCACAGTTTTTAACACTTTTGACTTCCAAATGTGCTTCTCGCCACAACTGCGTGCACTTTTTGGACATCGGATGGCCATTGCATCGTCAAAAAGTGGTACGAGCATGTGGTGTTTTGAACATTTTCACTTTCAAATTTGCTTTGCGCCACAACGGCGTGCACTTTTTGCACATCTCAAGTTCCAAAAGTGGTCCGAACGTGGCGTGTTTTGTACATTATCACTTCCAAATGTGCTTCGCGCCACAACGGCGTGTACTTTTTCAACATCTCAACTTCCAAAAGTGCTCCGACAATGAGGTGCTTTGTACATTTCACTTCCAAATCTGCTTCGCGCCACAACGGCTTGCAACTTTTCATGTCTCATCTGCCTAGATGTCTCCGCACCCGCCGCTTTAGCGAGCCTACTTTGCGATACCCCGGAGCCACAAAACACTGGAAAAACACAGTGTTTCGCGACTTTTCTACCTTTTCGCGCACCTGCATCTTCTCACTTCTGACTTTCTCCATCTCTTCTCTTCTCACTTCAGACTTGCTTTTCCATCTGTCCATATTGTCGGAAGCTTAGCTTCTAAACTTCCTTCGATTGGTATTATCGTCAATTATTAGTTATAGCATTCTTGTTATTATCAGCAATATTATGATTATGACTATCATTATTAATTTTAGGATTATTATTGTTATTGTTATTGTTATTATTGCTGTTGTTATTATTATGATTAAAATCATTATTTTTGATATCATGATCATTATCATGATCATTGCCAAAGCTTATCTTTATTATTGTTATATAGTTATTATTGGGCTAGCATGTGAACTGCTACTGTGGTCCTACCCCTTGAACCACACCTTCGAGGAAGTCATCAAGGTGGCTATTTGAAGGGACCTGAAGGAAATGGCAGTTTGGAAACCCTCTGCGCACACCAAACATGTAAATATGACAATGAGAGTTCTATCCGCTTTTCTCGGATGAACATCCACAAATTGATGACATGTAAAGACTGGATGTCAAGTGGAGCCAGCTTGGACTGCTGTTTTTCCAGAAATCAGCTGGGTCACAAACCAGTTGGGGATCTCAGGTCCAACACTCAATGGCTGCCACAAAAATTCATTTGGGTCACAGCTCGACCGTCTCATGAGTGCGTTCTGGGCCCTCAACGCAGTCATGCCATCCATAGAACTCAGAAATGCTTCCGCCAGGGCGGTTTGAAGCGCAGGAGCCCCTAGAGCGGAGGAGCCAGTGAACACACACGAACACAAGCACTTCAGTGGGATAGTTCAAAGAATCGTGTCTGTAGAAAAAGCCATGGTTTCTTATTCTTGTATATCCACATGTCATACATGATCTTGCAAAAAAAAACATCGGCGATGCCAACACTCGCCCTGGGAGCAATCTTTTTCCTGCACCCCTCAGACACTGGCTATTGTATTAGCAGCGGCGGCGTCTGTTCATGTGCACGCTTCTCAGGACGCGCAAGCCTCTGTGGCATGCGAAGACTGCACCCTTGGCTCTCAAGGCACTAAACAACCTTCCTTGTTTTGCTTTCAATTTGTGGATATCACGCACCATTGGCCGCAATTTTGCAGCTAGCTTCTTCTGATTTGCCTTGATTCCTTTCACGTGGAGTGCCAAATGATGAACAGCCAGCTCTAACCTCCGAAGCTTATCTATCGTCGGCTGCAATTTCCGCAACAAATCCAGACAAGTATGGACCAGAGTCAGGGTTGATGCGATGAAGGACTGATCTGTCCGAGTATAAGGAACGTTTTCCTGCCCTGAAGTCATCACCACACAAAGCATGCACAAAGGCGGATCGAGATCGTGCAAGGCTTGAGCCAAAATGGAATTGCAAGCAGTTTGAAACATTCATTCCAGGAATCTATTCAATGATGACAGAGTTCGACCCCCCCCTTTGGCATAGACATCTATACACATACCTATGCTTTAAATGTCTACTGATCATGGTTACAAGTGGCGCTCACACTGCTCCAGGGGTGACACATAGAGGTGCAGCTTTTGCTGGACTCTAATCCACATCGACAACGGCCTTTTGACTTTTGACGCTGTCTGAAAGCTAACACAGTTGGCGAATTCATTTGGAAAGCCACCAAGCGGGTCAGGCGGTCGGGATCCATATTTCCACTAGACTGCAAAGTTTCCTTCTTGCCTCCAAGGGAGAAGAGGCGCGCTGTGCTAGCTTGGCTGGCAGGGATGAAACAGTTCGTGTCAGCTGGGCAAACTGGTAGGCTCCGTAGCTTGGCATTCGGCATGACTCCAGAGTCTCTAAGTGCATGACTCCCGGAAAGGATCGAAGACAGGCTGCAAATGAGTGGCAGTCCAAACTGTCTCGCTTTCATGTAGGGCCCGAGCCAACATCATGGCGGTGTCTATTTTGGACTGGATGTCGGCGTCCTCCTCGGAGACGCCTGCCAAGGAAGTTCTAGCAAAATGCTGGAAGTTGAACTTGATGAACGCCAATGATGCCAGGACTTGGTACCACTTCAAACTGATGTATTGAGCAGATTCGGGCACGTACGTCAACAAAGTCGACCAAAACCTTTCGACAGGAATGGTTCCTGATTGAACAGGAATCTGTGCTTCTAAGGTTCCTAAGGCTGCCTGCTGCCATTTGAAGAAGCCTTCAATACGAAGCTTCTTCGTCATCTTCTTGAAATGGCCACGCGCCTTTTTAGTAACCACGGTACTCGGACGGGCCCAATACCTTTTCTGCCCATCTCGGAAAATCCGTTTGCGAAAGACGGGTGCCCTCCGCACAGGTTGGGACCACCACCGCAAAATTCTCCGAGCTTCCGTCCTGAATTCCTTCTTGGAACGGTAATTCCACCGCTGCATTGTTTCATGCAATCGATTTGCTTCAAGCTTGGTCTGGGTCCCTTTGGGAGCCCCTCTGCCTGTAGTCAGGCTGCGGAGACAAGCCTGTACCACTGCACGCGGGGGTGGTCTTGCGAAGACGGCCCGCCATGTTCTTGCTTCAGAAGCATAAGGTTGCTGGAGAAATTCCTGTATCTTCGGCAAAGAGCTTGCACAACACTTGGGAAGAGCGCCAGATCCTTGTAGCACAATCTTCTCCAAATCGGGCTTTGCGTCCTTCGCACAGGGCATCTGCAAAATTACAGGGAGAAACCTGCACAGAGTTGTCATCCGTGAAATGCACATGGCGCAAGCTTGAAATCAATTAAAAACCCTGTCCTCCGCCAACTCCTGCAACTCGCCGTCCCAGTTTGCAAATGCTGGGCTAGGAGGAACTGGTAAACTTAGCCGCTCCATCAAGTCCCTGTGAGCAGAGAGGAAAGACCCAGCATCAGCAGATTTGATGGAGACGATGCGCCGCAGGGCAAAGCAATCGTGAGCTGGGTCGCCCGTGATCCTGATAGAGATGCAGGCACAGATATGTTTTAAAAAAGAATAGAAATAGAAAGGTGCAAGTACAGAGATAAGAAAGATGGAAAGGCGCAAGCACATATCAAAAGAAAAAAAGATAGATAGAAACATCGGGCCAGGCACAGCGTTGGACATGCTTCCGCGTCAGCTTCAACGGACTGTGCGGGTCCTTTTGGCGTATTTGAAACAGGTCGGAGGCTAACAGGTAGCAAGCGGCTGTAGAGACTTCTTAATTTCAAGCGATGCTTGCCATAGGAATCGGTGGCGTGGAATGCAGGGCAGCAAGCCTTCCCCGGCAGACCCGCTTCCTTCCGATGGCTGATGATGTCAACCACCAACTCTTCCAAGTGTGGCCTGATGTCTGGCCACGTCTCTCCTGCCATTGCTGCTGGTGGGCGGAGCAAAGCACCGTCAATGCCTATCCAACCATAGACCACGTTGATTCTCTCTTTGGGCAAGATGCGCGATGCAAGCTTGAAATGCCCGTCACCTCGAATGGCTGATCCACTATAAACATGCACGTGTTTTTCCACATGGCGAACCAAAGCAGGCAAATAGGACAAAAGGGCATCTCGCAGGATACTGCGCAAGGCAAATTTGCGGGGCAATGATTCCACTGCATAGAGCGCCTTGTCAGCTCGGTTGATGTAGATGGAATTGGCTAAGTACAAATCGAGCACAAATCTCTTGACTGCATTTGCATTGAAGGTTTCGGAAAACTTCCCCAGGATCAACAACAAGAAGCGAGGAGAGAACATGACCTTGCGACTTTTTTTTTGGTGGGAGATCAGCACGTCTGGGAAATGTCGCCTGATGTCGGACATTTGAACGCTGAAGTTCTTGAGGCAAGTGCGACAGCGAAAAGGTCGCACGTCCAAGTTCTGCGGCAGTGGTAGATCCAGAATGTATTTGCAAGCTCCGTCTCTCCCCTGGCCTACGACCTCATGCTGGGTCTCCCTGGAGTGTGCCTCCGCTGCGGCCGGGCAAATGCGGAAGGTCATCTTTTCAGAACTAGACTGGTCTGCTGTCCCTTGGGGAGCCGCGCTACAGCTTCCTGATGCTGTCTTTGTAGAAAACAAGTCCGCGGGTGAAGCTGCAAATGGTGTCCGCTGCACTGCCTCCACATCCTGCGATCGAAACTAAGACATGTGTAGACCCTCTGGACAGATCAAAACAAAGGGGGACAAAAGACAGAATCTTAGTATTGTTCTGAACTGAAATCCGAAGCAAAGGCCAGCTCCTTAGTGACCTCCGTGACAGCATCCATGACGTCAAACTGCAGACGCCCTCGCCGTGCATTCTTCTTCCTTAGTGTCAAAACCTTGCATCCAACCAGCTGCAGCTCTGTCTGCGGGCAAGTTAGAACCTGCCGTCTTAAAGCTGTATGTTGTCCACTGGTAGTCGCATGGAGCGGTAAAACATCACTCATGGGCTTGCCTCTGGCATTGTAAGTGCTGAGGATGTACACTAATTGTTCGTCCCGATATGCTGCTAAACCGCTTGCTGGTTTGATGGGCTCATCCACACTGGTTGGTTGGTGGAACAAATGCATTTGTGATAGATGCAAGAGCCGGCGGGAAGTGCGTCCGGCGGCTAAACGAAAGGCTAGGCTTTGTTCCCCACCGCGGGTGCCATCTCCGAGCACGGCTGCAGCAGGGTGATTGGCTGGCAGCCTGCAAGTCCTTCCTCTCTTTTTCTTGCCTGAAGCTCTGGGCACCTTTCTGAGCTTGAGCTTTGGCTGCAGCTCGCCTGTCCTTTTGTCGCTTCTGGGCTTTCGGGGAAATCTCTTCGGCCAAGCGCCCCTGGAAGCAGTGGAACGTTGCTTGGGGGCTGGGACTTGCCCAGCCATGATCTCCGGGGACAGCCACGTCGTGCGACCGCTGCGAGCAGCAGACGGCACAGGCGTGACGTCTGAGTCTTCTTTGATATCAGAGAAAAACCATCCATAAGCGAAGTGCAAGGCAGGCTCACCACACTCCTCTCGCAGAATTGGGCTGGCCTTCTCCGCGCTGTTGAATTGCCGTACGTCGGTAAGTGTAGCTGCCGCGGCCACTCGACCAGTGCCACTTTCCACCAAGTAAACCGTTCCTCTTCGCATAGTCTTTGAAGCTTTGACTACATACGCAACCTCTCCGGCCAGCAGGCGTGGCAACCAATCTCTGCGCACCACTAAGCCGTGCGGCATCGACATGATTAAGGTTGAAGACGTGGTAACTATGCAGCAAACTGATGCGTTCTTTTTTTGTCGGAGGCAGATCCGATCCATGCTTCAGAACATGTGTGTTGCAGCATGTAATATACTTATAATTACGCAATTTCCTGCGTGATCATTCGTTGATTTATTTGGTTGCGGTCCCTGTGGGAGCCGCCCTGCCTAAGTATATGAGCCAGAGCATATACACCAACGAGCAGAATCACGAATATGAAAACAGAGTGTTGCAAACAGAAGGCATGCAAATTCATTGGCGGCAGCGGCTGTGCAGATTTCTTGGTCGCTTTCTTCGCAAAAAAAAAATCGTCGGATAGAGGATAAACTCACCCTGCCTCGATGTAGTCAAAGATGCCCGCAGCAGTTGGACTCGCAGCCTCTGATCAGCAAACTTATGCAAGCCTCTTGATCAGAAAATTTGAACACATGACGAAACACAAAAATTATGCCTTTTAGCAAAGCTGGATGGAAAACAAAGAAAAGCTGACAGCAGCTCAGGACCCAGCTAGCTACCTAAACATTATGAATGACCAGAATGTATGATAGGATACCGGTAGCACACCCATGAGGGCCAACAGCGGACAGCCTTGTGTTCTTGCGAGAGTTTTGGCCTTGCTTTCCTTCCTATGCTAGTGCGCAGACTTTCGGTCGCTGAACGACGCGCTCTTTCCTGATAAAATATCCAGGCCCTAGGCTCATTGAAAATCATACAAAATCCTTGCCTCTGACCATGGCATCCAAAGCCTCAAGCACACGTGCTAGCCTGCGTCTACCAAGTGGGATTACGGTCTTTCATCTCCTCAGATGCTGGCCCAAAGTTTGGGTGCAATAGTCATCTATGGTTCCCTTAAGCTTGCACCACAGAGCTTGCATTTGAGGACCCGTCAAAGCTCCGGGAGAAATGGAAGCGCCCTTGTAACAAACTGTGGCGTCCTGGCACAACTGGTTCACGCAGCGTCGTACGTGTTCAAAGTCGCTGTTTGCAAACCCTTTGCCAAAAAAAAACCTCCCCAGAGCTAAGGGACCAGGTCCAAGAACTGCAACAGGGTCTGCCAAGTAGTCTTCTATGGTTTCATTCAAATTTGTCCCTATGTCACCGGCAGCAATGCCGCTGAGATGCACGGCATTCAACACTGTTTCCACAATGTTCTTGGCAATGAAAGGACCATGCCCGGGCAACTCCTGAAGCACCTGCACCATTCCGTGATAGTCCTTGGTCCTCTGAAGCTTCACAAAGATAGTTGGATCTGAGAACTGAGACCACAAGTTTGCCAAGCACACGCTTGCTTTCGTGGAATTGAGCCCTCCAACCTTGCTCATTTCCTGCGTGAGCTGTTGGGTCCAAGCGATGGAATCTTGAGCAGCGATGAATATTCCCATCTGGGAAGGTTCAGCCAAGGAATGGAAACCCAAATAGTTTGAGTGGGAAGGTAAAAGGAGCGTAACCGCACTCTGCTGCCGAAGCTTCCCAAAAGCTATCAAAGTAATCCACTCAGGGGCAGTCATGTATCCGCGCCTATTTTGCTCACCTGTCACTTCTCGTAACCATGCCGCAGTAGCTGCCGTGAAAGGATCGAGTAGAGTGGGCTTCAATGGATGGATCCGGCTACAAAACATGATCTCTGGCAACGAACAGTGGGTGCCTATGTAAGCATGGCAGCATGGCCTCAAACTTTGTAGCCTGCAGGTCGACGAAGGGACTTTGAGTTTCTTCATGCCGTTGCGGGCAGTGGCCAATGTGCAAGCAGCAGTGTGATACATGCGTTGTCTGTCTGCCTTCCCAAATGCCACTGCCACCTCTGCCCAGTCTACGGCAACTTCCTTGTGGCTATCCATCAAGTAGCGTGTCAGGTAGAAAACGATTGTCGCCACTGTCAGGAACGTGACAGGGTTGCGTGCATCCCAAGCCTTTGTCTTGAATTCAGGTCTGTCAAGTCCCAGCAGCTTGCGAACTTGTTGTGGTTTCCTCTGGGCTCCTCGTGCTACTTGCAGATTTTTTCTCTTGCGGCCTGCCCCAGGCCTGCGGCCGCCATGGCTGCGGAGCTGACCAGCGGCGAGCTTTCCCATGGCTCAAGTATAGGAAACGGCGTCTTAGCTGAGAACCCTTCCATGCAAAATAAAGACGTCAAATGCATTAGCAAAATTCATACAGAGGTGTTTGGCTTTCGTGACCTGCGTGTTGCGAGGCTGCGGTCCCTTTTGGGAGCCGCTGTTCTTAAGCGCACCAGCTGCATTGTCTAATGCAAATGGAGCAGCCATCACACTTGTAAGAAATACGATCACTCGGATGAGACATCACTAACTGCTGCTCTAGGATGTGAAAAACATGGGCAAGCAACTAAATAGAAGTGCATCGATGGAATTTCGCGTCTAGAAAGCAGGAAACTTGTAAGAATCACTTTCCCTCCACAGCGTGACAGGACAGCTGAGGCGCCCTGCGACAACCGGATCTAGTTCAACAAGTTCCTGTTGCCGCGTGAGATGCAAAAAGAAGGTCAAGTCCCTGCATCATTGTAAATAAGTGTAGGTTGCTTGACATTGATCATCCATGGTCTAACCAAAAGAAATAACAGCTGTTATTGGATAAACTCAGCCGGCGTCGATCTGAGATAATCTTGTCAAAGGCGCCTGCTTCATGTTGATTCGCAGCCTCAGAATGCGGCTCATACATGTCTCTTGAGAAAATAGAAATGAAGTATAGCAATCATATATTCCATTCTCTCAAGACCCGAAGTAAATGACTGAACGTCTCCCATGCATTGAAAATGAACACTGCTTGCAAGATCACATGCATGCACCACCTGCAGGACTCAATGCGCAAATCCGACCTTTTGCTTTTGCCGGCCTAGTGACCTTCCCCAGAAAGCCATAAGCCAACTCCAACTTCTCTGGACTCTAGACAAAGTTACGCATGTCCAAAAGAGAAATGACACGCGACCGCGAGCGGGCGACCTATGATACTGTGGCCAAAGCAGCCGGAACACTCACCCAAGGCTCGCAAAATTCTACATCAGCCCGGTTGCTGCCATTGTCTCTCAGGTCAGATCACGGGAAATTTTCTTGACCCAGGCGGAGCTTTTTGATCCACTCACAAGCAGTGGCGTCCTGGGCAATCTCAGTCCACTTCCTCTTCTGAAATTTCAAGACCTCATGCCCACCACTCTCAGCAGCGGGCCTGCCCACCACGTCAATCAGCTGCACATGCTGAAGCCTGTTGATAGCGTTCAGCAGCAGGTGCACTGGCTGGCCTCGCGGGTTCTTCTCCTCTTGCGCTGGCTTCTGAGAATCTTTTCGCTTCCATCCATTGAGTCTCGCCAGCTTGTGCTTGAGTTTGCCTCGCATCTCCTTTGAAGTTTGTACTTTGGTATTGTCCCCTGCGTCGGTCATGATCCACCGCATGATGGTTTCTTCCGCATCTGGCTTGTTTGGCAGACCGGCATCGGGAGTGGAGTGCTCCTCGCCTGCGCCTTTCATCTGAGGACTTTGGAGCAGTTGGAAGTATTGGAGCTGCCGGAGCCAAGCATGCAAAGCATACTGAATGTCAATGACATCGATGATGTTCTCGTAAGGGTTGACAGGGATGCGCGTCAAGCTTGCGAGGTAGGCGCGGCATTTGTTGACCGTATTTGCCCAACGCAGCACATCAGTGTCTGCGTAAGCCAGCTTTTGAAGCCAAGCAGCCCCCAAGTCTGGATGAATGTCCTGGAACTCATCGATGGCCTGTAGAACTTGGCGCATCCACTTCCGGGCGAAAGCATTGAGCACAATGCGAGAGGGTCCGAGACCATGGGAATCATGTCCAGCTGCTTCTGCAGCATCCTTTTCCTCAGCAGCTTCCTGCTGAGCTGGAGGCAGGCGAGAAGCCAGCCATTGCATCAGAGACCGCAGCAAGTTCTTGCTGTGGTCTTTCATCTGCAAAGGAAACTGCTGGCAGACATGGGTTTCGAAAACCACATTGAAGCGCTTCTGGAAGCCGAGGTCGGCAGAAGTCGAACCTGTGAGCACTTCAAGGGTCGGACCTATCTGCCCGTAGACTAAGTGGTAGAAGGCATACACATCGTGCTGATCCCTCATTTGGCCTGTGATGGAGCGATCTGGCTCACTGTGGCACCACTTGTTGATGTTGCTCTTTTGAGCGAACTGGCTCGCTGGGACTCCGTCTCCACTTTTCGATGTGCGGTACGTCTCCGTGACTTCACTGGTTGCCAAACCTGTCCTTCCGAAGTTGTACAGGTTGTTTCGATGTCCTCGCAAGGTCCCGCTGTTGCAGAAAGCTTCCTTTGCTTTGGCATACTTGGGAATGCCAGAAACTCCCAACAAATCATCTGTGAGAAATTGATGCAAAGAGGTCTTGCGGCAGCTGGGAGGAGCGGCAAAGAACGAAGGAATGGCTGTGGTCCTGCCATGGTTTTCTTCCTGTTGGATCGAAATCCGTGTGCCTTCATGGTGCAACCAGCCTACACCTGCCATGAGGCCTTGACACAAAGCTTCTAGTGGCCAGCCTTCTGCTTTCCCGATGGCTCGAATGGCCTGGAACATGGGCTTCGGCAACTGCAGGTGCAGCTCGAACCGGGGATCATTGGCAACATCAGCAACGCTGCGAGGATTGGTTTCACAAACTGCTTCCAAAGCTGCAATGATGGTAGTCTGCAGCACATGGGTGTTCTGGCAATTGGTGAAAAGATCTTCGGGCTCCAGTACTTCTGACAAGGCCTCTGTTGTAGTTACTGCACGCAAGGTCTCTTTGATACCTTCCAGTGGATCGGGCAAGGGCTCATCATCAGCTGATGGCAGACGGCACTCATAGTTGAGGCGATCGCATCTGGCCACCGGGCTATCCCCATTGCGCTGGGTGGCAGGGCAATCCTCCTCCATGGCACTCTGCTGGGTTGCAGGTACTTGATCGTCCATGCCCTGGCCATTGACTTCTCCTTGTGGGCTGGCAACCACCAGGCTATCAAGGTTCCCTTCTTGGCATTGATCATTTGGACTTTCACAGCCAGCCCCGAAGTAGTCCTCGGCTTGGCATGTATCACCACCACTACTGTCCTCCTGCACTGCCTTGACATCAACGCCCGTCTCAGTCGACATCTCAAGTGCGCGAGGCTACGGTCCCTAAAGGGAGCCGCTGTGGGGGTGAAACGTTTGAAAATGAAAAAGGGATGTGCTTGAACAAAATCATGCAAGATCATGTATACCTCTCCACATCTGATCCAACAGGTGGTTTCGGCTGTGAGTTCCAGCATGTGACATGACACAGCAAAGAAAAAACGATAAACGAGACCGCTTCACACCCGTGATGTGAAACCATGTAAAATCAATATACAGGAGGCTCCGGTCCCTTAGGGAGCCGTTCTGGAAGTGAAGCATAGGAGCTAAACTTTATACTGTGTACTCAGGATAGCACAGAGTCGAGACTTCTCCAACAAGAGCTTGCAATTCCTACATTGGGTTGGTGCGTGATGGCACTGCTCAGCATTGGGAATCAACTCGACACGGCGAGATTTCAGGAAATTGTTTGCTACTGCGAGGTCCAAACGCTACTCCATGTTGCCCCTACTTGGCGACATGCAAGCTTTGGAATTCTAGCAGCGTCCTCTGCCAACAGTTCGCGACTGGACTGGTGTTCGCTCAGAGGGCCTGGCATTGCGGCCAATAGACTCTTTCTCTGTTCTCAGCAAAGCTCAAGGTCGAATGTGTTTATGACCAAGTTCATTGTTCTTAGCTGTAAACAATAGAACAAAATCTGTAGAGCCTGTAAGGCCCAATGAATCAGATGCAGAAAACCTAATTACAAGCCATCCCCCATTAAAAACTATCTCCAAACGATCGAAGAAAGTTTAAAAGTCGAACTTCAGTAACAAAGGAATGGTTCCAGTGAGCATGGAACCCCAAATGTCTTGATGAAATATATCAGGGGTTCTTGCTTCTGGACAAAGAGAGCCCTAGATCTATTCGACGAGTTTAACCCATCCAAACATATTTCACCATTGATCCTCATGTCCACGTATAGTAACAGTTTGAAAACCAATAGTGGAAAATAGTAGAAAAGGAAGAAAATAAAACAACAGGTATATAGAAACCAGAAAAGAGAAGAAACAACGTATGCAAAGGACTCGCTCAAACGAGGCAGATAGACAGACAGACGGTCGGACGGGCAGACAAACAGACAGACAGACAGATAGATCGGTATATACATAGATAGATATATACATAGATAGGTACGAAGGTATGTAGATAGCTAGGTAGGTAGAAAAGTGGACAAGTAGACATAGAGATAGAATGATAGATAGAAAGAAAGATAGATATATACATATGTATGGACGGATGGATAGATAGAAAGGTGGATAGGTTGACAGATAGATAGAAAGTAAAATAGAAAGATAGTAGACTAAAGACAGCCAGATGGCATCAGATAGCTGGACAGATAGATAGATAAACAGATAGACAAACAAACAGACAGACAGATAGATAGGTAGATAGATAAAGAGATAGATTAATAAGATTAATAGGATGGATACGTACGTACGTACATACATTACATGACATGACATTACAGTACAGTACATTACATTACATTGCACTGCATTACATTACATTACATTACAGTTCAGTACAGTACGGTACATTACATTACATTACATTACCTTACATTACATTATATTACTTTACATTACATTAAATGCGTTGGCGTGCATTGCGTTGCGTTGCATCGCATTGCATGGCATGGCATGGCATGGCATGGCACTACACAACATGACATGACATTACGTACACACATACTTCTATATATATATATATATATTTATTTATTTATACGTCTACAGATACGTATATATATATGTGTCTATGTGTATATATATATATGTTAAATATGTCATTGAAGGGGTTCTATCAATACATACACACATACTTATTATATATGTATATGTATATGTATATATATATGTATCTATGTATGTACGTCTACAGATATGTATGTATATGTAAATAAATATATGTATATATTAAATATGTCATTGAAGGGGTTCTATCAATGGGGGTATCCCAAAATCATCAATGTTGACCGGTTTTACATCATAAACCATCCATTTTAGGGTATCCCATTTTGTGAACCCCCTATAATAAAATAGATTTGAAACATGTTGAAACCATCAGCCAGTGACAGCATTGGTTTCCAGTCCTTGTTGGGCAAGGCACCACCGATGGGAACCTCACCAAACCTGGACGAGGGGACGTAAATGCCGCGATGAGATCTACAGACACAAACCGGATGAACAGCGCTTAATCAGCTTGGCTTCCAGCTCATTTTCAATGATGGCAATCTTTTTCTCCTTTTGTTCCTGTCACTCGCGAAACCGTGTTTGTCCGTGCCCCAGACATGTCACTGTACACGTGATGGAATCTGATTCTGTGACTGGTGCCTGCAAGATGGTCTTGCCGGCGCCTAAAAACCGGGTCAAAATTGTGACCTCAGCAGGACAGGAATCCGGCCTTTCTTTGCACACTGGATAATGCGCGATGCAGATGGCAGGGCCCAGCCAGAGCATGTCCAAAACGAGATGAGGCATGGTGTTTCCGAAACAAGTGGGCGCAGAACCCGCTTCAATTGTGAAGGCTATAGATTCAGTCCCCATTGTGGTTGCTTAGATACAGTCCTGTTGGTTACCCTTTGGTAAACTAACATAACTATAAAATCACAATTTTATGGGAGAACTCACTATCAATGGCCATGTTCAATAGCTACGTGAATCATTCAAAACTTCAACTGCTGAAAAATTGGACCAACATGTACAAACTCACAGGTTTAACCAGATGAGCAATCTACAATATATAGGGTATTATAATCCCTTTTAATCGTCAACCATCAGACGTTTTGAACACTGCTCAGATATGGAGATCACATGAGGTAACTAACAAAAAGATACTAGAACAGAGCCATTACCAGGGCCGTTTCCAGAATGAGCAAGTTGGGAAGCCCGAGGGCCCAACGGACTGCGCTGATCCACTTTGATGGGTGATTCCTTCTCGCAAACCTGATTCTTCTTGCGCAAAGCACATGTCGACTCAATGATCATGACACAAGGTATGACAAGGTTGTCAGTTGCCCTTCCCACGCGTGTCACATTCCACACCAAAGCATGACCGCGCCTGTTTTCCTGGCAACAGTTTGATCCTTTGTGCCTTGCTTTCGCATACAAAACGTGTACTGACTTTTGTTGATACCGTACTGTCTGTATCCAGTCTCCATACTGTCTGTATACTGCCAGCATCTGCCATCTCTGTCTGAAACAGCAGTCCGAAAATCCTAACACATACAGCAGAGTGTTGCCAGTAGTGTGTGTACAGATGTGCACGGTTTTGCTTCTCAGATCATTCCAGATCTATCAAACAAATGCTTGGGCCTTTCCAAGGTTGGAAGACCTCCTCTTCGTCTTCATCCTGGAGATGTGGCGATCAAAGATTGGACTATCCCAGGGAAGATCGAAGCACAGACAGTGTATCCAAATCATTCTAAAAAAGGGTGTGGCAGAAACACTGCATTTATATATATATACATATATCAGAGACTATCAAAGTGTTTGTGTGTGTGGATTATAAATATACTGTATATTCTGTATATACTTGATATTATGCTTGTATATACGTGTAGAGATGTGTGTGTGTGGTTTGAACTCCACTGCACTTACACATTCAGTCCAGCCAAGGGATGTCTCGAACTTGTAGACTCAGGCCAAGCTCCCTGGCACCTTGCATATTGCTGTGGTGAGATCGTTCTGTTGGCTAAATTCGGGGCGATGAATTTGATTGAATCTGCATCATGATATCTTCATGACATTCCATGAGAGGCGCGCATGGATCCCAAAAA
>Ga0126343_10000395_pt1 | contig 16317 bp, 14 predicted proteins | sample Cyp2metagenome_FD_92531 | JGI IMG/M metagenome (GOLD analysis project Ga0126343, IMG submission 92531) | Coral microbial communities from Lord Howe Island, Old Settlement Bay, Australia - Cyphastrea 2 metagenome | ecosystem: Host-associated > Invertebrates > Cnidaria > Coral ...
CCTGGTTTATTATGGTTTCATTTCTTTTCATTTCTAGATGGGTTCATTTTTCCTTGTAAATTTGTGCCTGGTTGTTATCACCATGCAGTTCCAAGAAACAAAAGCTCGTGAGATAGAATTGATGGAAAGAAGCAAAGATGAATCATCTCTCCGCTCATCAAAGCCATTGAAAACCTTGTTTAAACTGCTACGAACGTTTTGCAACTGCAATTCCACAGAAGAGGAATACGTCCATCACCATCATCACCACATTTATCATCATCACCACTTTCATCATCATTTGTACAATTGCTTTGTACCACCATCTCCAGACCCTAACTCCTTTCCTTCAACACACGTACCAAAAATTAAGGTCCAGGAAGAAGGAACGTTGTCTTCTTCTCCAAACTTTCTCGAAAGGCCTGGGTTGCTTCAAGATCTCCTTACCCCTCCAGAGCAACCTTCTAGAAGAAGCTCGAAAACCTCAGTATGCTCACATACTCTATCAATTCACGCAGAAACGTCTTCAGCCGTTTCCATGGAAGAAATCGTCGCGCAGACTACGACAAGCGTTATGTTAAGCATTCCTTCGCCAACAAATGGTTTCTTTGCGTTTTCATCCAGCAATACTGCAAGCAGAACAAATTCTTTCTCTGGGAAAACGGAAGTCTCTGCCACCACAACCGTGTCAGCTGAAATTAATCCACTGGCTGTTCGCGAAAGTACGCCACAAGATGAAGTCACCGAACCTTTGAAGGAAAGCAAAGAAGACCTTAGGCCGTCAGTTCAGCCGTCAACGGACAGAGATGCACTGAAATGTCGACGATTCAGTCAGCCAGCACATGTCAAGTTGACCCGCACTCGAAAACATGGGGTTTCTTCTTTCAATTCATCTGAGCATTTTGACGAGGATGCTGCAGGGCTCAGTAAAAATGAAGTAAATCCCGATGTGGCTGAAGAAGATTTTCTATCCTCTTTAGACGGTGGCATTGAGAATGGACACATGGAAGGAGACACGGAATTTAAGAATTTGTTTCTGGAGAGGGGCAACGATGAATGCCAACCTGAAAACACCTCCCGCAAGGGTCTGGAAAGACCTCCCTTGAAACGCCAAGATACTTCAACCCAGAGTGAAGATGATATGTTTGAAAGTTCATTTAACTTAAGACAAAGTGCAAGTTATGATGTCACGGCGAATCACGGAGCTTGGCAGAAGCTGAGGACTCTATGCAGAAAAATTACTGAAAGCAAACAATTTACGTTTTTTATCATGGGCTCCATTTTGTTGAATATGATTTGTATGGGCCTTGAACATTACCAGCAGGTAAGGGAGATAGTCGAGATGGAAAAAAAAACCTTTTCTCGTGAGATCAATGTGCCATACAAGTTCCCTTAGAACAGGACCATGTCCATATATTCTGGGTGGCTTACAATGAAGAGAAAAATACTTAACGTTAATTCTAAAATGATTTTGAGAAAATACAACGTTGCTTATCCAGTCAGTACCTTGGTTTAGAGATCTTTTTTTGAGTAATGGTAAGCTCCTCTGGGACAAGGGAATCCAGGCTAAGTTTTAAAATACTTAAGATTCCTGTGTTCAAAACTTTGATCATACCAATGCTCTTTCTATGGCCTATGGGAAGGGCGATATTTTAGGGCTCCGCTTTCCATGAGTCTTATGCTGCTAACGTTAATTCCTCGGGATCACCTAATTTGGAAGACAAAGTTTTTAAGAAAGTGTTAAGACTGAGTTAGAATCATTTCTGAATTAAACAGGTTCGGGAAGCTATCATAAATAGAATAAATTATCTTGTGGTCATATTATGAAGAACTAGCAGCTGGGTCACAAATAACTTTCAGAGTTTTCTTTGCAGCCTAAAAGTTTGACCATTGCTCTGGAGACCTTAAATATTATCTTTGTGTCCATCTTTGCTGTTGAGATGATTATAAAGCTGCTGGGATATGGAGTAGCTGCTTACGTAAGCCAGGGACAAAACGTGTTCGACGGCCTCATTGTTATTGTAAGGTAATAACGTCTGTCCCATTTTAAACATCTTACTTTTAAAAGTAAAACCATTTTGCGGTAGGTTTTGTGGATAAATTTCGCCTCTTGACTATGATCTTTTTATTAATTTACAGTGTCTGTGAGATCCTATTCAACCAAGGACATTCAGCCCTTTCGACATTCCGGAGTATCCGGTTACTCCGGATCTTCAAATTGGTTAGACCGGTGCGATACCAGTTACTAGTCGTCGTGAAAACTATGACGAGTGTCATGACTTTCTTCGGCCTGCTGTTCCTGTTTATATTTGCTTTTGCAATTCTGGGAATGAATCTGTTTGGTGGAAAGTTTAAATTTGAGAACGCTGAAGGAAAACAAGTGGTCTCCCGGAGCAACTTTGACAACTTTCTTTGGGCAATGGTGACTGTGTTTCAGGTACGCCCGTTTCTTAACGAGTACTCCTTTCAATATTTTTATGATGCCTGGATTGAAGTAAACCTTCCCGTCAAATAATGCGGAGAACTCTTATGTGGAGAGAATGTGTTCTTATCGGGAGGGTTAACCTGTCCAGAGTTTATTTCAAAACCAGCTTATAAACTGAAAATAGCCATCCTTGCTATGGGACACCCGCCCCTAGTCTGCCTCCACCAGTTTTGATGCCATCGAAACTATAGATCTTTCTTGGCCAGTGGTGAAGCGAAATCTTATTGCATTACTATATGTTGTGTTCCTGAAAGTTGTAAGTTATGTTCCTTTAATGATCTTGAGTAGTTTCAGAGTACTGATTTTCTTTCGTTTCGACATGCTTCAAAATACAAGACCAAAAAAGGTGCTCACTAGGGCCCTTTAACTCGAAAGAAGCTGGTTGTTTCACCAACAATAGGCATGAAGCAGAAATTTCTTTAACACTTGGATGTCTCGTCACAACAGATCCTGACTCAGGAAAACTGGAATCAAGTCATGTATGACGGCATGCGCGCTACAAGGAAATGGGCGGCTTTGTATTTCATCGCGCTGATGGCTGTTGGTTATTACGTGTTATTCAACCTGCTGGTGGCCATACTCGTAGAAGGATTTACAAATTCAGGGGTACGTTACAACTTTTGCCCGTAATAAAACATCTCTTGCCTCTTTCACTCAATTCAACCCAAGTCAGTTCAGGGTTAGGGCCACTAGCTCAGCACAACTCAGCTTAACTCAGATGAAGTCAAAACTACGCAATTTGCAAAATGCATGAAAAGGATGATACCAAAATACTAGACTTGGGACATCAGAGCAGACCATGACAAGTAAATCAATTAGATGTCTAGAAAAAACTATGCAGCTGACGCAAGGAGCCAAACTGGTGCCAAACGAGGGAATGCTTGCAAACTGAGCGAGTTGTTCAGTATGCAACGAGCACCAATTGCGGCAGTAAGTTGCTTGATGACTTAAACTGAGAACACAGGGGATTAAAAGCACTAGAAGCAAACAGCAGATCTAGTTAAATGCTTCTTTGTAAAACAGCCTGTCGTCAGTCTGCATAATTCTTCAAACGCATTGAAATAATGGAGCTCAGTCACCATTTTGAGTTGTTTTGATCGCGTAAAAAGTGCCTTTAAAATGAGAAAAAACCTAAAAATAACAGTTCAATAAGATATAAAAACACCAAAAAGGTAATGATAAACTATAAAGATACAAGGGTGGTTAAGGTTGGAGAAGATAAACACGGATAACAAACGAAGAGGTTAAAAATGTTTTGGCCAAACCTGAGATTTGCAAACCGTGAGGAAGCTCCTTTGGGAATATTTCAGCGCCCATTCTCGATCCCCTTAAAACGGTGTCACTGAGAAGATGAGAAAACGTATCAAAATCAGTCAACAGTTCTGTTTCAGACAATCAGCAAAATACTTATCGTAATAACACTCCATTCTCCTCTTGTAGAAACGGAAAGCACCGGAAAAGCCCAAAGAAGAGACGGGCGGCAAAACTGTAGGAGAACCACTGGTTAGGAAGTTTGAAATGCCTCATATTTTGATCTCTGAACAAGATTCTGAAGAACCATGCCCCGGAAATTATAACCCAGAATCTCTGCCAGATTTCTGTGGCCATGGAGTACGAAACGCCCTGGGGACAACCTTCCAACACAAGACCGACTACACGCCGAGCCTCTCCTTCGCAACGCTGGAACCCTTAGAAACCAGGAATCCAGTATCTGCGTCACAAATTAATGACGCTAACCTGACAATGCCGCAGCTGAAAAAAATGCGAAAGGAGTCAAAGCTGGTTAAACAAAGAGCGAGGAGAACGTCATTAAAAGAAGTTGAGTTGGCCAGTTCGTCATATAATTCAGGGTTTCTCTGCGACGATTTGGAAACAGAAGACAGGTCTAATCTTGAGACAGCTTTAGAATCAGAGAGTGCTACTGGGGCCTCGTCTAAGGGGACACCTGAACTTAATTGGAAAATTGAAACTTCGCCAATTGCTGAGAGGAGATCTCGTATTAATCAGTCAGAGGTGTCGTTAACAACATCTCGGCCTGAATCACCCCAAATTGTCTTCCAGAACAACCACAACACCCGAGACGTGCACCAACTACGTGAATGTGCTGCTCCAGAGCCTAAGGTATGAGCCAACAACGATGTTTACTTGTACCCTCAGACAGAATTGTACTTTGCGAATTATTTATATCCAAGTATTAAACTTTTCTTTATTTTTCGATCTGTGTCAAAGACCAAGAGAGTAAAGGTAATGACGATCACATCCACACGATCAGACTGGTCGCTGTTTTTGTTCTCGCCCTCTAACAGGTAAGACGTTGTAGTGAACGTTTCATGTGAAGAGAACTCTACGATAATTTTGTGGCTTCCGTTTATAGGTAGAAGAATGATACTCTGCTGTAAGAAATAAATGTTCCCCATTGTGCGTAAAAAAAGACACGAAATGATGGAATGTTCAACCGCACCATTTGATATTTTCATTTTGTAGAGTCATGTTTCTTTCCGGGAAATTATTTAAGCAACTTCCAAAAGCCGGTAGTGGCCAAATTTGTATGTACCGCTGATCAGAAGCAAATTTCCTTTTTTAAGAACTTAAGAAAACCGTCTTTTTGATCGATGTTGTCTATTGATTTCCTTGCAGATTTCGGCGATTTTTAAGTGCTGTGTGTAATCACAAGTACTTTGACTACATTGTGCTGTTTTTTATTCTAATAAGCTGTGTAGTCCTGGCAGTACAGGAGCCCAAAATCCCATCAGATCACCAGGTGAGAGAACTCAGAGCTAAAATGCGGGCTGTGTGATTTGTTGTCCTTTTTAAGGCGTGAGTGTGAAGTTACTAGTTTACTTTTCCTTTAAATTTTAACGTATTCGCCTTTTTGCTGATGATACACTTTTGTATGCAACTGTGAGCAGTAAGGATGACGCCAATACCCGACAGCAAGAATTGATAGCTTAGTCGCCTGGACCACTTTCTGACAAATGTCCTTCAATCGCGACAAATGCAAGATCCTAAACGTTTATCGGTTGAAAAATCCAATCACTCATCAGTACATGATGAACGGAGTTCCCTTGGATACTCTCATCATCCTTACTTGGGAGTCGAACTGTCTTCTAATTTGAATTGGAGCTTTCGTATAGAGAACATTATAGGGAAGGCTAACTGGTCCTTTGGTTTCATCAGACTTTATCTCTATTCTTGCCCAGAAAGTGTTAAAAATAAGGCCTACCTCACCCTCGTCCGCCCTTGTGTGGAATACGCCTGTAGTGTGTTTGACCCACATGCTCAAAAGCATTGTCATGACATTGAAGGATTTGAGCAGTATACCGCCAGTTTTGTGAAAAACTGCTACGTGCGGGAACCCGGCACAGTCACAAGCCTCCTGAACGATTTGAATTGGCATTCTTTAGTACTGAGACGCACAATTACGCGACTTACTACCATGTATAAAATAGTGAACGGTCGCGGTCAATATCCCGGAATATATTTAGGCTCCACTTGAGTTACACGCGCTCTTATCGTAATAGCAAGTTCATCAACATTAGCAGTAATAGTAACACTTAAAAGTATAATTTCTTTACCCGAACCTTAAAAGAATGGAGCATTTTACCATCCTTCTTATTAGATCAGCCTTCTGTGGACGCTTTTAAATCTGCTGTCACGAGCTATTTTAGTCTTTCTCACTGACATTATTTTTCATCATCATTCACAGTGATGGGAAACCTTTGTGAATTATAATAAGTAAATAAGTAAATAAATAAATAAATAAATAAATAAATAGACGCCGTAAAGGGAATGTGGACGGTCCGTGCAGTCATGAAATCGAAACATTGGGAAAGAAATCGACCAACTTGCTCTCACTCAGTAACATCTTGGATAAAAATAAACATGGTATGAATTGGATTCGCCCTCGGATTTGACTTTCGATTGAGTTACATACAACAGTGGCAGAGTCTTACTTTTAGATCACTGAGTATCTATGTACATTATTGATTCTCGAGAGACATAAGTAAGAGAATTGAGGAATCCTAAGTTTTCCACATGATTTAAAACTCCAATGATTAGCAATAGTAATTGGACTGAGTGGACTACAACTCAGGCAGTAATCGCACTAGTAATTGCAAAATCGATTTGAAATTACGAGCACGATTACTCCTTGAATTGTACGACACGAGGTCCAATTACTAATGAATCGTAGCTATGACAAATTTTGGAATTTAAAATGTCTTTCGAGAAGTTTTTTTGGGCGAAAACGTCTTTACAAAAAGTTTAAATCGGACATCTGTAATTGGACACCCACGTGATCGCGCATCGAGTACGTGACAAATAAGCGTGCGGAGAATCAATCACGATCGAGAATTTTGTTAATGGATACGATTAAACACTAAATTGTATATGAAACAATGTTTTTATATTGTCTTTGACCCAATTCTTAGTTACGTTTCCTTCCTGTTCGCTAGAAACGCCGGATAATCGACATCGCAATGGTTACACTGACCATCATTTTCAGCGTTGAAATGATGATAAAGGTAAACATATTGCCCTAGTGTTAAGATCATTTAGTGATATTACTGAAAATAATCATGCACTTTGTAAACTATAATGTTAAATGATTCCAAGAGCCCCGGAAATGTTTTGGTGGAGAGTTCAATTTTTGGATCATAGTTTGTTTGTCTGGGATGTGATGTGTGCTCAAGTGCATTCACAGCTCGCTTGACCAAGTGCTGATCCCAGTCAAGATGATGCGTATAGAGTTGTTTTCCACTGGCATTTCTTGGAAACTTCAAAAGCCGGAACACATTCATATCGACCTGCAATTCCCTTCCAAAATTCTGCAAAATTATTTTTAAATGCTAAAAAACCAAAGCGACCTCTTTCTCTCGTATCTCATATCTGCCAGATCCTTGTTTCCATTCAGTGATTTTTTTTCTTGTCGTTGTTTTTCTGAACATGTCTACTTCTTATAACCGCACAGATTATTGCTCATGGTTTGGTTCTGGGCCCTGGAACCTACTTGAAGGACGGCTGGAATGTCTTAGATGGAATTCTTGTCCTCTTTTCTTGGATTGATGTCATCATTACTTACAGTTCTGCTACAGCACCGGAAGTACTTGGAGCTCTTAAAGTTTTTCGGGCGCTGAGGACACTTAGACCTTTGAGGTTTGTCTTACGAGCTTATTGGGACATCCCCGACTAAAAAATAAAATTTAACTGAAAAATTCAGACTGTTGATATTTCCAATTCTATCTTTATCAAATAGGATGATTCGCCGAGCACCAGGCCTAAAGTTGGTAGTTCAAACTCTTCTTTACTCATTGAAACCAATTGGAAATACTGTTCTGATCGCCGCCATATTCTTTGTGATGTTTGGCATACTGGGAGTCCAGGTAACTTTCACTCATGTTACCAATGTTAGCTTATGCTCTATTCGTCATTGCGTTATTTGGTACAATACCAATTAAGGCTTCTGAAGAAACTGTAAGGGCTAGAGCATCCCGCTTCTGACATCATGACACGACACGCGATCCGACAAAGTGAATTCTGTATCACCAAAATCTCTTCACGCTTCAGTTATATAAAAGACCGGTAGGGATTTCACAACTTCGCGGCATATGTGAGACGCCTCACGTGGCTGTATCATTAAATTTATTAAGTACTGAATCAAAGTGACGGTGTCTTCATTAAATACGGGCCAGTTATAGCATTGCGTGATACTAATACCAAATAAAAAAATGTATGAAAAGGGGGTACCCTTTCTGTCAAAATGGTTAACTAAGGGGTAAAGGGTTGGACCGTCGGGTGGAGCTTCCAAGAGGGTACTTCGCGAAGTACCCTCTTGGACAGAACTTCATCCAAAAATTCTAAGAAAACGTAATGTGATTTGTAACACATAAATTATAAAGTAGCAAATTCACCAATGGTGTTCCGCGGAACATTGTCCAAAAGAGTACTTCTGCTCTGAAACGTGAACTTATGGGCGCAACTTTTTCTTTCAGCTTTTCAAGGGCACCTTTCATTACTGCGAAGGCAACAGAGGTCACGTGACCAGCAGGTCTGAGTGTGAGAGTGACAATGGCACATGGAAGAACCACATGTACAATTTTGACAACTTGCCACAGGTAATTTATCGCCTTGTTTAATATAAAAGTTGAAATTGAATTTTTCTTTCTTTCCCTGCGAATTTTTTTTTTGTCCGACGTCACTGATCATCTGACGGATAGCTGATATATCTTAACACTAAGATATCTGAAACTATGTTTATGTGAATATATAAAATAACCGTAATTTTAAATTGAAACTTTCTTTAATGCGCAGGCCTTAATATCACTCTTTGTATTCTCCACGCGAGATGGATGGGTAGAGATAATGCACAATGGTATCGATGCAGTGGGAATCGATAAACAGGTACAACATTTGTTTTTATTGTCTCCTGAAAATACTGTTATAAACAAGCTAGCTATAAATAGCAAGAAGGAAAGCGAAAACTTTTCGTGCTTAGTAAAGTTATGTATATGGGCTCGCGATACTGGTCAGCGAATACCTTATTTTGACAGGTGTCAATTGACCATAACATGTATGTCCAATGTCAAAGATGTACGCAAAAACCAATTCTGCATTTCTCGGTCAACTTACTACCTGGAGTATGGCCGCCATGTTGACTCCGCCATCGTCGCCGTCGTGCCTGCGCGCCCACGAGCAATACTACCAGCCATGAAGACCATGAGAAAAGTAATTCATGGGTGCCTATGAATATGGTGCTTCGCTTGGCGGCCATTTCGGCCTCAGAGCCTCCGTAATGACTGCTACATAAACGAAATAGGACTAATTTTCTAACTGGCAATGAACTCTATTTTCCTCTTTTCTTAGCTTGACGACTTGATATTGTTGAACTCGATGCAATGCTCTTGATTGTTTTCAGCCCATCAAGAACTACCGGGAGTGGAGACTGGCGTATTTTATTCCATTTCTAATGTTAGGAGGCTTCCTCGTGCTTAACATGATTGTGGGGGTGGTAGTGGAGAACTTTCAGCGCTGTCGCGAAAAGCTAGAGGACGAGGAAAAGCAGAGAAGACGGCGAAAAGTGCTTGAAAATACCAAGAATAGAAACCAAGAAGGTAGATATGAGCCGGTAGCTAACGAAGAAAACGAGTTACATAAGCCCTTAAACACATCGCATATGTCTTAATTCGTTATCATCTTGTCCTTTTAACCATGTCTCTAGGTGACGACTTTTTGTTTCTTTCCTCGTTTTTCCTTTTCAGAAGTAGACCGCACATATTACGAAAGTTACAGCACTTGGCGCCGGCGCATTCATGACATGTGTCTTCATTTGTACTGGGACGTCACTATTGCCATAGTGATTTGCTTGAATGTAATCTGCATGTCATTAGAACATTATCAGATGTCCCAGGTAAGAAATTCAAGCTCGACACGAGCCCTTTGAATCTCGAGGTGCCATTCTGACAATTAAGTAGTGTTATTATACATTGAACTCACTATCTCTTTAATATTGACCGAAAGCGTACAGTGAATTTTCGAAATTAACGCCTGTGAAGTCATTTCTGCAGACTATACAATGATCATGTCAAGGTCACGGGCAATCATGTAAAATTTGCGCTCTTTGCGTTGCTTGCCGTCAGTGAAGAAGCAGAAACATGACTTTTATTTGTTTCGTTCCTTGTATACTCGGCAGGGTTATCGGCAGGCTCGGTTAACAATTCTCGGTAAGGGTTATCAGCCTCAGCCTTCGGCTTCGACCTTGATTATTCTGGATGTCACAAAACCCTCCTCCAATAATTGTATAGAGTCAGTATACGAGCTAAGTGGCCCATTAAGTCGAAGGTTATCCCGGTTTCTATAACACGAAGTGACGAGAAGTATTTCTACTCACCCTGGATGGGAAGCTAGTAAATCGCTGGGTTACCCCCAACATTAAATTTGCCTGTACCTATTTATACACCTGGGTAGAGAGAGGCACTGTGAGGGTTAAGCGTCTTACCGAAGAACACAACACAACCAATGTAGTAGCCTGGACGACTGCTCGCGCGTTGAATTAAAAAAAATGCTTCGAAGTCCAGCAAGCAGTAAAGACTGTAAAAAAGCACACATAAAAGACTCACTGTCTTGGTAAAACAGATGCCACCCGATAGAACCGCGTAATACATTCACTACTGATGAATTAGTCCTACAAGAATCAGTGTCAGCGACTTTGATTGGTTGCTGCTAAGCTAGTTACGTACTCAGTGACCAACCAGAGGTGCGCGTTTCTCTTGATTGCTATGTCAAGAGTATAGTTTCTTCTATAAGTCGATCGAGGCCAAGGAGTTTATCTGCAGCAATGAATAGAAATATTGTCGTTATTACAGTGACTATTAAAAAATACCCTAGCTTGTATTTTCGAGGCAAGAACGAAATAAATCATTTCCAAATCACCTTTTACTTTCTTCTCAAGATGAAACAAATGTTCTCTAAACTAAGGAGTTTCCTTTGCATTACAGACGTTTGAAATATTTGTGGAGACCGCGAATTATTTTTTCACCGGAATCTTCATTTTGGAGGTAATATTCAAGTTTATCGCCTTTGGATTCGTGCGATATTTTAAAGACAGGTAAGCAGTAGTCTTGTGAAGGCTTATTTTTGAAAGCGTATTCTTCTCGGAGAAAAAAAAACTGATGTGTTCTACAATGCCATCCTTATTTATGCCGAAAAAAATAGCTTTCCACTTGCATGTATATGTATTCCTGCGCTTGAAACTATAATTTCAGGTTTTGCTTGCCACTTACAACGCTTTGAATAACGGTTACATGTTTTCCCATGCTGGCCGCTGGTTGCAATCTTATCTCGCGCGGTCATGATTGGTTATGTTTTTAACGGCGGTAGTAGTTGTTTACCTCAGTGTTTCTCTGAGTTTAATTGTTTCCCGTTAAACGTCACATGTTCCAAAAACACGTAAGAAGAATCTCCCACCATTATTAATACCATGTTGCAGAAAATACAGCCAACCAGAATAATCAGTCCCGTATATCGCATTGATTGTGTGAACAAGTTTATCTTCTATGGCATGTTATAAAACAGTTGTGCAGCGCTCTCTCGTGGTATACTATGGACTTGATATCTCACTTGTAACTTGGATTTTCTTGGTATACATACTCGCCTACCGAGAAAATACAAGTAACTCCTGGGATATTTAACCGTATATCACCAGAAAGAGAAAAGAAAATAGTTCTTAGTAAAGACAACACAAGTGAATACTGCTTTCCATGTTACGCATGGCTTTCCGTTTTGCTTCGGTAACCGAAGAGCGAGCAAATTTTATCGATAAACAAGGTTGATTTTTCAACTTGTGTGCCATACCAGCTAAAACAACTATTCACTTCAGTGTCGGTGAAACTGGTGGATATTTACCTCCACTTCGGTGAGTAATTGGTAAATATTTGTTAACAGCTGCGATTGAATCCACAGGTGGAATATTGTTGATCTGGTAATTGTTATTCTTTCCTTGGCTGGGATACTAGTGGAGTTGAGTTCTACAAGTGGACTACCGATTAAGCCTACAGTGGCACGGTCCTTGAGAGTGCTGCGTATCATTCGAGGTATGTGGTCTAAAGCGATCACGAGGACTGTATTTCCAAAAATCCTACATTCAAAATGGCGACCAGAACACTGTCATGTGACAATAACTCTGGATATGCAATACCTGCAGAAACCTAAACGTTATTTGAAACTAGTACAGTCTATAGTCAAGTCAACAATAGACAAAGTCATTCTAGTCGACCTGGCGACGTATTAAGAAACTCGATACAGTTTTGACGGTCTCAAGAATGTCCAACCAATCTGATCTATTTACACTATGTTTTCAAAAGTGATGGATTCCCTTGCACCACCACTGTAATATGCAATTTGCTTGATAGGGTGATTAGAGGCTTTGGCCCAAGATTTTTAAAATAACTTCTGGTTAATTATTTAATCTAATTATTTAAATATGGTTGATTTGAAGTTCTGAAGCTTGTAAAGCTGGCCAAAGGAGTACGTTCGCTACTGGACACGCTGTTCGAGGCTCTCCCTCAGGTTTGTTCAATTGATTCAGAATATTACCAGCAGAGAGTATAATTAGGTAGGGTTCTAAGTAAAAAGAACGGCTTACAACTTAACTCTCATCTCAGCTGTATATTAATTCTTCCTTTGCTTCAAAATTAGATTTGGTTTAATCAAGAAGCCTAAGTTAGATCCAGTTTGATGTTGAAGTGACGTTTTCATGGCATTTACCATGACTAAGCGCGCATCTCTAATTGTCTACTATGGTAATCTTACCGACTGTTTGGGCGTTTTTTCTGTTGTTGAAGAGTTGATAATTAGTTACATGGGCCAAGCGTTAGATTTGTTTTTAACACTTAGGCACCGACTAGGCGCTGGCTAAAGATTTGAATTCTCATCTTAACACATCTCAAACTCTCTACCAACTAAGCTATCAAACCAACTGTGAGTTGATCACGTCGTCAGTTTATATTTAGTCTTAACAGAGCGGTTATCTATCTTCAGCGGATCAACCTAATGACTCTGCAATGTTATTTCCTTCTTTTCCTTTAGGTCGCAAACCTTGGTTTGCTGTTTTTTCTTTTGTTTTTTATCTACTCCTGTTTGGGGATCCAGCTATTTGGAACTCGAGGTGAGTTCAATAACAAAGTGTTCTGCAATAAAAATTCGCGGCGTTGCTCTTGATTGTGGGCTCTTTTCCTGAGAGGCCCGAGCTCATCCCGGTTTCTGTACCACCAAGCGATTAGAAGTATTTCTACTCCTCCCGTTGGGAGTTAGTCCGTCGCAGCGTTAACCCCAGGATTGAATTCGCCGGTACCCAATTACCCACGTGGACGGAAAGAGGCACTGAAAAGTGGTTTCTTGTCCATGAACACAATACAATGTCCCCGGCCAGGTCTTGAATCCGGCCCGCTCGATCCGGAGACGAACGCACTAACCATCATACCACTGCACCTCTCACGAATTTGCTCATGCATAAAGGCAAATATATATGGTAGTAATCTTTTAATTAACGAGGATACCAACATCACGGTAGTGTTTTAGGATAGTGAGCTACAGTAGCATGGCTCAGAGTATTGACCAATGTTTACAGTGTCCCTCTCCCAACTATATTTTGATTTCCTGGCTTTATAGGGATACAATTTAGTGTATTTGCCTCAATCTCGTTTTTTGTTTCACAGAGTGTTCTCCGACCCATCCCTGCCAAGGGCTTGGTCCGCATGCGCACTTCAGGGATTTTGGCACTGCCATGTTGACTTTGTTTAGAATAGCAACGGGAGATAACTGGAATGGAATATTAGAGGTAAAAATAATATATAAAAAAGGTTTCTGACTAACGCGTATGTCACAAATTATCATTTTGAACTTGGCTGACATCTTTGTTCAGTTGGCTGACGTCTTTAATTTGTTCAAGACTTCAGTTTGCGTTGTTAAAGGAAGACCCAATTCAATACAGTTAGCGACTGAAAGTTTGCGCTACTTAAGTTTACATGTGGGTCCTCTACCCTGGTCGAATTGGAATTTGGAGATGTTCAACCTCGTTCGCAGGGCTTTTCCCAATTTCAAAGGGAAAGCCCTGGGAACGAGGTTGGGAGCTGTTGGCTTTTAGGGAGGGAGGAGAACCCGGCGGAGAAGCCGGAGTAAAAACCCTCCGAGCAAATCGAGAGCCAACGACAAACTCAACGCACGAATGGCACCTGGCCGAAATCCAAGCCGGGCACATTGGTTGGAGACGAGCGCTCTCACCCCCGTGCCATCCATGCTCCCCAGCTCCAGTAAACAAATCACCAGTTTGCTCTTTGCTCGTTTTCTCGCTTTCCAGACAAAGAAACTTTGATCTACTATATGATACGAACAATTTTTTTCTCTTGTGAAGTATCAACTCCATTTTTTTTCAGGACACGCTGTGTTCTGAGTGCATCAGCAAGTACACTTCACCGCTGTTCTTCGTTACGTTTGTACTGGCGGCGCAGTTTGTTCTTGTCAATGTCGTCATTGCTGTCCTTATGAAGCACTTGAAAGAGTCCAAAGAAAAGATTGCGGCAAATATGGCCGCTAAAGACTTGGAGAAGAAACTGAAACTGCTGACTATATCGGCGAAGAATTTCATTCGAGCGAAAGCCAAGAAAAGCGAGCTGCCGATCTCGAGGAGAAGATCTGTTGTACAACTCGGCTTGGGAGGAATTGAGCTGACTCAGTTGAAACACTGCACTCCCGTGAAAACAGACAATGTCTCTTTTCGCGCTGAGCTTGCTAGATCTGATGCGATTTTTCAAGAATTTTTGCGTTTGAACGCAAATCTGCAAAAAGTGAAGATGACCATTGTCCGAACTGCGTCACACAACGTTCAAGTCACGCCGGTTGAGGTCACGTCTACTGGACGCCAACGACGTAATACTGTGTGCGGACTTGAGGATCTCCGCAGTAACATATCAAATTTAAATAAATTTACCGTATACAAATCGGGAACTGAGATGTAACTCAAAGGTGGATCTTAGATACACATATTACAACTCCTAGGTATAAAAGGATGTCTCACTTTATTGAATAAGATTTTAATTCTCGAAAGAAAGTTAGTCGATGAAGGTCTCAATGGACCGGTGGTAGCTTTTTCAACGGAAATCTTAGAAATTAATTACCATTGTTTTGAAAACTTAGAAATTAATTTTCATTGCTGAAGGGTTAAAGAATTATTTCAATAACAGCAAAAGATTTTTAGGTCTTAGGACCATTCCGATATAGAAAAAAGTTTTATTATAAGAATTGTTGCTATGAAGTCTCCAAGCTCTTCCTGTGCAACTAAGCCACAAGGCGAAAGATTCTTGTCAAGATACCTCAAGACTTTCACTTTCTTGGCTGAACTTTCTCTTTACAGTAAACATTTGGTACTGCTAACGGTTAAATTGATCAGTTGCTTTGGTAGTCGGTGGAAGGAGCTGATGGCTAAGTTTTAAGGAAAATATTTTTGAAAATATAGGATAACATATTAAATTTTTTTAACGGTACGCAGATATTGACATGAATCCACCAAGAGTAAAAGTTTATTAACAAAAAAAAATGAAATCTATACAACGAAACTTCATATAAATAGAGATAAGATCCTTAGTCAGCTCTGATTAACTTCAAAGTAATCACTGAGGTATTGAATAAAGAAAACACTTTTAATTTTTGTTTTGTTTTGCCCTCGTTGAATCTATATCGAAAATAATGTAAAGAAGCCAAGGGCAGATATCATATTGTTTCAGTGCAAGACTCTGGCCTTTAACTTGAAAATTCAATTTCAAGTTAAGAACACTTCGTTACTCCTGTGCCTTTTGTCGATCACCGTATTAAATGACCATCATGCTTAGCTTTATTTGGTAAACAGTTATTTCGTAACATAAACAAGGCTGTAAAAAAGGCAAAGTGATAGATCTCTCGAATCGACCTTTGACGGCAATTTATATTGCAGAATTTTTCTTCGCGATTTTAAGTTGGCCCTTTACTCGTCTGCTTTTTGCTGAGATTAACAATATTATTGAAAAGCGGGACAGAGAGCGTGATTGTTTCATCTCTCGATGCTCTTGGATGCAGAGAGATGAAAGGCGGCCACGCGGTCAGTATAAAACACGGACTGCGGACTACGGACCACGGACTATGGACTGGGTATAAAACACGGACTCGGGTATAAAACACGGACTCAGGTATAAAACGCGGACTAGGCATTACGGACTGAGTGTAAAATACGGACTCGGGTATAAAATTATGGCTCGGTATAAAACACGGACTTGGGTATGAACAAGCGCACACTGGGTGTAAATTACACCCGCTTTCAGTGTTACGAG
>Ga0126343_10000396_pt1 | contig 16249 bp, 6 predicted proteins | sample Cyp2metagenome_FD_92531 | JGI IMG/M metagenome (GOLD analysis project Ga0126343, IMG submission 92531) | Coral microbial communities from Lord Howe Island, Old Settlement Bay, Australia - Cyphastrea 2 metagenome | ecosystem: Host-associated > Invertebrates > Cnidaria > Coral ...
GAAATCAAACCTCTTATAGCACTGTGAGGCTATCAACTTACTTAAGGGCTTTGGCTTGACGAACCGCGCTCACTAACATATCGAGAAACATTCCTTGACTGCTGTGCCGCGTCATAAAACGTGTTGTCTATCTACGTGTTGAGCATATTTTTTAATGCAAATCAGTTGAATTCGCTCTGAAAAATCTAGCATTCGTGTCATTACACTAATTTCCATTTAATGCTATTTCTGGGAAATTGATTGCACTTCCTGAGTCGGATAAATATAACTTTCTCTGTTCCTCTCAATATCTGTAATACAATCAGAAGAGCATAATAAAAGAATAAAATGTCGCGCACCATTAGTTAACAATGGCGTGGATCCACTTTTCTTTTTCAGAAATACATTTTCTGCGTGTCTATGGCTTGAAGCCAGATATGCCAAGCTTCCGAAACCAATTCCATGTCGCTGAACAAAGCTCAGTTGGCAAAACATCAAATCCACATTTACGTTTCTTTTGTACACTAACGACCCCTTATAGACTGATGTGTTTAAGCTGTATATTAATTCTACTTTCACTTTCAGTCCTACTTCCTTGCCAGACAGTCCTTTTGGCAACTTTTCCATCCTTCAAACCTTCGCTTTTCAATAAAACATGCACAGTTTACTGCGGCGTTTGTTCTCTTTTTGGATAAAGATGCAACTGTAATTCATACTCACTGCAGCTGTTTCAAGCATGCAGCGAGAATTTCGCTTGTAAGTGAAGGTGTGTCTCCAGACAAGGAAATATTGGACACAATAATGCAAATATTCATGATACTTTTATATATTTCTTACGAGCCTTTGTGCATGAATATTTAATTTGCATCCAGGAAAATGTCGATCCTCGAACAAGCTAGTCGAAAACATGCTGCTCTTTCAAGTCAGTTAAACTCAAGTCAAGTCAAACTGGAAAAAGTCGTTTGCCCGCTCGTTGAATTAAGTACATGAAAAATTCGGCGTCTGAATCAGTTAAGAACGGCTTTTTTCATTTGGAACGGCTCAGCCGTTTTTCGCGCCTAGTTCAGCCGGGAATTTCGGCTTTCGAACGGCTTTGATTCAGACATTTTTGTATACAGCTTGCCTGAAAACCGCTGACCTTTCGATCTGTTTTGGTTCCAAATTCGAATCAAGTTCGGCCCATGAAAAGTTCGGCGTCTGAAACTAAGCCTTATAATTCTTTCCTGAAAAATATGGGTTGTGGAAAGAGAAGCCGGAGTAACCGCATTTTCTTGCCTGTTCATGGGTATCTCTGGTGTATTTAGCGACACAAAAGTTACGGAAATTTAATCGTGCGGGCTAAAGTGAATGGAAATGTTTCGATTGACCATCACAATTAAATTAGTTTCAGGATTATCCGTCAGTTAACAGATTGGGAAAAGTGCTCTGTTTAAGTTAATAGTGGGGTTCCTGCTGTTCCTACAGTTCCTACATATCTTTTCCCTACTATTTGCAAATATGGTGAGATAGATTATTCAAGGCGACGCGGTACGGGTCTTAAATTTTATTCATAGAACAGGACTCGAGCGTTACGGCTGTAACTGCTCTGCATTTTTTGTGGTTGATGAAACCCGAGTATGAAAGCTAATGCCGTATGGAATTCTATCTTTATGTGATGTTGTTTCGATATTTTAGAAAATGAAACCAGTGAATTTCAGTTTCAACTTTTATCCTGTGCGCAGTTGGAAATAAAAGTGAAGAACTCATTGCGTGAGACAGAAGGCATAATTTTGTTTTTCCCGCCTATTTTTGACAGGCACTTCTGCTGAAAAAGCGCAAAACACTTGAGTTGAGAGTTGGAAGAATAGACCAACCATAACACAATGACAAACTGTTTTTTTTTCAAAACAGTATCATTTCTATTATCAGAGGGGTATTACTGAAAAAAAAAAAAAAATATTACGTTGCTGTACTATAACGTCTGCGAACTTGCCAAGGCACGGAAATAAGCGTGACTTTAGCACAGTCCAAACTCGTCATCCATGCTAGCTTGATTGTTACAAGGTCGTGCCCTTTTAGAGTTATCTCTCGTATCATCAAAAGCCTGACACACTGCAATGTCTTAAGATTAATGAAAGAGCTGAAAGGCCTAAGTGCGCGTAAGACACACGCCAGGTTAAGACTTCACTGAGCCGCCAACTGTGCGCGTTTTTTTAATTGACTTCAAAGTATTGCAGTCAGCATGTTGATTTTTTCTATATCAGTAACTGAAAAAAAAATGAAATGGTAAAACAGTGCACAAATAGGGTACTAGCAAACAAAGCCAATAAAAAGAAACACATAAATGTTCGCAATATAAATAAACTATCCTACAGTCTAATGAGAAGACCCATTTGCTCACAATGGTATTACTGGCGGGAAGAAAAATGTTCGCCAAACACTGATATCGCAGTGTGCCGTTCAGCACGATTTTGGTAATCAGCAACCCTACAATCTGACGAAGATATAAAGAAGCTTGTAACATTTAATATGGCAACTTGGGTAGAGAGAGAAAACGACAATAAGACAACAGTTTTGCTTTAGAGATCGACGGTGTATAAGAAAAGCGACTTTGCTGTTTTTTTTTTTTCTCTTGCAGAGTCCATTGTGGTTTTTTGATTGCTTGGCAAAGCCAAAGAAATGTGGTCCACTAAAAGCATTTGTACGTGACAGGTAATTACAGCTGAAATACAAAAGAGGAAACACAAGATTTGTTTAACAAAGACATATAACATATTGCGTGCCAACTAAAACCAGACCGTTGCTACTGGTCACACATTTTGATTACTTTGCTAAAAGCCCTGCGTTTTAACTGACTTCATCAATTTCATTAATCTGACCGCCTCACGCTATTCGTCCTTATGAATTAAGCGGGAAATTGAAGGCTAAAATCACGAGAACACGAAATGCGCGATAAGCAACTTCTGCCGAAACACGTAAGGGCTGATACCGACAACGTATAAGATCTGATAAGTCTTTATTCTTAATAAGCAAGTTGATATTCTCAACATTATGAATGAGGTCCATTAAGTTAAGTATTTTCACATGGTGACGCGCTCATTTGTTGCACTCAGCGTAAATATCTTTACATAACATCGTGGTAAATTAAATTGTAAAAACTGTCGGTGAAAATATATTTAATCTGAAACACCCCGCCGTCTCGCCGCATAATTATGCTCCTGCTTAGTCATAATTAGCAAAGAGAACACGTGTGCAAAGAAAGAGGATTGTCATCAAGAGAATAACATATCACAAAGTCAATCAAAGAATACACATGAACACAGCATTATATTCTCTTAGGATCCAAAACTGCTGTAACGTTTTTACATTTTCGTGGCGCCAAGCTATGATAATCGACTCTTCGGCTATAGATTCGGAGTTTTCCACAGCTAACCGTAAATGAGATAGAAAAAAGCATTCATCCGTTTAAAGACAAAAGATTTTCATTGGCTTTGCCCGCCTGGCGCTACTAAAAAAAATAAAAAAAAAACTGTTTGGGTCGAAACTAATAGCAACAGACCGTCTGTAGCGCGCGCAATTTATCACAAAGATATCAGACTTTTGAAAGAGGACAGAGATTTTCGTTTGCGGTGTAACGATTTTCCTCCCATACAGTGCGACGCGATTCCCGGGCATAGCGTCATCCATTTCATTCGTTGGCGTCAGCTGAGTTTTAACTTTGTTTTGATTGTACTTCACAAAAGTCAAAGAATAAAAGCTTGCGGCGGGCAATTGATTATGGCATTTGAATTAAAGCAACGACGCCGGTTTGAGTTAGTTTACCAGATAAACTACAATCAAATATAAGCAAAAAACTTGGGCGCAGTTATGTTACAAAACAGACATTACTTGACTGAAATCTCAGTTATTGCGATGAAACGGTCTTCACTGTTTTATGCAAAACCTTTGATGCGGACCCTAACAATTTCTGAACACTATATTTTATTTAAAACTAATAGCAACCTCGCCGCTTTAAGATGGAAAATGAAAACAAACTACGCTGCTCCTGAGGCACTGACTTAAAATGAATTGCTTCCATCTCATCTTCTAGTTGCGATCTTACAACCACTAAGCTCCTTGCGCGAAGTTCTAACCCTTGCGCAGTTACTATTCTTGGTTAATTAAGACGTTTGTAAACTCGAAAACTTTTGCTTTTCACAAGCATAACTGGGCTTAACGTTTTTCGATTGCTTGCCCAGTCGAAGATGGGCGTTGTGATTTTCGAAGTACAGAGCGGCACGTAAAAAAAAACAGCTTAACTACAGACTGTTGGGAAAATATCAAAAATGACAGCTGTGCTATTGCTTTTAAACCTTTACTATTCTGCAACTGAATGAAATGAAGATTTGAAAACCATTGCACCTCGCGTTTCTACACAGCAGATATGCAAGGATAAAATCGGTCCGCTTGTTGAGTGTCAGTTGAACCTGATATGGGAGATTTATCTTGAAATTGTCTTCATGGATAGCCCGCTTCTGGTGTTGATTTCTCTCAATAACAAAAGAAAATCAGACACATCTGACTTCGAATTTTTCAAAGTTGCGCGCATTGTAAATAATTCTGACTTCGTTATTTCGCTCGTTGCGCGCCCAAATTAAGTTACGCCAGGGACAGAGACGCGACGCTCAGCTAAACTAGAATCCCACATGACAAAGATCCCTGTTGGATCCTACTAAATCAATTCAGATCCTAATTATATTGTTTAGCTTCTCTAGTTGCTACGAACTATATAATTTGCTTCAAAATGTCATCAGATTCTAAAATTGTTTTTAGCTTAACTTGTTCCTCTTTAGTTCAAAGCTGCTGTATCGTCTTACAGAGGTAGTAACAATTGACAAGATTCATCTCAACACGTTTACTCATTTTCAAGCCTGTTTATTTTCAAGAGGCATTAAGGTTTCATTACAAAATTGTTTCATGTACAGATTACCCACAAATAGAGGCTATTTAACCGAGTTATACTTCAGTGAGTTAAAAAACCTTTCACTAACTCGGACCAAAAATATCTCAGTAGATTGTTCGTATTAACATCAGCAGTTTGTCTGGATTTCTTTGTACAAATAACGAGAAACTCTTTCAGAACTTCTCAAAACTTAATTTTACACGGTTTTTTACTGGAAGAAAATGCGGATAACTTTCGCACGAGAAAAAGTAGATTTCATTCTAACAGCAACGCACACGAAAAATGCGTCATTGATGCAAATGCCTTTTTCTATTCCATTTTACTTAGTACCTGCAAAACGAATGGATGTTTAGATCCTCCTTATATTTTTTTATTCGTATTCAATTTTGTATGAAAGCAAGAATAACGCCATGCGTAGAGCCCAAGTATTAGAAAGATACATTTCTTCAAATTTCTTTCCCATCAACGGGCAAAAATGCAAAATAGAAAGAAACATTACTTTTAGTAATACGTGGAGTTAGAAAGTAAAAAATAACATACACGAGATGTTAACGTAAGCATAATTTTAAAAGTGACCTAGATGGAAAGTGGTAAGTTTTATTTGATTGAGAGAAATCTTTGATTTGGATTTGTCTAAGCAAACACTGGATGTCGAAAGACACTTTGAAACCAAACTCCGGTCACTCAATTATTTAACTTGTCACTAGCAACTCGCTAAATTATATCTACCGATCGGGTTTATTTTATAGTAATAAACTGCGTATTAATCTGAGTAATTGATATGATCCTCAATCACGTTTTTCGAAATAGCAATATTATATATATATATAATGTAAAAAAAATTTTTTAATACCGGCACGATGCGATTCTTCTTACTTTTAAAGTAATTATTGGTCAAAAACCCCTATAGCTAGATGCCTGCAATACGCCGATTATTTCACATTATACCATAACCTTGCCTCAAGCATGCTAGACGCTCTAGAAGTATAAGTCGCCTTTGGCGCTCTAACTCTTTGTCGGCAAGTAAACGTTCTTCCTCTAAAAATAACTGATGCACATATTCCCGCGCTTTCTTAAGAATTAAAACTTTGGACGCTCGATCATTATCCTCGAGCTCTGGGATACTGTCTCTCAGAAACTGGAAACGGCATTTAAGATCTTCTCTTCTTTGCCTCTCGAGAACGTTATGAGTCGCCCGACTTGTTTCGTTGTCTTCAGAATCGTCGCCTTCCATCGGTGGAGAATCTTGGCGACTTGATCTTCTCGACTTGCGTGGTTTTTTGGACACTGCGCAGTCAAACCGTTGATGGATAAATTCCTCGCTTCCTGCTGGCTGAGCAAGCCTGAGCGCTGGATTTTCCACTGCAAAGAAAAACAAAATTGCGCAAAATTAGTCAAAATTCTTTGCACGACAGAGCAAAGTTTGCTAATTAAATTGAGAGTAACTGAGTTTATATTAAAATGTCGCGAGCTTAGTAATGAACGCTAATTTGCCTCTAGATTTGGCAAATAAGGCTTTTCGATACTCTTTGACTAATTAATAGTGGAATGACAGACTTTTATTTTATCGTGAATCAAAAAGGGATCTTTTCAACTGCCTGAAACCATTGTTCAAAGCGTTTCTGTTTTCGAAATAAAAAATAGATTTAATTAGCACCGGGCCAGTAATAAAGCTTGCTTGTCATAGGATGGATTGTGTGTTCTATTTGACAAAAAAGGAAATATCAGATGTTCGAAAGCACTATTCTCGATTCAAGCTTTTGTAAAGTTAATTTCTAACGCCAAATCACTTGAATATGTCCCAGACGTCGCGATGGACTCTGATCACTTGCTCAAAGTTTACCAAAAAACGCGCCAAAGTGTGAAGTGAAAATCTGAAAGAACTTATAAACAAAGCCAAGGAGTTGTAAATCTTTCGTCTTTAAAACCACAGAGCGTGCATTTTAAACACTCAATTAATAACGAGACTCGGCCATCAAAAATTAAGTCACTTGTTCATAGTGCAGCTTGCAAGTAGCCCCTTCTCCAGTTACATTATTAAGATCCAAAGAGAAAATGTGTCGCGCTCCTCTACTCAAAAACAAATTTCTTGTTTCACATGCGACAAAAGCAAACTAAATGATCCTATTATTCCCGATTGTGAAGCGAAACCAAACTAAGTTTAAAGAGCTTCTAAAGTCAATGAAACTACTCTCATGGGGAGGTAGTGGTTATACAATTCGAAAGTGAAATTGCGCAGTCGAAAAATTACCAGACGTACTTTGATTCAGTCCATACAAAGTCTGAGTGTTTGATATATAAATGAAATAAGCGCGATATTCACCTGAAAACTGTGGGTGCCACCTATCAACTGGTTGTGGGCCAAGCGCGGGATCTTGGTTTGCAACCGTGGCGACAAAGGGAGGCAGATCCCTCATCATTTGATGTTCTGCCGCCATTTCAGCGCTGGCTTCATTCACGCACGCCGCCGACAGCACAACGCGATTGCCTTGAAATCTCTGCGATTCAACTCGATCAAAGTCGGTCTCTCCCGCCGGCCAGATATACTCGTCATCTATCGTGCTACAAGTCAGCCGTTCCATTTCAGCGTCGGACAGAACCAGTGGTAAGTCCGAAGAGAGATCTTCCGGTTCTGGAACAACTTGAAGGCCGTTTCTCCTCGTTCCAATGAAGTTCCGTATACAGGCAGTCTGAGAAAGGTAGTTCTCCGGACTATACGGAGGTGTCGGAAGAGCAAATTTCTTCCAGAATTCGTCGTTAGGGTTATAAACATCTTCTGAGATACTCTCCACGATCACATCTTGAGGAGCAGAGGAGTCCATGGGGTGAGCGCCTCGTAGTCTCTCGTCAAAAAACATATCGTAACACAGTCTGTTATTGGAAAAAACGTACAAGTTATTAGATTGCGCCTGACCACCATTCAAAGTACACATTTTCTTTTTGCGATTTGAAATCTGCACACTTGCCTGTTTACTTAAACACAACGTACCAAGCGATTGGACAAGCGCGGGTGAGATTTGTGAAGAGAAAAAAATCTGCTTTCAAACAGACCAGTCGCTTTTCACGTTAAGCTTCAAATGAATGAGTGAATCAATGAATGGACTGATCACATCACAAAAGGCAAATTTGCATAAAGTCATAAAAAATCGGCCCACGTATTACTGGAGTACCAAGCGTGGACTACACGCGTGTGAGTCGCAAGTCGGTTAGAAACGAATATTGGTTTGGTTTTCACTTGTGCAGTGAGCTGTGAATTCTTCTGCTAGGTTTGGCAAACAAAACTTGTAGGTTACAGGTTTTTGAGTCACCCTCACTGAAATAAAGGACTCGAATGATTTACGCAAAATTGAATATTCATGTTTTCTTAGAGTTTTTCACAAGCGAACGACCCGTAGCAATGTCTGCGGACCTGCTTTGTCCTTTGTAAGACGAAGAAAGAATTAAATATGGCACCAAAAAATAACCAGCATCTTTTCCAAATTATATTTCAGAGAACACTGCAGTTTTGAAAGGCGCGATCAAAGAGAAGCAGAGCGTGCATATCTTGGAGCAACCGAATATTGGCGTCTGCTACCAAGGCGATCAGTGCATTGGAATGTCCAATATCTTTCACAGTCCGAGTGTAACGCTATGGCAAATGCAAATCAAAATTAAAAAGAAAAAGAAACCTGCAGGAAGTTTTCATAGTTCCAGCAGATGTTTAAAATAGAAATAATTACCCATGATCCAACAAAACGAGTCATTTGACAGCGAATTTTTTTGATGACTTTTTGGGTCTCTGAAAAATTGCCTTCGGTACCTCTCTTTTTCCTATAAGTGTCCACGTTGCAGTTATACCATTTTATAATCAAGTTGCGCGCGTTTGGCACCGACCTCAGAAAGGTAATTTACACAGAATCTCAGTAACCAGTTATTCCGCTTTCGAGATGTGCGAATTTCACTCTCGCAAACAAATTCCGGCCGGATTGTTTCGATATCATTAAACGTTGTGTAAAATTTCTAAAATGCAACACGACTGACTCGTGACGCGTCGTGGATTTTGAGCGTTTTTACAATCGGGACAAAGAACATACTGAAACTGTTAGATGATTATGAAAATTACCAGAATACCGATACTCACAATGTACTAGTAGCCGCAAACATGTCGCTGGTCTGGTCTCTGAAGTTACCCTCGAGGTGGATATCTGTGAAATCAAGCCTGTGAAGCCTAATAGCTCTAAATATATCTAATGAGAGACGCACGCGTCTTATAAACGAGCTCTCGAGATTTATCGCAGTGTTAATCACGTCTCCACTTGTCTACAGGCCGACTGCAGAGGTTAACAGCTCATAGCCGGCTTGCATATGAATAGGATTAACACAAGAGGTTACGAAAACAATTGAGACTGACAAAAATACATCAAGACACACCCAGTTTTCAAAGAGAGCAGCTAAAATGATTGAAGCAACAAGCGTGAATGTCGCCCAAATTCAAACAACTGTAATCTCAGCTGGGTTGACTAAGGTCGTATAGCTGATGCTGTTTTTCAAGGCAGAATTTTATGAAGGAGTAAACGCCCTGATGTGCTGTGCGTGCCAATGGACTTTAAACCTTTGCGCTGTTTACTCGAGTGATAAAATCGACCCCTTTAACAATCACAGACTTCCGGTACTGTCATCGCTTAGTTGACATAATATTTGCGGTACCTCCATTAATTTTGAAGATTTGGTAATTTTTCGGGGGGTGTTAAGTGCTGTTCGTGTGTCAATGATGTATCGGCGCGTGTCTTACTAATTAGCCCACTAATGATTATGGTGTCGAGTCCGCAGCACGCGCTGAAATCTACCACAAATTGCGCACTAAATTTCCCGCCAAAAGAGCCGGTTGGGACTGGGAATGACAGGATGAGTTGTGGGGTTCGAAAACGAAACGCCGTTTTAGCTTGCGGCTCTATTTCTGTACAAATAGACGCTTGGATTCTTGCATAAACACTGCGACCAAAAACAATCTAGCTTTGGACATTAGCATTGGGACAACAAACAACAATCTCGCTTCAAAGGTCAAGCCGAAGTCTTTTGTATGCGAAATGACTCTGAGAGAAAAGAGCATTTACAACGCAGTGGTCCCAACATTAACCACAACAATCGCATTCGCCAGCTCCGAGAATAATAACCACGTCTGATTTGGCCTCCGGGGACGAAGTATTGATGCGGATTCGGAAAAGCCTTTGTTTGCACTTGTTGTCGCACGGCTGGCACGCGCAGGGAGGACGCCGTCAATCAAGCTAAATGAAAGCCATTCAAATGCAAATTGCGCGCGCGCTCTTTATTGCGAAAGGCTATAGTGAAGAACAAATGTTTAAACGCGGGAAGCAAATTATCTACACAACATAGTGACAGTTTGAATAGGGCATTAAAGTCGTTCTTTAGAAGCAGCTGGTCCTTGCTAACTGGAGCATAACAATTTTCTTTAAGCTTTACTCGAGAGCTTAGCGCAATGCTAATATTCGTAATTCGGAAATACAGGATCGCTAGCTTTGGTGCATCTATATTTTATTATTTCGCTTCAATAAATGAATCAAATCAGTCTTATCTCATGCGGGATGGTGTCATGCTCTTTTAATGTAAGTTCATCAGGGCTGAGTGGTTGTAATTAAACATTTCGACGAAATCCTCGACGAAAATAAATTGAACTTTTAAAACTGCACTAGCCGCAGTTATGCAATTTTAAAAGTAAACGAAATTGCTAGGGCGTATTAAACTTCAAGGCCATTAAAGTTGTATATAACAAAGCAAAAATATTTAAATCGGAAAAAATGGCAATGTTTATCGCCTCACGAAGGATTTTACTCTCAGGGAACTCAGTTGAGCGAGGTAAACTAAAGGAATTTGGTTTGTAGTGTACGGTCATGCCATAAAAACAACCTGTGGATTTGAGACAGTTGTTCTGCTTAAGTGTTGAATAATTTCATATGTATAGATTTCCTTACTAATCACAACATCTGTGGTATGAACAGACAATCGCTTCTCCGCATAATTTTCCAGCGTCTCGATAAAAAATAAACTACATAAAATAAATTGGACGAAAATTAAAAAATAATGATAAATTAATATGATATAAGTTAGCACTTCTCAACAATCGATACATGTCCAGGCCTCAGGAAAGGGAAGCAAAAACGACTTCTTTGTTTGTACATATTTTTGAGAGTGGCAGGTTTCTGCGCAATCTATTGCGCCGTATATCAGTGTATCTTTCGCAAGCGGTATTATCGCGAACTACACAAATGAAATTAAAATCGTTTAAATGGACGTTATTACAAATACCTAAGGCTCTACCTCAAAAACTCGCTGGCTACAAAGCCGCAATGGAAACTAAACTAATAAGGCTGGATAATCTTTCAAGCATAAGCAGTAATTTGTGTAATAAGCAGTGAAATTCACCCAAGGACAGCTGCTGTAAACAAAAGATCTATTTTTGCACCATTCAACCGAACACCTGCTTAGATTCAAACATTTTCAAATACATTTGCATCACAATCCTTGGAAGCTCTTTACTTACTGGCAGTGTAAACACTCTTCCAATATGGCCGGAAATCAGCCAAGATGAAATGGTTCGTCCATGAATTGATTCGCGCTTGTCTGGCGACCAACCTCAAATTCGATGGAGCGCCTGCCGTGCCAGATTGGAAATTAACTTCGTTATTGAGCGATTTTGCGTTACAAACGTTAAAACTGCAATTATTCATCTGAGCATAATTAACACACACAGCTCGCTTGATCGGACGCTAAGTCTGATCTCTTGCAATGATTAGTAATAAAACGATACAGAACAATTTTTTTAAGTTTTGATTTCTGTTGAACTTGTACAATTCATTAAGATATTACCCAATTTTCGCGACTGAATTCAAATTGTTCTGAAAGGTGTAAAACTCTGTTGAAAAAAACTTAATAGCCTGTTTAATTCATTTTTGAAGCGTTGCTAGCTTATAATGGAAAATAAATTTTTCAATGTCAAACGAGATGGACGTATTAATATTTACGCACAGCGCCGGCTTTTTGACATCTGTGGAAAGCATTTAGTTTTATAAAAAAAAGTAGACAGTCGGCGTTGAAATTTGAATTTTTTAAACTATAAATTTATCATATAAGTTTGTTTCTTTTTTCAGTTGGTAGAAAGGACGCGCGCTAATTTAAACGGTGGCAAGAAACAACTTTTTAATGTTTTCTTTCGCCAATACTTTGCCAAACAATTCAACTTGCAAAATTCTTCATCACACCTTTGTTCAGGTCAAGCGTAAATGTAAACTAAGCGACGTCTAACATGTAAAAACATACAGTCTCTCATTGAAGGGAAGTTTATCTTTTCTCTCTTTATAAATGACTTCAGAACTATGGCATGAAGTCATCTTGCGAACTAATTTATGTTATGATATAAACAGACGCTGCGGTTTGTCGAGTCGTTGGAAGCGATTAGTTTGTATTTCCCAACAGTTTTAATTCATTGCGACACAAGACAGGTAATAGGCTAATGGGTTTGTAATTTATGCGGTTTAGTCTATGGCTAGCTTGGGTCAACATGCGAATGCAAATGTGGAACTCATTCATTCGAGGAGTGTCATCGTTTTTGAATGGAAGAGTGGCCGGAACAAAAGACCCTGCTACTCCTTCGTTTCCTCGACAAAAAACACCAGCGTTTTACTGAAGCATTCAGCTCACCATCCAATAAACAGTTTAAAGCAGAAAAGTTGATTTTTATTCTTGATTTTAATGGCTTTTCTACCACAAATAGTGCTTTCTACTGCTCCACATGGAATTCTACTGCAATGCTTTGTCAAGCGTTTACAAAGCCGGTTTAAATTCGGCTCGCATTGAAACAGCACAATTATAACGTTATTTACAATCAGTATCTTCAAGATTAACTCTAACTGTGTGTCTATACAACTTAGCTGTGCCACTTCAGTTACGCGTAAGTGTGTTCTCAATTCGTCTGAAAAAATCTCGCGTTACTATTATACTGCACAGCAAAATTGTTAATTCATTATAATTCACGCTTCGAAGACCAAAGCGCCGGTGTAAATAATAAGAAAATCAAATGAACATTTTGAAAAAAAAATCGTTCCTTCAGTAAGGTACTCAAAAAACTACCCAGTAGGGAGTTGATAAAACGGCATAAAACTAATGCGTCCTATTGTAGAAAGTGTTTAGTTCGTTTGATTCATGGCCAGAAGCTTTCTTAACAACACTGCGTTAATTTTCTTTTGTTTTTCCAGCTCTGCCAGGAGTTTTATTTCCTCTTGTTTGATTTGACTTATAAACTCCCATGACTTTCGCAAAATCGACACTTTCGGTGCTCGATCGTTGTCCTTCAATTCCGGTACACAATCCCGTAATTTTTGAAACTTCATTTTCAAATCGTTCCTTCTCTTTCGCTCCAAAACGTTATGAGTCGCGCGTGTGAATTCACTATCGTTTTCGGACTCGTCGCTTTCGCCGGAGCTGCTCATGTTCTTAACAACTTTCTTTCCTTCGCGGTAATTTAATCCGTCACTGCATAACACTTTCCTGTGTCGACGTGTTCTTATCTTGCCCACGAAGTTGGTTTTTTCGTCGTCATCATCAGCGTCTTGTTGGTCTTCTAAGCCCAATATTTCCGAGCAGGATTGACTCGTCTCCGGTTCGTCGCTTGTTGCACAACTTTTCTCACTTTCAGGCTCAATAATTTCTTGAGCTTCTTCCTGGTCTCGTTTGCTTGAGTTTTCTATAGTAACAACATCAACTTCGACTTCCTCTTCTTCTGTAAAGTTTGCAAAAACAAACAAGAATGTTAGAAAATAATTTAGCTCTTTTCTCGGGTCAGCGAAAAGTTTTAACAAGAATATTTTTGAAACAGTCGCGACCCTGGAACGGAGGACACAAAAAAAATCGAAGCAATGAATAGGAACGGCGGATCAGTGTCAGATTCGGTCATAGATCGCCGAACACAGTGTACAAGATTCAGTCAGCCAAGGCGATTCAGCATTTATTATTTATCTAATAAGTTGTTATACCTACCGGAATCCGATTGTTCCTCGATGCTTTCACGCAGATCATTGCCCGGGCTTGCACTGAGAGGAAACGGAAAGATCTCTGACGGATCCACGCTCAAAATCCTAGCGGCTGATTCACTCAGAGGCGGCGTCTGGCACAGAAGACGCACGCGTTCCATTTTCGAATGCATGCGCTGTTTCCTATCCACGTTTTTCTCGAACGCCGCTCCATTCCACATACAGTCTTTGATCAATATATCCTTGAGGTCACCAGCTTGGAAGTATAGCGAGCATTCTTCATCTAGGGAGAATCCCTCGTCAGCAAGGCCATGGCAAACTGGCTGCTCCCTTGCTTCTTCGGTTGCGGCGTACGGGGGCGAACAAGCCGGTGAGATCGGTGGCGTCGGCGGAAACGAAAAATTCTTCCATATATCATCCGTTGCTTCTTTGGTCTTGCTTTTCACGTCTGCTGAATCATCGCTTAAATCTTTGAAAAGTGACGGCTGAAGAGGGCCGAAGTCGCTACTGAAGCTCTCCATGAGAAGACTAGTCACCGACAGAGCCATGTTCTTAAACACACTACGGAGACAAACTTGAATTAGTGTTGAGTCATAAATGATGACTTCGCGTGATTGTGTGTGTAGTAAAAACTATATTTTCAATCAAAATCACCAGTCACCAGGGCAGTGAACAATATCATTCCCTTACCTTGGTCAAGATAAACTTGGCACTGATTCGTAAAAGCTTCTGATCACTGTAACGAAGTATACAAATCTCGTAAAGTTCACTGGGCAGTGAACACTCCGAAACGACCAATACTACGTTCGGCGATCAAATGCGAAAATTTTCACACTTCACGCTAATTCAAGTCCATTCATTCAAAACCAAACAATGCGACGGCTTGGGCACTAAACTTGACTCCTACGCATGGAGACCCACGCGTTCAACGAATGAGGATATTCCTTTTGGAATAAATTATCGCGCGCGCGGGAACAGTGTGTAGTGTGTTTGTTTTTTCAAGGCGAAGCAGAGAAGCTAAGAGAAGCACATTGTCAGGTGCAGTAAAGTCGCCTATTGCTATCAAGAGGTGGCAATGACTTGCTTTCATAACAAACGGAAAAGTTCAAGTCAGCAAGATTGATATTCATAAATGCAGTGTTGTTTTAGCCGAGGCCGTTGTTTGCTAAAGCCCAGCTGCGATAAACTGACAAAAGCGTGGAATTATGGGATGTACGCCTCAACAAGCCCCTTGGTAAGCCCACGTTTTTCGTGCGGCTCTAAACACAAAGCACATCACATGAAACAATGAAGATTTAATCTAAGCTTTGACAGGCAACCAGTGTTCCATTGTGAATCACACCTGTGCGAAAGAACATCTGGCTTCCTTAGAAATTGTTCAATTTGCGTGAAGTTTCTTTTGTTTCCATCAGCGATTCTTAAAATAATCTTCATTCGGGAAGACATTTTAAAGACAATAACTCTCTGTACGGCACCAAAGTGAAATAGTCTAGTAGCAGTGGAATTTGACAAGGAATTTAATATCTATTTTGGCCGGTGCTTGAAGCTTCTTAGGTGTAGATAAGTATCTTGTCGAAGTTGTGTCGGTTTGCCAAAAGACAAATAACATTTACGCCGAATGCATCCGCTGTAATCAAACACACAAGGAAAACTGCGTTTGTAAGAAAATTTCACCAACCTGGTTAACAAGTATCCATAAAAAAAAGAAAAAAAACGTTGGGTGTCAGAATTATGACAACATAAAATGACCATTCAATATCGATTTATTCGATGTTTTGTATTGTTTAGTGCCATTTAAAGTTTAAAAATCATGGCAGACAGCGATATACTGGGAAATGTAAAGCCCGAGTCTTCGTTTCTCCGAAACAACGCCATTTACAAAAGTAAAAGGGTGGTTATATTTTTGTAGGTACTAATCCTCCTCACAACTTTAACAGCGGTGACTTTGGTGGACATATTCATTCGCAAATTATTCCGTTCAGCCACCTGCCAAAGTTTAACCTAATCGGAAATCCAAACAGCTGCCTATATTGTTGCGAGCAGATGGCTGTGGTGCTACGGGCCAAGACTATAAATCACAGTGCTATGATGTTATCCCGCTATTTTCAAATCCGCACAGCTGCTTCTTAGCGACTGCGTCACTAACACTTCAAAAATATACTTTTCTTAAGGCAGTGCTTATTTTTTAGCTTTGTGTGATCAAGATTAATTTTTGAAGGGCGTAGATTTTCAAACCAGTTTGCTACGTGATCACGGCTATTGCAGTGTTGAAAACGCCTCCATTCTTTAGCATAAACTACCTCAAATCCAAACGTCTTAAAACCCA
>Ga0126343_10000397_pt1 | contig 16247 bp, 6 predicted proteins | sample Cyp2metagenome_FD_92531 | JGI IMG/M metagenome (GOLD analysis project Ga0126343, IMG submission 92531) | Coral microbial communities from Lord Howe Island, Old Settlement Bay, Australia - Cyphastrea 2 metagenome | ecosystem: Host-associated > Invertebrates > Cnidaria > Coral ...
GGACTGACTAAAGGACACAGATTTCTTGTTACCACACATACTCACATTTTACCGCCGCCTTCCACTCGTCAGTTTGTTTAGACGTACCTTACCACCACGTGTATGTGCAAACGAATGGGTTGTGTTAAGAATGGTGTGCGTAACGACTCTGTAATAAACTGTTCACGATAATTTCTACGTGTTGGCTTGTTTGCAATGCGGTCTTGCGACTTCAGATTTTACATGATTTACTTCTACAAAATATGCAAATTTGTGTACTGTAACTTGTGTTTGACTACACAGTAATTGACTATGCATATCAGGGCTTAAAATAATGGCCGTTCAGCTGACAATGTCCGGTCAAAACGTTTACTCGCCGGTCATGTTGACCGGCTATCGTCTCCCCCGAGTATCAGGCTTTTCTTACTCATGCGGTAGAAGGAGGAAGCACCCGACAAAGAAAAGCCTGACACAAGGGTCTTAAGTGCACTCCTAATTCTTCTGCCTCCTCATAGCGTGACAAGCGTCAGTTTATCTTTCAACCAATCAGAATTGTTTCCGGCTGTCATGTTTAGTTGCATACATCACAGATCACAATGGCAGAGATTCGAGCAAATAATCCAGTTTTGTCCATATCTGTAATGGTTTTCGGAAAAATTTGCACAATTTTGCCCAAAGATTTTCACATAGAGTATGGAAAGTATGTTGCCACAGTACTGCAGTTTTCTGAAACTTCTAACAAAGAGTTTTCTAATGCTTTGGGTGAAAACCTGTCATTCTTGTGAAGTTATTGCTCGTGTTGAGAATTGTTGTCGTTCTAGATAGTGAAGAGGGCAAAAGGACAATTTGCAAAAAATGCACTAGGAAAATAGTGAATTGCTAAAGAATGTTCATGGAGTTCCGGGAGGCATTTTGGGGGTGTTAGAGTACTTGACGAGGCAAAAGGAAGCACTCCACAAGCTCCTCCAAGAGCCAGTCTTAGGGGTTTAATTCCTGCTCGAGGCCAGCGATCCCGTAACTGATCAGGAGTGACTCCAAAAGCTTAGCAGCCAAAAAACAAAAGCTGAAAGAGCACACCAAAGACCTTCAGGTGGGAGTTCTGCTCTCTAACCAATACTTTGAGCTCAACGTTAAAAAAAACAAGCCTGATGAATATTCCGACAGAAAGAATTTATTACTGATTGAAATGCTTTTACTTCTGGTAGTGTGACGTCTGGTGTTAGTCATCATTATGTTGAGACAGTCAGGTTTTTATTCTTGGATAAACAATTATGAAATCCTCAACTGTATATCTTAGATTTTTGATTACTTTTTTTACTATGACTTCTCACACAATAACATACACCAGCGGGGTATCAGTTCAAATGGCTAAAAAACATGCGCTTCCTGTTTTGTCATGGATTTTAAGATTGATAGGATTATGCCATTCAAACAGCTGTGGTGATCCATTCAGGAAAATATTCAGCTGTTCGAATAACTCATGGGGTTACTGCCAGAAAAACTGGGGTGAAGGTGTGTGGCCCGCTTCCCAAAACCCCTACCCCTTTTATGAGTAGACCAAAATCTGCAAAACTCCCTACCCTATTTGTGACCTGTCGAAAAGTTCGAAACCCTTTTGATGACCAGACAATTAAATCAAAACTCTGTTTCAAACCTGTGTTTTAATTAGTTCCCTAGTTCAGGCCAATGTTAAATTACTGTAAACATAATTTGTGAAGGGATTTTATTGATTTTCTTTTCAATAATGATGAAAAAGTGGCTTCTTCTTAAAAAACATACCCATATCAAGGCTAGAGTGCGGAGACCGTACCATGCCCAAATGGATCAAAATGGCCAAAATCAGCTAGAATCAATATCTTTTTAAATTTTATGACCAAAACGGCTGAGAAATCATACCCTTTGGGGCCGCATACATCTATACCTATAAAGCCTATGTAAGGGAGTACCCCCCTGCTTTTTGTGACACTTTAGATTTACCTAACTGTCACACTTTTGTCACAGAACACCTCTCTTTGTTGCCGTACTGTATGTTTCAAAGGTGTTGCTCTACAGATGTTTATCGTTTCTTTAACTTTCACTGCACAGGAATTGATGAAAAAGACCCCAAAACGAGACTTTTCGCTCAATTGTCAAGTTGTGTCCAACTTAGACACTATGGATATTCTAAACAAAACTCAAAACATTGATAAAAATTATATTCTTGTGGCATTTTCATTGATTTAAAAAAAGCACTATTATGGAATTAGAGGAACAATTAAGGACTGGTTCTCGTCATACCTGTCCGTCAGAATGCAATCAACCCAAATCGGTTCTATTGTCTCTAGCAAAGAAAGAATAGTGTGTGGTGTCCCTCACGGTTCTGTACTGGTCTGCTTCTTTTCTTTATTTGTGTCAATGACATGCATTGTTCCTCTAAAAAGTTCGATTTTTACCTATTCGCTGATGACACCAACTTAATTTATGCGGAAAAAGATCTAAACAAACTTGAAGTTGTCATCAATGGAGAGTTTTTAAAGTTGTGTGAATGGTTGAATTCAAACAAAATTATCTCTAAAAGTATCTAAATCTAATTTTGAAACTGAGGAAATGAATTTTGACTTGCGCTACATTGACCTTTCTAGCCTAAATTTGTACTGACTAGCTTTCTCTTTGACTTACTTGTTAAGGGTTGTCTTGCCTTATTTTCTCCTCAGGCTAACACAAATTTTGTGTGTCTGGCTTAGTTAACACCTTTATATAATTATCACTACTGTTATTTATTACTTATGTTTATTATTTAGTTGCGTGTGTGTGTGTGTTTGTGTGTGTAGGACCTTATTAATTATACAGTATCAGATTAAGTAGCTCACCTAGAATAGCTTTGCTAACTGCGGGCTACAAAGGCCTTTTTCAATAATCTCCAAATAAAGTCGTTGTCGTAACTTTAAATTGACTTTCAGTACATATAAGTCAATTCATCAACTTCCTGAAACAAATCAAGTTGTTTTGGGTGTATTTGACAACCCTCATTATATCAGCTACTTTTCATATTATCCTGCTAATGGATAAAACTCTGCATCGACTTACTGACTGACTGACTGATCATGTGTGATTAATAATTTATTGATTGAGTGATTGATTTACTGAAAAATTTGAAGAAAGCGCAAATTCACTTGGTAGGAACAACTCTCAAAGAGAAAATTACAATCTTGGTAAGTACTCTAAGCATTTTAAAAGTAGATGATGTGTTCTATAAAATGATTCTGCTTGTTTTGATCTCCTACATATTTGTAAGTTGATGGTGGCTGGAGCCAATGGAGCCAATGGAGTATCTGTACTAAGACAGTAAGTGGCATACAAACAAGAGCAAGAGAATGTGCTAATCCAGAGCCAGCTCATGGTGGAAAAAATTGTAATGGAATCAGAGCAGTTGTGAGGGAGTGTAGTAACACGTCCAGCTGCCATGAAGGTATGCAAAGATGAGTGATTCTTTGCACAGATGGAATTTGCCACAAGGAAGAGAATCAGTTGGACTAAGAATAATTATGTATATTGTATCATTTTGCTTTCATCAGCATTTCCACTACGATTTCAGTCAACAGCCGAGAACCCGTCTCGTGGCGTGATGGAAATCTACAAAGACGGTAGCTGGCAAAAGCTTTGCACCAGAAGTTGGGATACAAATGAAGAAACTTTGACTTGCAAGGCCATAAGCTACTCCAACAATGCTGGTTATGGTAATGATACAGGGTACACGGACGGCAACAATGCCCCAGACACATTCCACGATAATTGTACAACACTGACAGAATGTGGGAGCAACATTGATGGGAAAACACAATTGTGTACAGGTAATTTGCTAAAAATTGTTATCTCCCCTCTGCCTTTCTTTACATGTAGGTTTTGGACAATACTAAGTTTCGCCTAATAAGCCACAACCTACATGTAGGGATGTTAGTCCAGGGCCCATTTGGCTTAATGATTCTTCCAAGGCCAATTACCATGCAATAACCCTTGGTTGAAGCTGTAAGCTTGCATAATTTTTTTTCGTTGTCATTGTGTCATTACTAATGTTACATGTAGGTTACAGACTGACATTTTTCAACGTACATAAATTTAACAACTTAGGTTGAAAACGATCAAGAAGCAATCAGTGATTTGGATTCAAAGTTCATATTGATCCTGTATTTATATGCAAAACCTGCTATGAACAGTAAAGCTCTGAGATAGAGAATGCTCATTTGTCTGGGTAAACAGGTTTGACGAGGGGCATTATGTTGTCTCTACAATTGCAAGGACAGAATTGTAATGTTGCCTTAAACTTTGTTTCTCCAACAAAGTCCATGTTCTATGTGTGAAGCAATAAAGAAGACGATTTGTAATTTTCAAAACCTCTTTCTAACCTATCCTTAATTTCTAATGCTATAATTCCACAAGTTCCTGTACGCTTAAATGGTGCAAAAGTAGATTATGGTGGAAGAGTGGAAGTTCTTTACCAGGGAAAGTGGGGAAAGATCTGCCGTAAAAAATGGGATTTTGAAGATGTGAAGGTTATCTGTCGTCAATTGGGCTTCAGACGTGCAGTGGCTGAATTTGTTGTGGATGTAGTCAAGAATGAGGACATTCCTTTCATAATGTCTGATGTAGCCTGCGATGGAGGAGAGCCTGAGCTGGCATCCTGCCCTCGAACTGTTGGAATTCCTAATGGCGACTGTCAAGATGATGACGCAGGTGCTCAAGCATTGTGTGAGCCAAAACGTAAGTGATCGCGATTGTTTAGCATAGTTCAGCCATCAGTTAAGATACTGGGATAAATTCCCATGGTCTTTCATCGTTAGCGCTTTGCGTAGACTATCTTTAACGCGTAATCAAACAACGTAAAATCTAACATTCAACATACTGATTCCTCCCGCCTCTACTTACATTTGATTATAGTCTTTTTTTTCAGTTGTGGATTCTTGTACTTCCATATGTTGATTCTTGTACTTCCATATGATGATAAATTATTTATTAAATCAAATATGACAATTTGAATACAGTGACATCACAATTTGCACTTCTTAAAAAGCTTAATTAAGTTCCATCCATTTTTCAAGTTGAGTATGTATAAGTCATATCGCCACTTATGTATCTATTATCAAAAATATGGCGCACCGTCTTCGCTAGATCCTTGATGACATCACTGGGATTAGAGGTCTGTTGTATGAAACCAAGTATGTACCAATATACATTTTCCTAAACTTACCAAACTGTGAAAACTAAGAGCCTTTTAAGGATCAAAAGACATGCAAAAACTAAACATAAGAGCAGGGAGACCAACAGTGTGGGAGCTTCAAAACTAGCTAAAAGTGTAAGAAGTATTTATACTTGGAACTGTGTTAGTTGTTGCATGTGTACACTGCAATATCTCCATAACTTGACACTAAGTTAAACATGACTTAAATCAGAATTATTAATTCTGACATTGTCTTATCAGCCATATGTTCTTAACATACAAATGATCCTTCCATAACCCCTCAACGGTTTTTTTGGGACAAGGTAAATCTGTGTACCGTCAAATTAAGCTCAAATGGCAAACGCTAAGTTATTAATGCCAATCAGAATTTTCAACCAATCACAGCATATCTACAACGGGGGACTCAATTGTTGAGACACCGCAATTTGACTTTCGGGTGTGTGAGTTGGTTAATTAGAAAGGCTAGAGATAAGGTTTACTGACTCTCTGCTGCTGCGTGAACTTTGTCTACCATCGGTGATATTTAGAAGGATCATAGAATCTCATTTAAATCACAATGTGCCTAACATAAGTCTTTATCTTTCAGAGGACAAAACGGCGTTGAATTCAGATCAACTAGAATTTAATGTTGGCAGTAGTTAAAGTATTTTCTGCTCCCTTGCAAATGAAACTAGCTACATAAGAGGGTTCAATAACAAACACCACAATATCCTTGCTTACTGGTGACAATTCACCAGTTGTTCCGACAAAGGGTTAATTTATTACCTAGGGTAGAGATAGGACCTACTGACTCCGGGCAGTATTTTCAAACTTAAACGGAAACTTGTACCAATGATATGCAAAAGCGTGTAAGGATCAATCAGAATCTTCTCTTGACATCACAATTTGCTGAGTATAAGTTTTTTTTTTATTTCAGAGGGCAAAACAATCTTAGATGCGATGCGACTATATTTGAATCTCGGCTTCAGTGAATTTATTCGCTGCTTCTTAGAAAATGAAACCAGCCACATACGTTGGTTCAATAACAAACATGAAGAGATTAATTCTACATTTGGGACAAGGGTGACGGCAAACAATGGTGAACTGACCATTGAATACGTTCAGCTGTCTGATGGAGGAACCTATGCATGCAGGGGATTAGAGTACATTCGATACTACACCTTCTATGTCAATGGTAGGCCAACTTATTTTTACCTGGTAAAATATCATTAATTATGACCATTCTGCTTTTCAAGTGCCTGTCCACACGTTCAGGAATTATACGTTTAGGGTAACCAATGTTGATCATCCACCTCTTTCTCCTCTCCCTCCCCACCAAAATTGCCTTTTTGGCAATCAAAAACAAATAATCAAGTCTTTTTCTTAAGAGAAAATTACAATTGTGGATTGGTGGAGTTTACTGTTTAGACAGTTGAAGTTTTGCAGAATAATCCTCTGACTTCGTTGTTCCAGGTTTCTTATTTGGCACTTACATGTCTCTGACCAACCACGCGCAATATGGCCGCAGTAAGTGAAGACGGACATTATCATTGCTCTGTAGATTCATTCAGCACCTCAGGTGTCAGTGTTAGAACGAATTTGTTGTAATATTGATAAAGTTCACTCTTCCAGCAGCTTTCTTGTATGTTTTGTGAAAGTACTTTTCAAGATTCAATGTAGGGTCAAGATGGACAACTAGATACTGTACTTGTACAAAATGTAATTTGTAGTCTGTTTATATGAGATCCATTTATTGAGAGGTTTAGTTCTTTGCCGTTGAGACTGCTTAATGTTTTTGCTGTTTCAAATAGCATTACTTCAGTTTTCCCTTTTTTGAGATTAATGACAAGTCCATTATCTCAAAACCAGGAGACGAGTCTATTTATGTCTTTAATTTGCTGAGGTTGTGTTGGATAGCATCCAAATCTTTCAAGGATGTGAAAATTACTGAATCATCTGCGAAGGTGATAATCTTAGAATAACAGAGCGACTTGTTGACGTGGAATGGCTGATGGTGTCAAACGCCTTAGACAATTAAATGGAGGTTAATTGCTCCTGTAGCTTTGCCTCCGTACACTTCTTTTCGGATAAGGTCTGTAAAGAAAGTTACCGCCAATTCCGTTGAGCAATTAAGGCTAAAACCAAACTGATGTTGTGAGAGAAAACTGTTGAATTTGAGACGGTTCATTAATTGTTGGTGCACCATTCTCTCTAAAATCTTTTACAGAGCAGGGAGAATTGATATCGGTCTATAGTTGTCAATTTCTGCCATGGAACCAGACTTAAAGATGGGAATCACCTTGGCCATTTTCCATTCAGTACCGAACTAATACAGTTACAAGAGACGGGTTAATTATAAATAATTTTAAAGGCGTTGCAAGGACTCCTGCTGCATCTCTAAGTAATCCAGGAGGGAGATTATCTAAACCAGTCTCTTTCCTCCAGTTAACATTTTTCAGCTCAGTGAGGATCTCTAGGTTCTTCTCTCACAGCTCTAAAGGGAATTTCCCTCTTACTAGTGGGAGTCTCATATCACTAGGGTTCCTCCAAACAAGGCCACGAAGCAGAAACGACTTTTTTTTCCCGTTTGATGGCAACATTAACAAAGTAGTCACAGAAACTCTTAGCAATGGATTTCTTATCAGTTGTCTTCGTTCAGTTTATTTGAAAAGCTGATTTTTTCTCTGAGGGTAACTTTGTTGAGTACACCAAAGTTTATCGCAATATCTTGATGATATTTACTCTTACATCTTTTAATAAGGCCTGCCACTCTGTTACGCTGACATTTTGTGCATAGACCAGTTGAGTTCACAGTTAGTTCTGCGAGGTTCATTTCCCGTTGGACGTTTTGAGTTAACCATTAACCATTAACCTTTGACGTTCTTTTCAAGGAGTGGCACATGTTTCTCGATACATTGCTGTGAAATGTTCTTTAATATACTTCAAGCATTATGGATGCATGATGATGCAAAGACTTGGTTAAAGTTCAAGGATTCAAGTTCTTCGCAAATAACTTTTGTAATTTGCAAAATTTCAGCAGGCAATGGTTCTCAGATGGATTTTCACTTGGTTTACTTTGAGAGAACAACAGATCAATTCATGATTGCTCAAACCAGGCGAAATTACTTTCACAAATTTATTTTCTGGGGTTCATTACTGAAAATTACCTCAATCAAGGTCTTAGAATTGCGCTTAATTCTCGTAGGGGTTGATATAAGCTGTTTTAGTCCAAAATTGGCTGAGATCGATTTATTTTCTTTGTGGTCCGATGGCACCAGGTAGTTGAAGTTTATATCACCAGTAAGAATACATTCATTGTCTTCTGATGACACTATCAAAAGCATTGATTCAAAGTTGCAACTGAAATCTGTACAAAGATGTTTTGAGAATCTCGAGGAAGGTAAATAATTCAAATAAGAAAATTTTTGGTTTTTGGAAATAAAATCTCAATCCAGATGCATTATGTTCTCATCTTTCAGATCCATTAGTCTGTGGAGGGGTACAGACTAATGGATAATTTCGTGCCGGATAATGATTAACATCCAAGCCTTTCGCCACTACAATGCTGCAAACCTTCTTATCCAAACCACTGTTGCCTCTTGAAGAGTTTAGGACAATCATAAAGAGTAGTCAGGTCAGAAACATTTTGGAGCAACGATTGTCCCCTATCACTCAATATAATTATGATGGTTGTCAGTCATATAGGCAAGAAAGGCAAATGTTTTATGTTATCATGAATGACACTGGTTGTCAATTACAAGCTGTTCACTGATAAAGAAGTAAAACTTCCAAGAATTTGATAGATTGAAGGGTCGATTTTTGGTCTCTTTAGCGACCTTCCCATTCATAGAAATTAGACAACACAGGTAATCATTGGCCCAGTGTAAATCCTCTTTTGATGTAGGAATTCAAATAAAGAATGAAAATTATAAACAGGATCACAAACAAAATCATTCGCAAGCATCACATTGTCAAGTGACACAACATTCATTAGCTTAATTTAATTAACATTTGAAAATACTGTAGGGTTACAGGCATCTTTGGACTTGGGGAGCGGCGGCCTTATTGCCTGAAAATTCCCGAAAGCGTTAGTGTTGTTCATACACACTCAAGTGGCAGTAAAAGTAAAAACATTTACAATTCTTACATCTAATAAAACTGTTTGAGGATACCTAAACTTCGAGCCAGGATCTGATCCAGGATCCGAGCCAGGATTCGAGCCAGGTTCAAGCTAGGATCGGAGCTGGGATCAGAGCCAGGACTCGAGCCAAGATTCGAGCTAGGATTTGAGCCAGGATCCACGAATAGGATTAACTAAGATAAGATAGTTCTACACCATGTCACGTGACCTGGTTTACTCCAAGTCATGCGGAGTAGCGTGTGAGGTTTGCTTCTGGAGTGCTGTTTGTGCAAGTTTTTTGCCAAATGCATTACACAAATTTGACATAAACTGAAATTTGAAAAACTTGAAAATTTGAACTTAAATGGAAGAAAGTTTGAAAGCTAGTGCAGGGCTAGAAGAAACCCCCGTCCACTCGTCTGGAACAAGTCCATCCACCCACTAAATTTTTGATGACGATTTGTAAACAAAGAAAGTTTTAGGGAGTAAGTGTTTGGACAAAGCTTGCCAAAAACTATTTTTCTTTGAATCAGCAACAGTGTAAGGCTGAAAAGGAAACAAATTGCTTTGTTTTGATGAACGGGCTTTCTCACGTTCGGATAGCTGCGCTAAAAATAAAAAAAATAACTCGCATTCCGCGCATTAACCCATAAATTTTATCCGCTTCGGGAAAGAAAGTGAAATGTGAGTTACATGTAATGCATCAGTACTTGCATTTAGTTTTACGCCAGTGAAGGCATTAAAATGTATTCTAAATATGAACAGGTATAGTAGAAGGAAACGGGGAAAATATTACCTCGGAGAATACCTTTTATTTTGTGTTCAGTTTCCCCTTAATTAATAATTATCCATAATCAAATAAGAAAGCGAAAGTGCAAAATCGGCCGGGAAAAAAAAGCATATACATTTATTCACCACTAATTAGAGTATCTTTACTCTAGCACGGTACAAACAGTGAAGACCAAGGGCGAAATTCCTTTTTGCAGTTCGCTGTTGACCCAAGTGTCAAAGACGGTGCACACGACTGCTTTTTGCACCTAAAAGAGGATCGAAATCCACCAATCGTTTCTCGCCGGTCAGTTTACAAGAAGCGATTGGTGGATCTCGATCCTCTTTTAATTTAGGTGTAAAGACCAGGGGAACTGAACAAAAAGGAATTTCGTCCTCGGTCTTCACTGTATGTACCGTGCTTATGTAAAAATAGTTGTACTTAATAGTGATGATCAAATGGAGGTGTTCTTTTTCTTCGGATTTTTGCACTTCGGTGTCTGATTTGATTACGGATGAAGCGGAAACTAAACTGAAGACAAATTAAAAGGTAATCACCGCCGGGTAATTTTTTTTGTTTCCTTCTACCGTAAATGTCAAGCTGAACCTTTCTATACATAGAGCTACGTTTTAAAGGCTTCTCTGGCGTAGAACTAAATGTAAGTACTCAGATGTATTAATTCACAATTCACTTTTTATTCCCGAAGCGGTTGATGCATGTGATACAAGTTATTTTTAGCGTAGCTATCTGAACGTGATGAAGCCCATTCACCAAAACAAAACAATTTGTTTCCTTTCAGCCTGACACTCTTGCTGATTCAAAGAAAAATTAGATTTTGAAGATAGCAGATTTGATGAGATTCATGATCAGAGGAGGTCTTAGTTTTTGAGATTCGGAGGGGGCCTTAGGTCTTAGATCTTAGGTCTTACTATCTGAGTCATCAAAAGCCTACTAAGTTATCAAAAAACTTTCAGTGTTCCTGGATCTAATGACATAAAACAGTTTTTAATTCAAACGAAGACTTTCACTCGCCTGAAACCATTTCTCATCTACCTAAATAAAAACATGTATACACTCGCGGGGTTTGCAAATTTGGCAGTGTCCAGTGGCGGATCTAGAAGAGGAGCCCGAGGGGCCTGCCTTCTCCCCCAATTTTGGGTGAAAGTAAAAGAAATGACAGAAGAAAGGAAAGCCGGCAGGGCAAGTAGAACAAAACCACCCCTCCCCCTCCCCCCTCCCCTGTAGCTCAAGTTCGACACTGGTGCTTGTGCCCTGTGTCGGGGAAGCCGAATTGATTTTAATTCGGGGAAGCCGAATTGATTTTAATTCTACTTGCAAGTCGGTAGTGAACACGTTGGGTCTACGTATATAGGGTTCTGATCACGTCATCAAAATGGCAGGAAATTACTAAAGGCGCAGAAAGGGTGAATCCTGGCTCGAATCCTAGCTCGGATCCTGGCTCAGATCCTGGTTCGAATTTAGGCTCGGATCCTGGCTTGGATCCTGGCTTTATTGTTAGTTTATCTCAACTGTTATGATTGACAGCCTAGTAAAATCAAAGACTTCAGCAGTTAATTCGTCTTTGTATGAAAAATTCAAAACCAATTGTAGAAGGCTTTTTTGTGGAGCCACTCAAAAGGGCTCTTCTCAGAACCATGACTAAAACAAAAGTCTTGCTCTTAGTTTGCTCTGACTCTTTTGTCATTTTTTTATTGATAGAAAATAATAACATAGGGCTTTCCACAAGTTGCTCAGCAATTTTTTAGCAACTTCTGGTATCTCGAGCAACTTTTTTTTTTCCATTTCAAGCAACTTTTTGCATTCTGAGCAATTTCTAGTTTTTGGAGCAGCTTTTAGTGTTTAATTTGGCCTTGCTTCCGTATTTCACAATGTTTTAGTAGACAATTAATGAATTTCCTGTGAATAAATAGCCAGATCCCCCTCCCCTGACGCAGATGATTGCTGCAAGATACATGCAGGTGGACCTCTAGGTCAGTGGATGAAGATTCACACTCGACTGACTCGATTGTGTGAGGTGAAGAAATTTACAAGATTACCGTAAATACCTTGTGTATAAGCCGCACTCGGGCATGATTTTGAAAAAAAAAAAATAAGGACCCCTAAAAAGTACTCTCATAAAAAAAAGTTGGTTGTTTGTTCGCAGATGTTCACAACAGACTTGACAAGATCTACATGTAATGTTGTGCATTTGCAGCGACATTAATAAGTTAATCAACTCTGGAGATACCTTTTAAAAGCGCCTCTTTAATCGATATCCCCACTCCCTGTGAGTGACAACAGTTGTTCTCATTACATAAAACTACTTACAATACAATGCTTACGATAAACTTACCTACAATACGTTTTTTTTTCGTTCAATATTAACATTGTGCTTCATACAACACTTACGGGTAACTACAATACGTAATATATAGATGTAGGCAAGCCTAAAAGCGTAGCTTCAGGCGTTATTTATTTGGATTTTGTAAATCATAATACAGTAATCCAACATGTGAAGCAAATTTTGTACGATTTTGTAGTTTTGGCTGTTTCGGCCCAAAATTGCGCCGGAAAATGTGCAAGATCGCAACTGTTATTTTTGCTAACGGCTTTGCAGCCCTTTTTTCGGCCGTAGCTTTACCAGTCCTTTATCAATAATCCTTTAAGAAATTCAGCAAAGCATATATCACTAAATCCAATAATTAAATTAAACAAACAAAACGAGGAAGTCTTCGTGATTTGTAAACGCAGCTGCATGACAACATACGAGCGTCAAAAGCTGTCAAAGATAGAAAATCAATGGTTTTCCTTCTTCGAACTGTAAACAGAAGAAATTAAAGTAGTCTACGAAGCCACTGTCTCTACTAACACAAAGAAAACTTCCAAACTCTCCTGGAAGTATTTACAAATACAGCTTTATTACTTTTAGACGAGAAGAGATTGGTATACGGCGAAAAACGAAAGAAACCTAAGTTTATTTGTTTACAATATGCAACTTTATATTCAACGACTCTAGTCTTCTTGTTTGGAATTTTTCAAATTTCTCTCATATGGCTCCAAATAAGATAATTATGGAGATTTTAAAACTCCTATTGAAGATGTACAAACTTAACCTTCAAGCTTATCTCGCCGGAGCGAAGCAACCGCACAATCTTCATGGAAAAGGCGAAAGTTGCTATGTATTGAAGTCGCTTACCGCAATTTGGCAGTTCACATCAATTTCAATCCTATGGGCAAAAACTTCCAATGCCAGTTGCGAAGACTGAACTGAACTAATCTTTTCGAAAAATCAACGAATGAACCACTTTTTCCCGTTGTTTTTTTCCTCTAAACACACGAAACACGTTTGATTACTCTTGTTGATCACCTGATGAAATCATGTGGCTTCTTGCACGGCTGCACATCTAGACGCGCGAAGTTCTGTAGTCTTCTGAGTCAATTTCTCGGGTATTTCAGCTCTTTTCTATAGCTCTCGTTCGCTCTACCTCACAAAAGTCACGGCATTATCTGGTATTATCTGCTTTCTCTAGCCCTGACTCGATCTAATTCACAACATTGTTCAGTACTATCGCACTTTCTTTTTAGCCCTGGCTTGGACTTTCGCGAACTTCCTCGCCACATCTTTGTCTGTTAATCCTTGCTCTCTTCCGTTCTCTTTCACGTTCTGCTTCAGTTAAACCCTACCTTGAAACTGAAGATCAACCTCTCCGATCGTTTGTTGTAATGGCAAATAGAAATGAGAGTGAAAAAAAACTACCAAGGAGAGATGACATTTCTTATTGCTAAACGCCCCTCCCCCTCCCCCCGAGTCTGTAGGGACGTTCGCTTGGTCGCTCGCTCCCTCGCTCACTCGTACGATGATGTCATAACCAAATTTTCTCGGCTTGATGGGTTACCAATTTTTCTTACCTTTGGTTCTTCGCTGGCGCGCTTCGCGCGCTGAAGCTAAGCTATAATGATGCTACATAAATACAACTGATTTATACCGGATATATGATTTTCAATTCACGTAATTGCTGAGATGGAATGTTTTTTTTTTTTGCTTTGTTTTCACTGCGAGAAGTAGAAGACAAATTGAACTACATGTACGCGAGACGTTCTATTTTCAACATAAAATTTAGTTTCTGGACAAAAGCATCCCAATTACACGCACATTGGTTGATTTTCTGGAAATGAAAGTAGAATTTGGCACAGAGGAGCAGAAATTTAGTTTTTATTATCGTTATCAGTACATGTAGCTGCTCCGAAGAGTATTTCTTTTGGGTTTAATGTGATGGAAGAGTTTTAAACTTTTAAACTTTTAAACATTAAACTGGCATAACACTTTCTGGGGAAGATCGACTGCAGTGTTACAACCTAAGAAAGAGTCAAGTAAAAAGTCATCATCCCTGCAGTAATGACAGCTCTTGCTGTCTTCAATTCTGTTTAAATGTAATTCTTTCTTTGTGTTGACAATTTGATGAGCAAGTTTGTAGAAAAATTCTTTTAATTTATTTTGGTCACGGAGTGACTTTATCCGCTTACAAAATTTGCTCCAGGAGAGAGTGAACTGTGGAAGGTCGCATTGCCACTTGCTAGGGCCAGTTGTGCAAAGCTCCCTCCTGTTCAAAAAAAGCCAGTAGTAATCTTTACACATGTTCATTTAGACAGGTCGATCAACAGCGTCGGTGACAAGTGAAAAGTAAAATTAATGTGATGGAAACGTTTTCCTTTTCATTCAACCAGCTTACAGTAAGTACAATACAAAGAAGCCTGAATAACCTCGGCTGCATAGAGCAAGCTTGAAGCCTAGATAAATTCAACTGACGAATGGTGATCTCAACAAAGCCATTTTCTTATACACCTGTTATTTGTAGCGACAGCCTAAAAAGTTGTGTAAGAGCAGCTTAAATTTGTATTTTCACCCCTGAAATTTGTGTGAAGGCAACTTTCATTTATATGTTCAGCTTAATTAGAAAGCTTTGTACAGTCAGCTGTGTTTTCATTCGCGGAATCAGCGAGAGTAAATTCACTCTATTTAGCGCCCATACAAATGGCTTTGTTACCTAAGTGTGAGATCTTAAGTTTGCTGAAAGTACAATATTAAGTGCTCTATTTGTACAGGTTTCTGGCAAGAATAACTTCTAAAACACCAAAAATCATACTTTTGTGTTATTGCAGTTTATGTGAACATTACCCTCACTGAAACTGTAAATTCTTGTAACAAAATGCATTTTCATGCCAGAATTCGACAAAGCTGATTAGTTAATGTCCTCAAGTGTGATTTCAATAAAATAATTATTTACATTAATTTGCTGTTTTTTTGTTTTTAATTATATTAAAATTAAGGTGAAACATTTAGTACATCCATGAATAACATTTAACTTCAAAATCTTGGTTATGGATAGACAGTATGTAATTGAAGACTAAGCTATATTTAATTGAAGCCATATTTACTTAAAAGTCATGCAGAGGCAATATCCTTTATTGTACTTTTATATATTAAGGTGGCTCCCTACAGTACTATGCTGCATTTACTGAAACCAGGACCACGCAGACAATGAAAACCAATCAGATGGAAGTACTGTAACAGGATTCCAACATTTTAGATTCCAACATTTTCAAATCCAGTCCATCAAATGTCAGGTACAAAACAATGAAATCTCAACCAGTTAAGTTGCGATGCTCGCGACTACCATGTCTCAAGCTCAAGCCGTTAGTACTTTCTCGTTGAGAATTATTGTTACATGTACTTTGAATTTTGAATTTACAAACCTGATAAATTTATTAGATTGACCGTTTTCCACTGTGAATGTACAGTCACACAAACATCATCTTTACTATTATAGATTTGACACCTTTTACAGAAAAACAATAAATTCTGTTCCTGTTGTTTGTGCGTGTTTCTATTTTACACAGCTTTCGGTAGGTCATTAATGTTACGGACTGTAAAATCCACCAGCTCATGCAGTTCTCAGAAAAACTGCCGCGTTCGCTCTCTCAGGAGTTGTACATTTTGGAGTTTGGGCTCCCTTTCTGGGTTATCAGTGCATTGAAGTATCATCATCAAAAATTCAAACGAATTTTTTTCCGCATTGTACTATCAAAAAGAGGCAGTGCCATAGGAACCTTCCCTACACAGAGGGGAGGGTTTCTTTTAAACAGCTGTGACAATATGCAATCCCTACATGACCCTACGCCACGCA
>Ga0126343_10000399_pt1 | contig 16238 bp, 9 predicted proteins | sample Cyp2metagenome_FD_92531 | JGI IMG/M metagenome (GOLD analysis project Ga0126343, IMG submission 92531) | Coral microbial communities from Lord Howe Island, Old Settlement Bay, Australia - Cyphastrea 2 metagenome | ecosystem: Host-associated > Invertebrates > Cnidaria > Coral ...
ATAAAAAATGGGGGTCGCCGAGCTCGTTTTTGAGTTATAAGCGCTCAAAGCTAAAATTAAGGGTGTTTTTAGCAGGTCATATTGTTGCTATGGTAACCTATTGTGTGACGAAAATAATACCAATGTCTTCACCAGTAATTGGGCTGTTTTCTGATACCATGATTGTAGCATCAATTGATAAAAAGTGGTAATTATGACCCATCAAAATCTATGTCTTGGAAAGTGCTAGAAACTGTTTTGAGCCACCTTAAACAATATTTGGCAGAGAACATTTCACTTCAAAGATTTAATTGCACTATCTTTGGGCTTACAGACACTGGCCTTATTCGCTAACGAAGCCCCGATTTTTTCAGAGTTCGGGTGATCTTCCGAGCATGTTCTCAGCAAAACGAAGTCGGTGACCCCTCTTTTGACGTAACTAAATCATCATCTTACACTGGTAAAAGTCACAGAAAAAAATCAATGTTGGAAAATTTTCGCGCGAACGTCCATAAAGGGAAAAACTACAGGATTACATGTTAAAAATAGACTCGTAAGCCACACATGTACGCATCGCGGACCTATTTTTTATTCAAAGCCTCGAACGTAGCCTATTGTTGCCCCCCCTCTTGAAGACCTAAACCGGTTTGGCCGGGATTGCTAATCGTTCCGCGTCGCCAGATCGATCAACCACGAGGAACTGCGACACTGCTTGCAATTCAGCGTTGGGTACTTGATCGAAAATCGTTGGTTATGGAGCCGGAGGAACACAAAGTCCATGTCGGTAATTTATCATACAAAACAGATGAAGGGGCACTCACACAGTTCTTCGAAAACAAAGTTCAGGTAGACGTTGCTGACGGTAAGTGATATTTCGAGGACGATCGTTGGGGGCACGAGAAATGATCGAAAGCTGAAGGGACTAGTGAATGAATTACCGTGTGTTTTGGTCGGGTGTGGAGAAAAGTGCTAAAATTTGAGCTTACTTCGTGTTCTTTTTCTCTTCAAGAAACACCAAGAAGTTGCGTCCTTTTAAAAACAAGAGCTGATTGAATCGTTAGCTTAAATGTCCTGAATCGTTCGATTGGTGTTTCGAAATAAAGCTTGAAAACGGCCAATCTGCAGCTATGGCCATTCTATCTGAAAGTTTAATGCCCCTCATCGAGTATGCAACGCCACTTCTTAAGTAGAAGTGCGAAGTGTTTTGAGTTGTGCAGTGCTGTTCGAGGCCATGCAGGGTTTTCCTTTTCGAAACTTCGGCGTGAACTTCTCATGGAATGCACCACTAGCTCGCTAGGAAGGCCGAAGGGAAAAGTATTTAGCGTTATTGGTATAGCGAACGACGAATTCTGTTTATTTCAATTTATTATATAAACACCAGTGTTTTATCAGGATTTCTACCACTGAGAAAATCCATATATTTTCACATGTAAACTTACAATAATTTTACGTGCAAAAATATCAAATTGTTTTCACAAGTCTTAAGATTGCCATTGCTGTAGCTACATAATTGCTTATTAATAAATTCAAGGTGGTGTTGTATGATCGAAACATTATCGGTACCTCCTCGGAAATCTTCGGCTACCTTCGGCAATCTTCGGAAAATGTTTGGAAAATGTACGGAGATGTTTGTTAAGCGTTCGGAAGAATTTTGGAAAATCTTCGGGAATATGCGGAAAGTGTTCAGAAATCTTCGGAAAGTCGTCAAAAATATCGTTGTTAGTATGTTTATTTAGTAAATAGAATAATACATGGACGCTTGGAGACATGGAATTTATTTTCTCGTGTTCACATTCGATATCTCACTCGTTCGCTGCGCTCACTTGTTCGATATCGATGTGAACACTTGAAAATAAACTCCATATCTCCGCGCGCCCATGTATTATTCTCTATTTAATTCTCTCCGTTCGCTAGCGTGGATACATATAGCAGCAAGCGTTTTCCCGTCACAATTAAAAGAAGTAACTTCAGAATACCCGGCCACTCACGCCCTTCTTAAATGTACTGCTCCCGCGGTCCACAGTCAGCTAGGAGTCAATATGTACTTGCTAAGTGTTAAAAGAAGTGCAACTGTGGTCCACAGCCCTGCAGTCAATGAATAAGTATTAGACTAAGAGTTAAACTGAAGTGCTACCGTGGTCTGCAGTCCCGCAGTCAATGGATAAGTATTTAAGGTAGTTCCCCTGAAATAAAAATGACAATAGATTTTCGTTCAAACGTTGTCCACTGAATATGTATCACATGAGAACTTCATTGAAAAAAAGGGGGGGTGCCCATGCTCATTACAGAGCAGTGAGGTATTGAAAATGCCCCATTTTAGGATTATTTAGTGCTTATTAGAAGAACGCATTCCCATACATTGTGTCAGACAAAACAAACATTTTAGGTTTGAATTAGACAGAAAGCTGAATCCTTGATTAAAATATGAACCAAATCTCTTGACATGGTTACCAAACGGCAAATAGAAAAGACCACAGTTTATCCGCTATTTTCCTTATTTATTCAATTTTTAGCAATAGAAATCAGACGAGTCTTTTCTCACGCAAAGCTTACGTAGAGTTGATTGCAATGACTGGAAAAAAGGTGGGGTGTCCATGCTCGTTGGTGAGCCATAGCCATTTTTCAACTGACAGAGCTCAATATCAAGGCAAATCTGCCATGTTTTTCAATGCACCTGTGCACGAGCGCACGCTAATGACGCCATAAATTATGCGCAGTAAGGATGTGCATGATTTAAACGGTGATTTGTCAACACATAACGTAACAGTGCCAGTTTCCGGGAACTATCAAGTTTAATAGAACTTAAATATTTACATTTGCCTTCAAATCTCGTGATACAGAACCATTTCACATCTTGTCGTAACGCAGAGACAAAAACAACTAGCCATCGTTTGTCGACAAGATTCACGGCAGTAATGTTTCACAGTGTATCATAAATACTTCGATAAAACATTATTTTGCAGGTGGAGATCATTTCATTGTTTTAATCACCGATTTATGCTAAATAGGACCAGAGACGCCATCAAAATTTTCACTATACTTCTTGCCGTACGACACTTCAGTTGACAAGAAAGCAAGCGACCCTCTGGTGCGTACCGATAGATAAAAACTTTAAGGAAACATTGTTTCTGCGGATAGAGATCATGTCACCGTCTAAATCGCCGATTTATGCTGAATAGAACTGAAAATATCATTTTCACTACTTGGTGTGACGCTTGAAATTGATAGACAATTAGCAAGCGACTCGCCGATGCATGCTGAAAGATGAAAACTTTCTATTGTCAAAAAATTAATACCTGTTTGCGGCGCATCATAAAAACTTCATTGAAACATCGTTTCTGCGGATAGAGATCATTGCACCGTTTAAATCGCCGAATTACGCCGAATAGAACTGGAGATATCATTATTTTCAGTATTTGCCGTTGCAAATGACTCGCCGACGCGTGATGAAAGATGAAAACTTCATATTTAACAATAAGACCCGTAGCCCTTCCGGGCTACGAGACAATAGCCCATGAGGCGAAGCCGAATGGGCTATTGACCTGTGGCCCTTGAGGGCGAAGGGTCTAATTGTTTTAGTATTACCCAACTAGTCGGACAGAAAAGGCAATAATAAAGTTAGCAAATGCAAGTTGAAAAAATACTTATTTGGTAATAAAACAAAGGAAAGTGTCGCACTCGATTGCGCCAATTTCGCTACTCGATGACTATTGCTAATAGTCATCTAGTAGCGTAGCCAATCAAAATGCAGGATTTGCATTAGTCCACTAGTTGGGTGATACTAGTGCAAAATAGTTAACACCTTTCTTGCTGGTGGTTAGCTTTATTTGTTGTCCAGGGCAACATTATTTCTGCTTACCGTGAATGAAAACTTTCATCAATTTGCTTCACAATACTTAGTGATACTCTTGTTAAAGCTACGAACTTAGATGTGGAAACAACCATTTTTAAACTGAAAGCTGAATAGTAGCCGGCGAAAATGTGTCGTGAACGTGTTCCACAAACGAACCATATCTTTCTGAGCCTAAACTCCATGGGGTGGGAGAAAGCACAGCACAACATTTCGCATCTATATATTGCTCGCTATTAAAGCAATAAAAAGATTGTGATGCGGCTTTTCCGCTGTGACACTATTTACATGGCATTGCTCGACTTATCGGAGTGTCTTCCGTGAACTTTGCGGTAAAATGAAATGTGCCCTTAGCGGATGATATTCTTTTCCTAAACAGTGAGAAAACCAGGCAGTCGTTGCAAGTAGGCAGCGATAATTACTTGACCGGTGGCTAATTGGTAACTCTTCAAAGCGAACTAGATTGGGAAATACGATGTCTTCAGTGAAGATGTTTCTACAATATGCAAATTTGGCTGTAATCGAACAGCTCTAGCATTTTGAGTTTCCTAACAAAGCTATTTATTGTTTTGTCCAACAATACTTCTTAAAAGAAACAGCTACAGTACAGGTTGAAGATATTGGGCCGAAAATGCGCGAGTAATGGGCATCTGCGTGTAGCAGACGCACGCGTCTGCGTTTTTGACATGCGCATGAAATGCGCGCAGAAAGTAAAGTCATTAGTATTTATGAGTTAGCGTATTGTTTGTCTATTGTAGCTGATGTATTGTTGGTTTTGATGGCTGTGTGATGTATACTTGTTTAAGGCAATTGGGCCAATCAGCTCAACATACTTCGCCAGACACAGCATCGTGTTTGTTTACAGTTCAGAGGTAAACACATACGCGCATGCAGTGTACGATGTGGCGTTCACATATTTGTCAAAAAGTCTTGCAATTTCAAAGATTTCAATTTTGTCGTCACCTTCAGAATCAAGGAGTCGATCGATACTCTCTTATTCAAGCTGAATTGCATTGTGTTGGTTCTTTTTAACGCCTTCACGAGCCAAGGAAAAACTCCAAACTTCCCGTCATGAAATCACGCATGACTTGTCGGGTGTCTTGATGGAAACAACTTGGCAGCAATTTACTCGCCCAATATATACGTCGAACGAATTAAAGTGTTAACCCTTTCCTGTTTTAAACTTCGTTGTGCTGGTTAGAACCAGAGATATGAGAATTCAAAACTTCTTGTCACGAAATCCTCAATTAGACTAGAAAGAATCGGCTACTATTATTGTCACACAAGTCGAAGTGTCACATCTCTTTGTTAAAATGAAAGACATGTAATCCGCTCGCAAAAAAACCCATCTTGTCTGGCGTGTCAAAATAAATTTCATTTCCAACAAGAGCTTAAACCGTGGAACATTTTTCCGTTTCAAGTGCTTTCTTACGCCTTTTAGAGCCAGAGATAGGGAAATTCAAAACTTGCCGTCGCGAAATCGTCGAAAGGATCGGTTGTCACACATGAGGCGTCACTTGTCTTCTTTAAATAACATACCTATAATTCGCCCGCTAAAACTCGTCTTGTCTGGCGCGTCGAAAGAAATTGCATTTCAAATAAGGGCTTAAACCATGGACCATTTTCCAGTTTCAAGCGCTTGTTTATGCCTTATCGAACTAGAGATATGAATATTCAAAACTTGCTGTCGCGAAATCGTACCGTCAAAAGAATTCACACATGAGGCGTAGCTTGTCTTCTATAAAATAACGTGCATGCAATTCGCTCGCAAAAACTCGTCTTGTCTGGCGTGTCGAAATAAATTTCATTTCAAATAAGGGTTAAAGCAACGGATCATTTTTACGTTTCAAGTGCTTGTTTATGCCCTAAAGTGCAACTAAGCCCCAAAATTTTTATTCGCTTATATAAATCTTTTTGTCTCTTTGACCACCGCTGCGAAAAAATTATCGTAGCTATTTTCGTTAATTTTCTATGATTTTTCAAAGTTCCTAAATTTGGCCGTTTCCGTGCCCCATGGCCTTGCAATAGCGAAGAATGGGGCGAGTTGGCCTGTGATGTCATCGAAGGACTAACAGTGTTTTGCTCGTGAGGAAAATGTATGCTACGATGCGATAGTGTCATTCAAAAATGTGTTGTTGGAGGGAGAAGCGGCACAGAAAGCTCAAGAGAGAGATATACTCTTTCTTCGATACCTCTGTCTCTATGGCACTCGTCCAGAAACGAGAAATAGGCGGCAGAAGTGTGCTGGCTTGTGGGAAGTCGGACTGAAACAGGGAGCCATTGAGCAGTTTTTGGATCTTGGGTTCGCTACTGTAAAAACCTAGAGATTTTCATGGCCTTTATATTATTCTCTACCTTCCTGTGTCCTTCCGAATTTGGGATAAGCTGAGAGCCATCTGACTGTTCTATCAAAACGAGCCCCAAAGTCGCAGACCAAAACAATGACTAGGTGAGATAAATATACGCTGAGATATGGCAAATTGATCCCATCATGCATGTACCATGCATGTACATCCTACAACGGAGATGTTTAAGATTAGCGAGGCTTCTAACTGCTGAATTAGCCACGTATTTTGGATTTTATACACAACCACACGCAAGCTACATGCACGAGGTCACCAATATGCGGCCGAGTTTCTCAAAGGCCCTTTCGCATACACAACTGTATTGTCCTTTGAGCAAAGAAATATATCTGTTTCAGTTACAAACTTATGGCGAATAAGTTAAAAGCAAAGAACAGTGAGTGTAACTTGCAATGTTTACGTATACAGCCGATCGGCAAAAACGAAGCGAAAAGACGAATTTTCCGGCGAATATGTTGGTGTTCACTGACATTTTTAGAACTCCTCAACAGTTGTAAGTTAACTCTTCAGCCATGGTTTTGACCTTTTCAAGCCAAAAGGCTAGGGCCGGCAAATTGTCGATTGTGACTGGCAGTGTGGCGGACTCGACTGGCGACCCGCACTTCGAAATCGAAAAAATATATATACATCGGAGTCGTGCTAAGCGTAGATAGACTCCATATTGTATTGCTAGATGATACACTTCTTTCATTTGGAAGTCTTGTCCAATTTCGACAAAATACAATACCCCAAATATGTTTTCACAGCGCTTGAAACCCCGTCAAATGTCTCTTGAGTGTTTTGAGCAATGTCCTTAATGACGTCAGAAGAGGCCCGACCCAGATCCCACCATGTTCGGTTGTGGGACATGAAATTACAAATTAAAACGCCTGTAGAATCGGAGGGATTTTATCAATCGAGATAATTTTTTCGCTGAAGTAATAAAGAAAACTAGTAGTTTTCATTAAAGGCAAAAAAATTTGGGGGGTTAGTTGCACTTGAAAGAACCAGAGAAATGAAAATTTGAAACTTGTCGTCGCAAAATCATCAAAGAATCCGTTATCACACGATTCATTGCTCGTCTAACTTAACATAACTTTTCATACAACGCTCGCAAAAATTGCTAATGTCTGGTTCATCAATATAGATTTCATTACCAATAATAGCTAAACATATAAACATTTCCCATTTCAAGCATTTTTTACGCCCTACAAAATGAGAGATAAGAATCTGTTTCTCAAACATCACGTCACAAAAAATCATGACAACAACAAATGTTGTGTTGCATGTGTTTGAAAATAACATAACTGTATTTCGCTCGCAAGCACTGTTCATATCTGGTGCGTCAAAATTAAATTTCATAACAACTGAAAACTCCAACAACAACACGTTTTCCCGTTCTAAGCACTTGCTGATGACTTGTAGAAACATATATATGAAAATTCTAACTTGTTTATCATTCGTTTGAAGCGTTGGATTGTAGAGCCCGGTCGAAAAACACGGCAAAGAACAAACATATCGGCTGTTACTTTATTGGTGTAAATATCCTGTTAGCGGCATTTGTAGGATTTTTTTTCTTTTCTCTTTTCTTGTGCAGAAGAATGCCACACAAAGCACAGTTATGAGAGTGAATAACAAAAGCAAATACGCGCATCAAATGCGCGCAAACTCGTATGTTAGCACGCGTTTCTTCACACCCGTTTGCGCAAAAATGGTGTGTGCGTTTTGCGTGTGTGTAGGCCGCTTATCTCTGACCTGTACTGTAGAGGTGAACAAGAAGATCATAGATCTTAAAACCACGCTTATAGAGATTTTAGCGTTTTCTTAGCCCTACATTCGCAACGCAGTGCTTATTCCAACGCAGTCCTTGATGATTCATTGATTACTGCACAAACCACATCATGGCTCTCAGCCGTTGTGAAATCTCTGATGACGTATTGGTCTTAATCTGGAAGTTAGCTTCAGCAATGCCCATGAATGATACGAAAAAGAAATTAGTATCGCGCTATTAATGCCGCTATCACTAAACAGCTTTCTTCCTTACATTGTTACAGTCTATATTCAATTAGTAATTTGTTTGGGCTATGAGTAAAGGACAAACAAAGTAATATATAAGTGGTAGTCACGCCAGTCACAATCAGACGTTTATGCCACCACGTAAATTTAGAATGGTTATCTTGAGCATCGATATAAACGCTGCAAGTTCTGGCAAGCTCTTGTTTACCTGTACAAATAATTAATTTTCCTTTGAATCTCTCAACTCGCTTCGATCAAACAGCCAAAGAATTCATTGCAATTTCATAAATCCGTAAGAAATCCACGCAAAGTTGCAAAAAAACTAAAAACCGGCGCCTCTGGCAGCGTAAAAAACGCGATCTCACAGCGAAAGTGAAAGCTGCAACGTCATGATTCACGGCTATCCTTAGCAAGTGGTTATTTCCTTACCAGTGACGTAATCTTTGCATGTTCTTTGCTTGGCTTGCAAAGATTTCATTTTCCTTCCAATCTCTGAACTTGCTTCAATAAAAGAGCTCGATAATTCTGTTCTCTTTTCTAAAACTGCGAAGAAACTTAAAGGAGACGCTCCTGGCGGAATGGCATATGGTATTTCGCGGACTGGACTGGACTGGACTAGTAAAACGCCGACTAGTAAAATGCGGACTAGTGAAACGCAGACTAGTAAAACGCGGACTAGTAAAACACAGACTGGTAAAACGCGGATTGGTAAAACGTGGACTAGTAAAATGCGGACTGGTAAAACGCAGACTAGTAAAACGCAGACTGGTGCTTCAATCTGTATTCTGATATAAGCATATACATTATATACATATCCATACCTACAATACCGGTCAAAGGGATTGCAGCATTACACGTGTGCAATGCACGTGTACTACACGCACATTACACGCAGTGTCCACGCACCTTGCACGCAACTGCCCGAAAATGCGTGTAGTTACACACATGCAATTTCACACAGTTGACGTGAAATTGCGTGTAAAACTACACGCAGTTGTCCAACGGGAACTCGTTAAGTGCATGTAAATGAGAACAAAATATTAAAAGTGCGCGTAATGAAAACAAAACATCTACCGTGTAACATTTACTGGACTGCACTGTGATACAGTTTTGTCCTTCGTCTTCTTGCTTCTGGGCAGTTGCATGCAATTTCAAACGTTCCCCATAAAATCGACCAGTTTCCTTGCACCGGCTAACCGCCTTACGGTAAAGAAAGTGAAAGTAATTTGTTTCCGTTGTACATGAAGTCAACGACTGTCAGGCGTGTTAGGATCCGCGGAGATAACAGAACATAAACACATAATTTCGCTTTCAATTTTAACTTACAGTAATCAGTTTACTTAAAAACAATTCGAAGAATCATTGAAACACTGTGTATTCTGAACCGTTCGTAGATGATACATGTTGTTGATAAGTGTGTTATCTTTTCGTGACACACAAGAAGGGCGCCAGCGACTAAACGAACGGAGCCTTGACGGGCAATAGAAAGAGCAAGACACATACTTTCGCCTGAGATTTTCAATTGATTTGTAACATCAGTTATCCTTCCCAAGTCTAACAAGCATTTGAAGATTAGTCGTTACGTTCTCAGAAGCGAAAGTTGTCTATCTGAAAGCATTTTGTTTAGATCAGATAAAAATGAAATTCGATCTGTTTCTTGAATGTCGTTGCCTGGCACGTGACTAAAATCTGCCTAGGTGGAAATATTCTATTTCTTTACGCTAACCAGAATTGAACGCAGGTCATGCAGCGATTTGTCAACCCGACTCAAACCAGGGAACTTTTGACCTCTATTAGCACTCAAAAACACAAGGCAGTGAATTCCACAAGAAAAATCGAACGATTCGGGTAAACAATGCATTGCGGGTTGTTGTCATGCATCAGGATACACACGAATCGGAGAAATGGAAAATTATCAAGTGCTCAGTTTTTGTTCAAAAGTTTCGATTCTTTGCCGTTTAGGCAGAATTGTGGGCAATTAGCAGATTATGAGAGAGTCTGCGAGTTTCTGTTTGAATCCCTATTTTATTTTTTACGAAGGAACGGGGTTGAAATGAGATTTCGTGTGCGAGTAAACATTACGTAGCGGCGCATGTCGTAAGTGAAAACTCGCACATCTTTGAGAATTAAACTAAAATAGCAGAGGTACGGGCAGAAGAAGTACGGACTGATATACAAAAAAGTATTTGTTTGGTAGGTGCTTGGGCTAGTCCGCTAATTTAGCAATTCTTGACGGCTTTTGAATTTACTTTTTGTTGTAAACATTGGGAGTCGCCTGTTTCAAATACGAGTTAGTAGTGGCTTTTTGGTTTGCAAAATACACTCAACAGCGTGTATGAATAACAAAGGTTTCTTCCTTTAATTAAAATACACGCATTTGCGTGAAATTACACGTAAATGTGTTTAACTACCGGATCAGTAGATTTTACATGCGTGTAATTACACGCACTGACCACGCACTGCTCACGAATACTACACACAGACTACAGGCATTTTATGCGCTTGTAGGTGCTGCAATCCCTTTGACCAGTACTGTACTAAGTAAAAAAAAATTTTTCTAACAATATCTTAGTTTCCATACTTTTCTTCCGTCGCAAGCTTTCCGTCAAGCAAGGGTTCAACTTCAATACGCTATTGTTTTCCGAGAAAGGGCCTATACTTTTAGTAACAATTTCAACAGATTTATTCAGCAGCTACAATTATCGATTGGAACGATCATCTCTCTTCCGAAGAATGATTCTTATCAAAAGAGAAACAGAAACATCTGAACTAAAAAGTCGACAGAGACATGATTATCATATGGTGTCGAGATCTCGATCATGCTTTCCGTCACACAAGGTGTCACAATAATCAATAGCAATAATTTCAACAGCTTTCTTTTGCAGCTCAAGAACAGAGCTGTACAGGATATTTTATCTTAAGTTTAAAAAAGGGATCTGTATGATTAGCAAAGTACCCTTGGGGCCAGCTGGCTCCCAAGTTTATAGATTTGGTCGCCAGCACAAATTTTTTGGTCGCCAAAAAATTTTCGGCCCTTCGGGCCAAAGATTTTTACTTGAAAATTTTATTTCACACTGTCAAACTACGCCTTCTCTTATCGCTTCTCCTATTGGGCTTTTCGCGTATCACTTTAATTTGCCTAGATTTCTTCAGCTCGAAGGAAAAAGAAACATAAAAACACGTAAAAAGAAAACCCTTAATTGCATGGTCTCGCTATTTTTTATTTCCCTACAAAAAATATTTATCGCAGGAACTAAGTGCAGTTTACGCAGATTTGGGTGTTCATTGATGTGTGGTGACTCTGCACTGCAATTCCATGCATGTGCGTGTTTGTGAAGGTATAATTTTAATTTGCAACTGGTGGGAATTGGAAGAGTTCAAAACGACATATAAGCTTGTATTCAATCGTTTTTAGAAGCCTTTAGCCTCTTCCTGGTAATTCCTGTGTAAACCAAACAAAACGTCACAATTGAACGGAAGTCTTAGCGAACGAAAAGAAAACAATTTCAACATTGAAATACGCCTACTTGTTGAAATTGGTTTGATCATCTTTTTTCTTTGCCGTTTAAGCAGTTCATTTCAAGTTTATTTAGTCTTTGAAGCCAGTCGACACATCTTAATGAGTAGCGCCGGGCGGAAAATTCGAGAAATTCCATAGGGTGTCGATGTGCTAAATACGTCCGGTATGTCATTGCAAGCGGGAATAATTACAAATTTTGAATGTCAAAAGCGGACTATTTTTGCCAAAGTTGGAGATATATTGCATTATTGGAAGAAACGACATCAAATGACCAAAATACTTACCGCTTTTTGGAAAACCTAAAATAGTTTAACTGGAGGGAATGTGAAATTTTTCGTGTTTCCGCGAGGCAGGGAGAAATCCAATATCTACAAAGAAAACACAAACTTGAATGCTAATGCGTGTGTCTGAGGTTTGCGTTTCGGCCATGTACGATCTTCTATCAACGTTTTTTATTTCTTTCTCTTTAGGAACTACAAGAAAATATTGCCAATGAAAAAGACAACTATAATTTAATTCATGATAAAGCTGCGACAAATGAATTTTTTTGAAATGTTCGTACATCCAGTTTTTGTTCGATAACAATGTGAGCTTTCACAAATTAAACTTTCTAATCATTTTCTATGTCATAACGCAACTTAATTGTAATGTGGAAATGACTGTTATTTCTTTTGAAATGGTAAACCATAGTTTACAATCAAATGGTAAAGAATTTTTCTTTTTGCAAAATGTCACTTCCAAAATGCTTTCAACCAAACATGTAGATAACTGATTTTGCAATAGAATAAAAATTATATTTAAGGCACGGTTTAAACGGCTTTTTGCATAAAAGTGGAAAGAAATTAGGTGGTCTGTGCATTCTTTACGGTTTGCAATCACCATTGTTTTCGTTGATACGTGACTTTGGAAAACAAAACACCTGCGGAAATGTTTCCAAAATTTCCGTCACTCTTACATGTTATCGAAATCTCGGATCGAAATTCACCAATCACAGCTCATTAGCATGACGTAGAAAGGGTCACACTATTGGCTGTGATTGGTGAATTTCGATCCGATCTGTCCATAACGCGTGAGACTGACGGAAATTTTGGGAACATTTCCGCTGGTGTTTTGTTTTCCAAAGTCACGTATCAACAAAACGGTGTTAACAGTTGTTTATTTCGTCATGGATCTCAGGAAAGGAAAATATTACAGAAATAAAATAATAAGTTAAATCCAGGTGGCCAGACTGGCGACCATACGTCAAAAGTTAGTCGCCAGTGGACTAAATCTAGTCGCATTGGCGACCCCACAGGTCGCAACGTCGAGCCCTGTATCTATGAAGAGTGTCATTCCGAACTTTGTGGCGTGTTTGGTATTCCTTGGAATGGCACTTTCTTTCATTAAATTAATTTCCTCTCTAGCACATCAACAAAACGTAAGGCTGCCATTTAGAAAATTTGTCTTCCCGCCATAATCTACTCCCCGAAGGTGATTATAGCAGTATATGACTCCATTCTTAGCCAATGGGAGTGCATGAATTTCTATAATCACCTTATACTAATTGCAGATATATGCCAACATTTGCGATCGCTTGCTCAATTAATCGTAAACAAACAAACTCTGTGCGACTGATTCAAATATTTCTGCTGATAAATAAAAATAGACAGCATTTACAGTTTTGTTCCTTTTTTTACATTTTTGTTCCATGGTTTAGGCTTCAGAGTATTTTTCCACTGATTCCAAACAATATTCGACCGGACACAGACTGAATTAATGGCCACAATACAGCAAAAGAGATGAGGCTGCTCACGGTTAATATATAAAAGCCAAGGGGTTTCAAAGTCGTGATTGTGAACATAATGAATAATTGACCTAGTCATGTAACAAAAATGCATCATCTCTCATCCCAAGAAAACAGGCCACTGGTATTTTTCAGGGCATGTTCTCTCCAAACCTTAGTCGGCGACCCCAATTTTTTTGCCTTGTTGGCAAAAGTATAACATTACCTTTCTGCGTGGCAAGTTTTTAAAAAAATCTGTACGTGGAACTTTTCGGTGCGAACATCCTTAAGTGCGAAGAAAAAAGAAGCACTTTTTGTCAATGACTGGTCACCTGGCTTGAAGTTATGGAGTGCCCTCCATTATGCTAAAGATTCCTGAAATTTCGGTTGGAATTCAAATGGAAAAGTTCGTTTTCGTTCTTCCAACTGGTATAGGCCCTTTGTAGCTGGGGTCACATGACCAAATTTTTTTCTAGAAAATGTTAATATTATGGGCTATGACTTTAAGAATGCCAGAAATGGAAAGAACTCATCAGGTGCTGCTTAAATTATTTCAAGACTAAGACACTTTGTCCCTTTAAAAACACTTCTAAGTATTTACAATTCTCTAGTTTCTCCCGATATATCTTACGGCCTCATATCCTGGGGCCAAGCTTCCAAATCTCATTTAGAAAAAATTCTTATACTCCAAAAGAGAGCTGTTCCCTTGATCTACTTTTTGCCCTTCAGAACGCATGCGATTCCATATTTCGCTCAATCCTACCAATCACTATGCTCTACTTCCAACTTTCATCAATCGTAATGCTTGATATAACCACTAACTCTGTACCTCAAAATATCTGCACTCTTTTTACTTTTACAGAAGACATGCATCAGTATAATACCCGCTCAGCATCTTCTGGTAACTACTACATTATGATGCTAGGCTCAGTCATCATAAAAACTCTTTTTCCATCATTGGGGCTAAAATTTGGAACAGCATTCCTGAAAGCTATCGAAGACTACCAAAGCACATATTCAAAAAGAAAATTCAAGCATTACTATTTGTAACTTTAGAAACTCTGGACAGTTATGCTGACGCTAGGACTCTTATTTCTGAAATAAAAAAGGCATCTTAATTAAAATTCAATCATAATTTAGAAAATTTTTCTTCACTTTTTATCACTTTTTTTCCTCTTGGCAAATAATGTACTCAAAATCAACTTTTTTTAATGCCCTCAATCAGTAATTCATGTTTGTATGTCTTTAACATTGCCTGCCTCGATTAGCTCACTATTTGCAGGCAGTGTTCATTGTAAGTACCGGTAGTTTTTGGAAGACTTAATAAACTGTTACTGTTAAAAGAAAGGGCATACAATGGCAAGTTTTAACTGGGTAGGCACTAAGAAACGTACAGTTGTGTTTGTGAATGACCTTTTATGGTAGGCGATTGGTAAGTCCATGGCATGACCTTCTGTTGTCTCTTTACTACCACTACCATAAGTGGATGTGATTGGTGGATTTCGATCCGATCTGTTGATAACACTTAAGATTGACGGTAATTTTGGAAACAGTTCTGCAGGCGTTTTGTTTTCCAAAGTCGCATATCAACGAAAACGGTGGTAAGAGGCAAACGGCCCACTTGCTTGCCTGTGAAATCCAACTTTGCACAAAATGTTGAAAAAGTATGTAACTTGTTGTCCCTGCACTGAAAAATATGGCTGTCTACATCTTTGGAAGGGTGGTTGATTCACATGAAACAGAAATACCGGTAATGCAAAGTCAGTTGAAACTGTGTAGGTGCCGAACAAGTGGATATTTTCACCTTGTTCTTGCCGTGTGGCGGAGTTAATCTGTAGATGGCAATGAAGCATTGTTGCTACCCAAATGCGGCTAACCGGAATGCCTGTAAAGCTAGGTGTGTCCTCGGCTGCTGAAGTGTCACCTGGTTAGCTGCTGCGATTACCCCTTATACAATTAACCATAGTGGTAACACTTTTTGGTTCTAAATTGCTACATGTCATTCAAATTATACCTATTTTGGCTTTATGGGAATTATGAAAAACCCATTTAGTTGGCTTTGTGTCCCAACCCTTCTGTCTGAGATTGTAGATATAATTGTTTGGCATTTACTCTGAGTTATTATGTGCTTCTCTTACTTTTGAGTGCTTCTGAAATTTATGTTTTAAATGGAAAGTCTTGTAGATGAAGAACTTCAGTAATTCAGTTGTCATCTTTTAGCTGGTTCTATGTTCCTGCTAACACCTTTTTCCCCTTTTACAGCCAAAATTGTAACAGATCGAGAGACTGGCAAAGCAAGGGGCTTTGGTTTTGTAACTTTGCTATCTGCAGATGACGTTCATAAGGCACTCGCTTACAACGAGAATGGCGAAGACAAGGTAACTAGTTGATTTCTATGGCCATTACATGTATATTCCATCAAGAAGTAGTAATTGATCATCAGGGTTGGGTTGTTCGAAAGCTAGTTAATGCTAACCTAGGATTAAAAGTTAACTGCACTATCAATTTTTACTTGTCTTAAATGTTTGTCTGATTGCTCATATTTTGTGTAAAAGAAATGTTGATTTTAGCAAGAGACGGGAGACAAAAGTCAGCTAATGAATTCCTTCACGGTATTACAGTAACACTGCACACTTCTAACAAAGCTATTGATGTCCTCCTACTCCTCCTCCTCCTCTATAATTATAGTCTTACCCTACAATGTATAATGTGTAGTTCCAGAAAATATCCATCTCCCCCTACACTCCTCCTCCTCTCCCATCCCCGACC
>Ga0126343_10000400_pt1 | contig 16220 bp, 16 predicted proteins | sample Cyp2metagenome_FD_92531 | JGI IMG/M metagenome (GOLD analysis project Ga0126343, IMG submission 92531) | Coral microbial communities from Lord Howe Island, Old Settlement Bay, Australia - Cyphastrea 2 metagenome | ecosystem: Host-associated > Invertebrates > Cnidaria > Coral ...
CTGCGACCATTTTGGTCGCCATGGCGAGTGGAAAAAATATTTGGCGACTAAAATTCTGGTGAAAGTCGCCAATTGGCGACCTACAGATTTAAAGAGAAACTTACTTGAAAAATTATCAAAAATACCTGACGAATTTAATCAATAGTACGAGTGGTGGCATCACCTGTCTTTCTCTTTTCCCCTCTCGTCGTTCAGAAAGTTGAAAGCGTAAACTTAAAATGAGCTGCGGCTCAAAATGGCAAATTCGATCGATTCAAAGGGGTTTTGCGCACCATTGGCAATGTTACCTGGTCTCAGCAGCTTTGTAATGTTGAAATAAATCGTTTTTGCTACTAGACAGTCTCTTCTTTCCACAGGGGGCCCGCACAATCTGTCTGGGTAGCCGAGTTTTTTTGAGGCAAAAAACCGCTTTTGAGGCAAAAGGATGACTATACACCACAAGTAAGGTAATTCCAGGTTTATTATCATTGATTTACATACACAGTTAGCGATACATGGCTATAGGCGAGGCAAACGGTAAATCTAGTACATTTACTATCAAATAACAATCGGCTACCCAGACAGATTGTGCAGGCCCCCTGTGTTCTTTCTCGTTCTCTTACTGAAGCAAGTGTTGAAAACGTGCGTTCGGCGCCTCAGCCCTTCGTGTAATATGTCATAAAGTGTCCTCTACTTCCAAGTCTTTTTTTGGCGACTGAATTTCTTTTTACGGCGACCATATTAAAATTGAAGGTCGCCAAAAGTCGATTTTTTGAAAAAGTGAGCTTGGAGCGCTGAGTGAAACTTAAAACATTTCTCGACCCTAGCATTCTCTTGGCTGGGCCCAAAATCTTACCTTGACAAAGTCAGCAGTGACAAGAGCCAGTTGTGTTTGTGATCCAGGAAGCCAGACAGCCTTTATGATAAAATTACTAGTCTCCAGTTGAGGATGAAGGGCAAGGTGATCCACCACAGACCCTGAACTGCTGAATGTCAACACATGACAATCTTTCAACCCGCAAACTGCTAGGAAGTCCTCATTACAGGGGTTGCCTGCAATAGACAGGACCGTGAAGGGTACCTGTGCCGTGGCAAGGCGTGTCAGGGTTAGCTTCCTCTTGCTAGAGTCGGCTTGCTTTAAAAGTGCTGACAGCTGAAGCACTGTAATCTAAAGAACAATTTAATAAATGTTAGTATACATACATGCATATTACATTCAAAGTTAATAAGTACTTACCCGTTAACAAAAGTTAATATTGTTTTCCATGTATTTTAGAAAATTTCTTCCGTTAGACCACTGAATTTGAACTTGGTTGTTTTGAATTTCCTGTTATTTCAAAATTAGAACAAGTTCCCTTGAATTTGTCCTTAGTTTTTTAGTCATTTACAACAGTGTATTTAACTCCCTGCTACTGGACAATTTTTTTTCAAGTGATCTTTGTTTCTGTTGGCCTTAATCAGCCTGTTCATGTAGATAATGTGACAACACAGCAGACACTTCAATTTGACCTATTCATTGCATGTTATTCTTGTATTATGAGTACATGTAACTGAAAGTTCTTTTTCAACCCTTAGTCAAAAAAAATTACAGGCATCCTTTAACTATAAAAGTGCACTAAAACAACATGTTTTGTCATGTTACTTCAACTAAAGACTGCATGTACTTGTACAGTGTAAAAGGCATAATGCAATACTACACATAGTTATTAGTTTCTTCCAAGTGGGTTTTCACACCTAATTATTTTACATCAACTGGTGAAGTCTCATTAAAATTCCAGAAAGTATTGAGGCTAATAAACTGTATTTTTATACTTTAAATGTACATTTTAGACTTTTTTCTAGAGAACCCTGTTGAAAACCACCACTAGGTGATTGCAGGCCTCCTCATAAAATATTAATTTATTATATATTATTCTTATATATAAGAAGGTTTGCAGATGGCTGAAATACAATGCTTCAATCATGAAATCGTATCAAATACTGTAATGGAAAGCATTCAGAGTCAATCAATCATGTCATGTCTTGGTTATTTCAAACCCCACTATTTTGAAGATTTAAAGGGTGTCAAGCCGCAATCATTTACCTTGCCCTTTTCATGGCTAACAGCAAGATGTTGTCTGCGTCCCTTTGGTGATGCCAAGCAACACATGGCCACACGCCTCAGAACATGAGCACCAATCAACTGCCGAATGGTTTGACCCTGCTCTCCACTGAATGTCATTCGCACATTTTCAAATGCTCCTTCTTGCGATCCTAAAGTTGGAACCTGAAATGGAATAAACAAATAATTAGAAGTATGCAGTTAGTAATGTTTCTTATATGTGGATAAAAATATTCTTTAATAAATTCTGACAAAAAATAAATAAAAGGGACATAATTGTTTACTAGTTGGAAACTTACCAGAAGCTGATCTGTGTTTTCAACGATTTTGTCTGACACGTGAAGTTCAGTCAAAGCATCCTTGATAGCTTTAGATACTCCCATGCCAACACTACTGGGTCCTCCAGCATCAGGCCCCATCAACCACTGAAGAAGATCAAGGGTTGTTTTTATGACTGAGGACTTCTCCAATTGACTCACCAACTGTAACTTGTGTTTCTGTCAAACATGGATTGTACCAGACGTTTAAGATTGACAAATGTACAAATAAATATACATGTGAAAAGACAAATTTCATTATATGGCCAGCTCCGTGAGCGGCCAAGATGAATCGAATCCTGCACTGTGATTGACTACCTGAGTGGGCAAGAGCTATCTTGCCCGCTTGGGATTGTCCACCATATCCGGCAAAGAAAAATTTCCACAAAAGCCATATAATAAATCCTTTACTGACCAACTTTGTTCCGTCAAGATGGCTAGATACTGGCCCTTTTTTCCACGTTTATGTGGCTAGACTCTGTCCCAGTCCATAAACACGCAAAAAAAGCACTTGGCCAATATCCAGCCATGTTGATCTCACACTTGGTCAACAAGCCATACTTATTAAACAGGTTATTATTTGGTTTAGAGATACATGTACACTGTACATCACATACGGGTACATGACAACATCAACAGTGCAATGATCAGTTTTTGGAAGAAAGGCACGATTCAAAGCCAAGATGCTCACTTTAACTTGGTAAACAAATTGTCAAGGTTAGTTAATCCCAGCTGTGCATCTTAATAGCTGGCACTTCCAGTGTCTGCAAAACTGACTTACTTTAACCCAGCACAGGATACTGTACCTACAGCTGTACAGGAAGACCATCATTTGACAAGAACTAACAGTGCTATTACCTCCAGTTGCTTTGCCAAGGCTTCCACAGACTTTGATGTAAGTGCTCCTGTGTCCTCTAAACCTCCCCCAGTTCCAGTGCCACTTGAACCTGCTACCCCAGCTGCTGAAGCTGAAGAACTTGTCCCAGCTGCTGCTGATGATAGTTTACCAGCTGAGGATCCTTCTGTGTCATCATGTCCTTCATCCATCTCACCCGTAGCAAAGGGTGATGGTGGAACAGTGCTTTGACTTTCTGCCCCACTACTCGGTGTACGCTTAACTAGGGCCTGGCATAAAATAATAATGTTTCACAAAACAACACAAAAACATGTCAACTTTAAAGTTAAAAGACCTTTGTTTTAAACCATCAACATTGTTCAGCAAAACAAATAGTTTCTTCTCTTTTGCTTTCAATGCTGCTAAGATAACTGAAGTTTTTGCATATTTTATACCTTGAAAACAAAGAAAAATCCAGCCCAAAAAAATGCAGGACATTATAATACTATACATATCCCTTTAAGTGAAATTTGGAGCTGTTTTGGCAGTGTTCAATTTTAGGCAAAAAATTGCTAATAACCTTTTTCCATGGAGCTTTTCAATTTGTGCCTCAGTATTAACGCAGTAACTGTTCGTACGGCACCCGTATAAAGACCTGTATTTGCTATTCACACCCATGGGAAGACTTGTATTTGCTATTTGTGCTCCACGACTATTTGCTTTTTGCTATTCAGGTTTTCTAGACACTAATACAATGTAGAAACATATGCAATGTGGATTTTTGAAATAGTGTCGGGATGTCGGTTTTTCAAAGGTTCAAGTTTGGCTCAAAATCGTTGAAAATTTGCAAAAATGTCACTCCAGGTTGGACTTTCTTCAAGTAATTGCTTTTAATCATGTACAGAGCTCTGTAGTTAGGTTAAGTTCTTATGACAAAAACTTAGGGCCCATTTTGTGAATTTATAGCAGTTTTAAGGTGGCTCAAAACAGTTTCCAGTACTTTCCACGACGTAGATTTTGATGTGTCATTATTACCACTCGTTATCACTTGATGCTACAATCATGGTATCAAAAAACTGCCCAATCACCGGTGAACAAGTTGGTATCAATTTTGTGACACAATAGGTTACCATAGCAACTTTATGACCTGCTAAAAACACCCCTAATTTCAGCTTTCAGTGCTTATATTTCAAAAACGGCACAGTGAATTTTTTTTATATTGGTAACATTTGATAAGCATGACAAGACACAACTTTTGGCAAAGTTAAAAAAAATTCTGTACATGTGGTTCAGAGCCACCTTAAATTTCATGCTTATCAAATGTTAGCAATAATTATAAAAAAAATTCACCGTGCCGTTTTTAAAATATAAGCGCCTAAAGCTGAAATTAAGAGTGTTTTTAGCAGGTCATGGTGTTGCTATGGTAACCTATTGTTTCACGAAATTGATACCAACGTGTTCACCAGTGATTGGGCAGTTTTTTGATACCATGATTGTAGCATCAAGTGATAACGAGTGGTAAAAATGACACGTCAAAATCTACGTCTTGGAAAGTACTGGAAACTGTTTTGAGCCACCTTACGTGACTCAGACTACATGTAGAATGTGACAGTGTCCCTATAAAGATGACATTGTTCCTTAGTAATGTGCATATACAGGTGGTTCCTGGCAAGAGACCACAAACTTGGTCTGATATAATTATACTGTCTATGTGGTCTGTACAAAATACCTTCATTACTCAAAAAAAAGCCTTTAACAGCAAGTTACGTAATGTGCTAAACTTACAATACAGCTGCCATCTTCTTTAGCTCCACAGTCACAAAAGAATGAACCATACTTGGCATATGAGATGTCATGGTCTTTGTGGCAAACCTTTGCACACACTGTACACACTCCAACCCCATCATTCATCTTGCATGTGTGGCAGTGGTACCAGTGTTGGTTCATGAACTCTTTCTGCGTCATGGTGAATGTGCACAGTTTGTTGCAAAGAGAATCCTCATCCTGTGAAAGAGAGTGACCACAGGAATAATATAATCTTACTTGTACATACTCATCTGCAGGGGGTAAAGTGGCCTAATGGTTAGCGCGCCCATCTCTGGATCAAGCTGTTTGGGTTCGAGTCCTGGCCATAAACAAAGCCTTGTGTTGCCAGGTAAGAAGCTTTACTCTCACAGTGCCTCTCTCCATCCAGGTGTATAAATGAGTACTGACAAACTTAATGCTGGGTTAACCCTGGGATGGACTAGCATCCCACTAAGGGGGAGTACAAATATTCCTAGCTGCTTCATGCCACAGAAAAGCTCTGACCAGATGGGCCTCTGGCTCACGTGCAGACTTGACCTTACTTGTCCATGTAGCTTTGAAGAAGACAGTAACAAAGCATACGGACAATATCTCAGAGTGGAAGATACTTGACAACACATGTGAAACTCCCAGGTTTATGCAGAAATAGCGATTATTAAGCTCCAAAAATATTTACAATAAAATTTTCTTTCACTTACAGACTCCTCCCCACCAGAATCCTCGTCATCTCCACCCATGTCATCCATCCAATCAGATTCTACATCTTGAAGCATTGAATCACCACCAACAGGGCACAGTGATGGTGAGGGAGGACACTCCTTCTCTGAGGAGTATTTTAAAGCTGTCGTCACCTCTGCCAAGTAACGCAGAAGAGGCCCCGCTGCATCAACAATGCCACTCTCTTTTCCTTTCTCGCCAGTTTCTGCCACCAGGAGAAGTTGAGTTTTACTGAAAGGAAGAAAGGCACAGTGTACATTCGCGTGTGTATGAAATAGTTTCATTGCAAAGTCAGTCTGTTATAGTTACCATTTCTCAAGCCACTGGATAACAGCAGTACAAAGAGTAAGATGTCCTGATCCATCCCATGCACCAGCCAATACTGCAGCAATATTTAGCAGGTCACCAAACTTAGATCCAATATTACTCCACTCTGCAGGAACATCTGGCAGCAGCTCATTTCCCAGGGGAATTAGGCACTCTAACAAGGCATGGCTGACTTCTTCACCAACAGGACTGTAAACAACAAAGTGAAATTAATGTTATTTGTGATTTTCACCAGTAAAAGCCTTTGACCCAAGCCTTAAACTACTTCAGTTGTCGAGGTGATATGCTTCTGGAACAGTACAATAAAATTTTACTTCTTTTTATTGCCTTTGTGGAAGGAGTGTGCATGGTTTTTGTTTGTTTGCGGGGGGAGATACCCCAATCTCCAAGTCAGTACACATAAATCAATCCAACGGTTTACAGCTTCACAAGGGAACATTTTCAGTAACATCTGATAAGGCTCTTAAAATGCAAGTGTTCTATGAGGTGAAACAATTACGGACTTGCAATTTACGACAGTAAGGACCTAAAGGGGTAGAGCTGAGTGCCCACAATATAAGGGTATCCATATCATTGTTGAATAATGCACCTTGCTTCCTTAACAATGTGAGTGGCAAATGTCTGTAGTAGAAGTCTGTTATCTGCCATCTTTCCTGTGTTTCCTTTGTCATCTTCCACACCAAGCATAATCCTTCTCAGCCATCCCTCCAGTGTTGCATGGTCTAAATGGCAAAGCTCTGAGAAGCCAGAACACAACAAGTGCATCTTTAAGTTCAGAGGCATCTCAGCTATGAAAGAGAACATAAAAAACAGTTACTCATGTCACTACTGAACTTTTCAAGTTGAAGTAAATTGTTTAGCACTTACCATTAGCTTAAAATGCTTCAAATTATGAACAAAACATGTATCTTAAACCTTTCCTTTCAACTTTGTTCAATTATTACCATTCTTCATTGCACTTAACAACATATCAAAGACACTGACCGAGCTGCAAGAAACGAACTGACAGTTTCAGAGTCCTGTTAACGTAACCCAAAGACAGTCTTTTGTTTGCAGACAGCACAATAACTTTACAGAGTTCTTTGTTCTTTGAGTACAACTGCTCCAGAAGGCAATGGTCAGACGGTTTCTCCAACAAAGAGTCTATGTATTTCAGACAGTCTACTAGCACCTCTTCACCAATATCAGACCTGAAAAGAAGAAACAATACCTGCTATAATTGTGTTTTACAGTTGAGAAAACAGGAAGTAGCCACATATGTTAAAATTACCAAAATGAGAGAGTTTCATAGACTATGATGCACCATGATAAACATTGCCCAAAAGACATTTTTAACTTATTTGTCATCCTACGACTAACATGTGACCAGTATACTGGACCAACTGTTGCAGCTTTTATAGTTTGCTATCTACGTGTATGGTGATGTCCAAGAGTAATCTGTTACTTCCTCTTAGCTGGGATTATGTTTATTCTCAATTTGTACAACCTGTACATTTCAGTTAACCTGGAAAACAAGCTGTTGAATTATGGAAAACGCAGTTACTGCATGACATTTATTAATACATAGTGCCTAGAAGGAAGCACAAGTACTTACTGCACGTGTGGTGCAGTACAAGGCAGTAAAGTATATGATATCAATAACACCATTTTGTTTAATACTCTGAAAAACACCTACCTATCTGCTCCCAGCTGGTCAACAAGAAGATTGTGACATTTTGACAAGACATATGCCTGAACACAGTTGGCAAATTTGTCACTGTTCGCAGGACCAACAACTCGCTCTAAAATGGTGTTGCATTGCTCTGAGAGATACTCCATAGTGGCATCCACCATGATCGGTACTACACTATCACACAGTTGTTTACCCAGGGCAGTCTCCATGGAGTGTTCCTCTCTTGGACTCCACCTTAAGCGTGATAGAGCAAAACGTGTCTTAAATGTACGATATGCAAAAGCCATGACACTTAATTTTACATAAATGTTACACTTTTATTAGTGTAAATCTACTAGCGTTCTATCACGAATGCTGTCCTCTGAATGGCTACGCTAAGTCACATTCTATTCTGTGATAGATGGTGAGTAGTGTAGCAGCGTGCACTGGGGTTCTTTGAAGTGTCTGTGAAGAGGACTTAAATGAAAGTTTTGAACGTCTAGTAGATTTATACTACATGTAAAACAATTAGATTATTAAATTTTGCTCTCAATTTTCATCACGTAATGGTTGACTTGGGCTGCATCTTTGTCAACTATCATGCGACAGAAATCTTGAGCTCATTATCTAATTGTTTAATATAGAGAGGATGTCACATCAGCCTTTAAGTGATGGTGATGATTATGAGTATGTACATCTACAGTCACCATTACTCTGACATTTTGTGTTCCTTACTTATTCTTTCAGACCAAAGATAACAATCTTGATTTACACAATTATTTAATGGCAATGCAAGTTCTAAAGATCTACATGTAGATATAATTTATGTAGTTACATATTGACACCACACTCTTACTTCAAGATTTTCTTAAGCTTTGTCAAAATAATGATCACACGTCCACCTAAAATTAGTGGCAGTAAAACATTTTCAGGGAGTGTATCACAAATGAAGTACATGTACTTATCGACATCGCTTACGTTAGCAACTCTGCAGTTAGTTGAACTAGTGATTGAAGAGTGTGTTTAAGGGCTGGTGCTATCTCCATAGATCCAGCACTGCACACAGCAGACAGATGTGCCGAAACAAGAGAGTCCAAAAAGCTCTCTGTTCCAATTTCAATCAAACAAGCTGATGTTTTCCATGATGATGCTGAGGGAAAACTTGACATTGTGATATTGTTCCATTTTTCTAGAGCTTTCTTCACAGATGATGGAAGACCTGCAGTGAAAATATAATAAGTACAGAATTCCAAACACTCATTTATTAGCATGGCAAGAATTGACTTCACACTCCATTGATCCAGCACTACATTCAGAGAAAACAAGCACAGCTCTCTTTTCTGAACGGTGGCTGGTAATGGAACCTACAGTAACTTTTCATTAACTATCCTCAGCTAATATAATTATTCCCAGTGCATGTGAATAATCAGTGTTTGCACCTGCTGTATAAAGGTCAAGACTGACTCTTGTTGCAACCTAAAGTTTTTTTGGCATTTCTTTCATCAGCTCACAAGTTGATATGAAACTGCCAGGACACCTTCTCCAACATAACCAACTAGTTACTTTTAAGCACTTTTTTTTCTCAGTCAGCAATTTTCAGACATGGAAGCCCTATTAATCTAACTGCAGCTTGGTAGCCCAATGTTGGTCAGATTACTGTAAAGTTCTGAAGGTAACAACCCTGCCAAAGTTGAACATGTCATGGTTGTTGGTAAATCCTGAAAGCAGAGACACTAAAAGAACAGCAACACTGCTACGAAGCAAAATCAAAGAGTATATTATTTCATTTAGTGTGGCATAATTTCTCTTCAACTCATCAACAAGATTATCTGTTCCTTCTTTCCTTCTATCACAAATATTTTTCTCTAGTAAGGATGGGTCAGCCTACAAGCTGTACATGTGTTAACCCTTTAAGCCCTAAGAGTGACTTATAGATTTCACTCTGTCTAACGCCAGACAATTTTACTCATCAAAGGGAGACCCCTTAGGGCTTAAAGGGTTAACTGTATGTACCAAAAAGTTGCAGCCCTCCTGAAATTTGCAATACTTCAATAATGGCAAAATGAAAAGGCTCCTACATGTAAATCTGAAATAATGTAGGTCATTAATTACTGTCAGCACTTTGTTGTAACAGTGCTCCACTCTAAACTTGCCAGTATTACTGCTTCATCATCTACAGTAACCAAAAAATATACACACCGGCCAGAAATGTTACTGAAAGGCAGGGGTGCTTTGGTAAGCGCATGTATCCAATTTTGATGACACTGGAATATGCCTGTAAGGATTCTGCACTCTCAGCATCACTGTTCTTTTGTTTCACAGCACCAGACAGCAAACAAAACCTGACGATGAGCAGTAAAGAATAACCTTAAACTTAATAGCAAAACTTCTTAATGAGGAAAGATAAGAACCATTGCTACTTGCATGCATGAAAAATTAATCATCATTTGCAAATATATTCTGTAGCATTCCTTTTATCCAATCAAACTCCAGCTGACTTGCTATTGGAATAGATTTCCTATTCCATTTATGGCCAAACCAGTCTTAGAATTGCAAAAAGACGATAATACTGACAACAAAAGCTGGTTTTTGATTTTCGTTTCATTTAAGCAAACTTGTTCCAGATTTTGTCTTTGTTTTGAAAAGTTCATTCTCAGACCCCCTGCGACTGTGGATCAGTTGTGGGCTCAATAGTAGATTTTTTTCATTTTTTGTTCCAGTTTCCGTGCACATCAAAATTAAATAAGATGGTCTAGTAGATTGTTACATTAGTTCCAGTATTCTCAACTTTCACTAACTATTTTTCACAATTTGCTCTACTGCACAAATTGCATGAATATTAATAAACATTTACTTAGGAAACTTTTAGGGAAATCATGTTTTTCTAGACAGAGAAATACAGTAGACCACTTACTCCAAAAGCAGTTGTCTTTTACATGTACTGTCAACCAAAATATTTCCTTATTTCTAGAAAAGTCAATTACATGTCTGCACTCCATATAAATCTCTTACCCAGCAAACTTCTGATACAATGGAATCAAATCAACCAGCACAGGAAGAAGTTCATTTGCATTTTCCACGATAATTGTCAAGTCAGGATCTTCATCCGAGTTTCCAAACAGTGAATTCAGAGCCACATGAGTTTTTCCTATCACAGCATCAAGGGTGCAAAGGCTCAACAGCCCTGGCAGCTGAGAAGGATTATCCCCCTCAATAAGTTCAGTCTGAAGTTTGGTCATCTAGACAGAAATAATAATTACCAAAATACATTATGGATTCCCTTCATCAATAGGACTCTTTGATGTCCTTGATTTGTTCCCGTCTATCTTGTTTTACGAGATAATTTTGTAACAAATTGTTACAAAATGAGACTGGCAATTATGGTTTCACATACACTGAATGTTATTGAGAAATTTGAAGCAACATTAAGACTGCACTGAAGAAAGTCAAAAAGGTGAGTTTTTTTTCATTAAAAACATCTGACAACTTTTGTCATGAGAAATCTACAAAATTTTCACAGATCTTTGCTATAAACCTAACCTATAAAACTAATTCTGTTTTGAAAAGTTTTCCTGTCTTACAGGCCAATTTTGGATGAACATGGTACTGTATGATTGTATGATTATTAACAATATATTTCTAGAGTAATAAAAGTTTTGCATTAATCTTTTTTCCTTCTGTTTCAAAGCTCATGACTTAAAATCATTTTTTGTAACTGAAATTACCTCTTTCAAGAACTGTTTTGCCATCATGACACTGTGACGAAGATCACCGCTCAGTCTTGTCACGTTATCAATAATGCTCTTAGAGTCCTCCTTGGACATTCCCTGGTCAACAAGACTATTCTGCAGAAGTAAACAAGACTACATGTGAAGAACATAGAACACCTCAACATTGCTATTAGTTATAGGATGCTATGGTGCCTATATTTCAATTCACAATTGCTTGAAAGATGCTGCTAGCATTAGCTTTGGGGACTCTCTGGAGTTATTGTGGAGGATGCAACAAACATTTTGATTGAAGACAAATTTTCATGGCACATGTAAATCTCCTTAAAAACAAGTCAGGATAATAATTAACGTTGCGTGATGCTGGATCTAGATTAATTTTCGGGTCTGTGAGAACTGGGTTTAAACATGCACAAGAGATAGCAAATAAGTGTGTAATAACTCCATACAATCATTTAAGAACTTCCAGGATCAGAATACAAGTATCAGTGGTATTATACTGCCTCCTTGTGTGCATTAAAAGACGATTTCATTAGTAAATTGCAGCATTTTTGTACATTAAATTATGTTTTCTTGTTTCCCCATGACAGTTACGAAAACTATCAAGCCTGTATTCTACTCAAATATGACAGATAAATTTTATCAGCACTCACCTAATAGTTTCCATATACATAAATGGTAACGAGACCATACAATGGCAATACAATTTAAATAACATTCTATACAATGGAAATTGACAAACCTTGAGTGTTTCACAGAATGTTGTGTCTGGACTTGAAGAGCCAAGTTTTGAAACAAACTTCAAACTGCACAAGAGTTTAGCAAGGTCAGGGTCCTTTCAAATAGTGGAAGAAACAACTATTATCATTAATTTAATTTTCCTTGACACTTTGAGACTGGGTGAGACTACTAAATATGCTCCACATCCATTTCAAAGGAGACACATTGGATCACATAATAAAGTCCTGTATACAGTCATTCTGTCCAGTACAAATTTATGACTTCAACCAAGTTCAGGTATGGAGGCTTCAAATAATGCAGAAATTGCTTTAATACAGATATTTTGTCTAACTCTCAATTGATGAGTTCCTGTAAGAAACTAAATCTCCTATCAAAGTTAGTGACTGTACATTTTACTGTGTGTAGCTGAGCTAACCCAGATGTGCAATATGTTCTACTCACTGTGACTTGGATGTGCTGCATCTCAAGATCCTGCTGTAGACTCTTGAAAAACTCAACAGACGGTGGTAAACAGTCTAATACCCGCCAAGCAAGGTCAAAGCTGTGCTTCATCACTGCACCATCTACAGGTATTGAAGAGTGGATGTCGCAAGAGGTACTCTTCACTTCTTGCCTAGATCCCACCATCAGAAGTTTGATTACAGCAGAGTGAAAGTCTTTATAGCTCTGCCCTTCCTCAGACAAACTAAATAGTGTAGAACAAGCCTAGAAACAAATCAATTAAATATCATTATTTAACCACACGTCACAAATCAAAAACAACTAACAGTCAGCAATTCTTTGGATAGTTACTGACATGTTACTGTCTTTTATAGTTACTGACATGTCTTTTGCCAAGGTAATCTTTATTTTCCAGGGAAAAATAAATCACATACTTTTCAATTCATGTTATCAAAATCAGCAAATAATAAATGGTGCAATAATTATTGAAATTATTGACCCAAGCTAAATTTGTGTCGGGTTAATTTATTTAATCAACTACATTACAGGGTAGTTAATTTAATGGTAAACAGAAACAAATTAATTTTCAAATATCATAAGCTGTGCAAGTTAGTAAACTATGATCACGCACATAAGAAACAATAGAAAAGGGTTATTGAAAACCCCACAATACATACAATACAATACATGTGGATGATTTTGTCGCAAACACACCTCTTTATCCAAGGTATCTCCTGGAAATACAGGTCTTATCTCATAAAATCTGGGTCTCAAACTGTGACACTTGGTTGTGACGCTTTCTTCAGCTAACAAATGAACCTTCATACTCGAGTGTGATAGGCCCTCATCTTCTTGACCATTAGCAGCATAATACAAAGGTTCTTGATGGTCTGTAGAGCCTTTATCATCCAGCAATGTTGAGCTAGGTGCTGCACAACTCTGAAACAGGTTATGTTGAACCTGACAGGAAGAGCAACATCATAAGATTTCAGTGGTAAGAGTGAGTATATGTAGGCTACTGACGGGATCTGCATTGGCCTAATGAACTCTGATGCTGGCAAAAAAAATACCTTTGTTCTTAAGATGTTTCCTTTTTCTGCATGTACATGTACACCCATAAGTACACAGTATGATGCATCTTCCACCACATAAATTGAGTATTGTCAGTCAACTCAGAGGAGCTCATGTGTTACGGCACACACAGTATACATGATTTTCTACAGTGCCTAATTAGGAGACAGTACATGTAAGCAGATCATTTTTAACCACAGACCTGTTTGAAGAGCTCTTCTGGTGGAGTTGATAAATGGTGAAGAAAGTAGTCTAGCAGCAACAAGAGGTGGTGCAGTGCCATGGGAGTGGAGTGTAGTACAGACGCCGAGTTAGCGACTGTTATGATTACCCTTGTGCAATACATCAGAAGTCTTTTACGCTGGGTCACTGGAAAGTTGTGAAAAATAAACAGCAGAAGCTGTAGATGTTCTACATTCAAATCTAAAAGAAACCAAATAAAAACAAATTGAAAAAAAATACCAACTTACATGTACATTTTACTTTCACTGTACCCCACACACAAAAATTGATTACAACTTGTATTCTTGACCTTACAATCACTAACAACAAGCATTTTTCACAAACAATTTCACCTCTCTTGATTGGTCAGAGCCATTCAAATCAAGCACAATAACAATGTTAACTGATATGACAATGATGGTAATAAAGATGAACAGTGACAAACCTTGCATGACAGGAACATCCTCTTGCATAAGACAGTTATCTCCAAGTGTGTCTATCAGCCTGTTCCACACTTTAACACATTCAGCAATGTCCATTCCTGTGTTTGTTTGTAATGCCTTCTGTTGGCGGGCCAGTAACACTCTGGCAAGGATGGACAGACAACGCTGGCTTACTTTCAGAGGCCATGGTCCATCATCCAGTGGGGCCAGGCCAATATGACTCAGAAATACATCCTTAGAGTAATCAGAAGTGTCAAAATAACATTTAACACCACAACTCTCAAGCACAATCAAACTTTTACATTAGAGAGCATCTTGTACAAATGTAAAAAGAATGCCCTAAGCTATAACGTACATGTATTTCTACGTTGTACGTTGTACCAACCCTAGAATGGCATTCACAAAAGAACACTAGCAGATTCACACGAGGATAGTAAGAGAGTAATTTAAGAGATAGCCTTTACCTGTTGCTCATTTGATAACAAGTCTGAAACTAAGAGCAAGTGAACAGCCTGATCGACTGCACCACAGAGCTTATCCATATCAACATAACTGGACATGCTGGTGAAAGCAAGTTGGTCCAGATCTTTCACAACTCCCACAAGACCAGATATGTGTTCTTCCGTAAAGGAGCGGCTGATGTATTCTGTCATTTCTGGAACAGTGCTGCTCAGAAGGTGCTTGGTTAAGAATTGCAGGGTACACGTTGCCAAGTAGATGTACTACAAAGATAGAAACTTAAAGTAAAACATAATTCATGGTTTCACTGTTACCAGCCTACCTGATATTGGGAAAAGTGTGATTCCATGTATGTCTGCATAACCACCCTGCTAAGATGTGCAGGTAACATCACTTATATCTACTCTATGACAACAGAAGGGGAAGTACTTTTACACCAGAATTTTAATTACATTGGCTGACCCCATGTAGGTCTTGTGTATAATGATACCCACTTACCTGCATAACATAGGTTAGCACATGGGTCTTTAAAGTAGGAATGTAGGGCTTGAAAAAAAACTTGAATTTCAGCTTGCCTTTGGGACAAGTACATGTAACTCTCAAGTCCCAGTTTCCTCTTTTAATAATTTAGCCCGGAGGTGATGTGCTTGATAAAATGTACCCTTCCCACTGGGCAAGTGCGAATCAAAACTTACTTCCGCAGAAGGAAAATCTACTTGTCCAAGACAATGTAACAGCACTTCTTTTAAGCCCATCCCGTGAAGAGAAAGAGTGTGTGCATCCAAACCCTTGTAGTGGAATTCAACATGCATTTGCAAAATAAATCAACTGAACTTTCATACACCATTATTGTAGTTGATCAGTGCAATTAAATTTGTCAGATGAATACATGTATGTCCAGAACAGGTTGTTGACAGAAACTTTACTTGTCTATTGACACACAATATAGAGTACCTCAAGATTCCCTCTACCTCTCAAATGCAGCAGTGAATAATAAAGTTAACAGTGAATGTAAAGTGAGTGTGTATAAGCATGTGTTTGCTGACCTCCTCTGGAGCCATCTGGAATGACCGTCCAGATGGGGTCGATTCTGTCCCACTGTCCCCTACATCTCCACTTTCTGACTTCTTCCTTGGCAAGACTTCTGCAGTTGGAGATGTGACAACTGGCATTGATGATAATGTGTCCTGAAACCACTGGCCAAGCAATGACTCCTCATCTAAATTAACAGGTGGACAAATTATCTCTACTATCAGTTCCAGGGCTCGAAATTAAAAAAATTTCCAAGTCGCCTTTTGGCGACTATTAAAAAAATAAAGGTCGCCAAATGCAAAAATTTAGTCGCCAGATAGTACAAGAAGAGAAACTCGGATTAGAGCCTC
>Ga0126343_10000401_pt1 | contig 16218 bp, 8 predicted proteins | sample Cyp2metagenome_FD_92531 | JGI IMG/M metagenome (GOLD analysis project Ga0126343, IMG submission 92531) | Coral microbial communities from Lord Howe Island, Old Settlement Bay, Australia - Cyphastrea 2 metagenome | ecosystem: Host-associated > Invertebrates > Cnidaria > Coral ...
CCCACAATGGCACCCCAGGTTGTTGGGCAACTGTTTGGTGTGTATCTACCAATTTTTAATTCCAAATTCTAATTTTAAAACAACACCAAATCTTCAAAATTTCCTTTTTCCATAAATTTTACTTATCCTTTGAGAAAAACTATTTATCTCCAAATATACCTAAAAATCGCCAAAAAATTTACAAACTGGCCCAAAACATAGATATGTGAGATGAGCAGAGAGATTCTTGATTGCTTGAAACATCAACGAGATATTTGCGTTAAAAACGTAATACCCAGCCAAAATACGGCTTTCATGTTTACCCCCGCCTTAAAATTACATGGAGGATATTACACGGTGGCGAGAAGATATAGTTCTTGCCACTCGAACATAACATTTATATCTTCGAGCTAACGTGTAATGTTCTTTTTATTATATAAGCGTGCTGACACCATTTTTGACTATTTTCCGAAAATTACCGACCAATTTCCGAAGGCTTCCGAAGATTTTCCAAAACTGTTCCGAGGACAAGACGAACGTTTTCGAACATTTTCCAATCATTTCCGAAGATTACCGAAGATTGCCGAAGACTGCCTAGGACCACCGAAGAAGATCCGAAGATGTTTCGATTATACACCAACCAATTTAAGGGTGGTTGAAGGTGCAAAAGAGAAATGTTTTCAAACAACCAACCTCAAAAATATGACCAATTCCCTTTATGATTAGCCTCCTACCTTAGAGCTGGACGCTCTTCGCGGGATGATTGCGTGACGAGCCTAAAGGAAGTCTGCCCTAGATAAATCGTAGAGGCTACTCTATCATATCATAGACAGACACTTGTACATTCTTCTAGAGACATGCTATCCTATGTTATGTGGTGGCGTGAGGACATTCGATATCAAATCATAACATGTTAAACGCGGGAAAGTACCGCTTGAAGAGCTTTCTCGGAACGCGGAGTCAATTGTGTCTGGCTCGTAGCTTAGATACACGACAACGTACGTCTGAAAAAAAGAAACCGTTCCGTACGATTCATGATGCGGTGGGCTGCAATAATTCTAGCGATAGGGACTATCCTTGTTGTTTTGACGCCATCAAACGCGTGGTGGAGTAGACGAAGACGAAGCTGTTCCCCTGTCAACTGCATTGTGAGTGCCTGGAGCTCTTGGAATACATGCACTCGATCTTGCGGCGGTGGATTAACTTCGCGCACGCGGACAAAAACGCGCTCGGAGTCTTGTGGAGGAAGTTGCTATTACCGTTTGCTAGAAACGAAAATATGCAATACGGAATGCTGTCCCTTTAACTGTGTTTACACGTGGAGTGCGTGGAGCAAGTGTGCTGCGTGTGGGAACTCTACTCAGTACCGGTCGCCGAATGTCATGATACAAAGTTCCTGCAACGGAACGTGTCCTGTAAATGAAACAAGGCCTTGCAACACTTCAGTGTAAGTACAACTGACGTTTGTTGTAATGCCGTCGATTTGTTGGTGTTGATTCTTAATTGTAGCTTGATAAGATCCAGTGAAGTTTACATTAGTGTTTCGAAATATTTGATTATCTCGTCAGTTGTAAAACTTAAGTCGTCATTAAGAGCTAATGTAATTTGTTTACAGAAGACCTAGGGTTGGAAGTTTTCGTGTTGAGTTAACTTTCGGTCCCGCAAAGCAAGTTCTGACATGATTTCCTTTTTTTTATTTTTTGCTTATGGAAGTGAGTGCGTTTAATTATTAACCATGTCAAATGTGAAATAACACCGAGGCTATTTTTGAAAATCGTCACAGCAGGTTTTTCGTCTCAGTTCAATCGGGTTTTCAGGGACAGGAAAACTTTTTAGTACGGTCTGATTTGTGCACCAACCTTTCAAAGTAATAGACAGATTAAACGAAATCTCGACATTGACGGCTCTCTGGTTTAAAAACTACATCGCATGTTGACTCAGAAACACTGCAAGACTTCCATGATCCTGCGCTTACGTAACAATCATTCGCGGCGTTTATCGCCCATAGAAATTCGTCTACGTTGGTTTGGAGCGTGAAGGTTTTTTACGCTCAAGAAAATGGAGGATCGTAGCATAGAAATACATCTGACACATTTTTTAAACACCGTTGGTGTAAGCCCTTTCATGACTCCTTAAGGGCTTTTCGGAGTTTGCACTTCATAAAATTGGTAATTTTATCAGGCATTGCTGTCACCCAATGCGCCAGTTTTCAAAGGAAGTAAGTAAAAACTGCAACGTGGGAGTTTTTATTTACAGTTTTTACAAAGAAGCACAACACTCAAGTAAGACGATATTTCTAGCTATATCGCTATTTTTGAACTACTACTTTGGGCGCAGAAGTACATGTTTTGAAACGTTCTTCCTTGAGCAAACATCAATTTATATTTGCGCAAATAAGTCATCAATCATCACTAAACATTAGTAGTTTCCATTAAGACTGCAGGTCTAAACATGTTTGCCAATCTCTCTTGTTCGAAAGTCTATATCAAATGACTTCTGACCTGAGTAATGATCAGTCCGTCCTATGTTAATCTACAAAAGGAAACACTATGACATTCTACTGAGTTTCGACTTCGCAGGCAGAACGCTTTTCTATTCTTTATAGAGCTTCAAGGTTGTGTGAATGATGTTATTGTTTTCTCCTTTCCGCGATCCAAGGAGAACAGGGCGAGAATTTAACTCTCTCCATTGATCGGTATCAATTTGACTACAGATCCTGGCAGAACAAGTGATATGGAATATTTCCAAGAGTGAAATTTCCTCTTCCTGATCTTTCTTCACTAGCGCATGAGCAGTGGGTAGGAACTGGGAGGTTGATGCTGGAGAGGCTAGCCTCTTCAGACCATTTCCAAGAGCCAATGAGTACGATGCTTAAGGCATATGCTATTTGTATGTACACATGGATTTGGGCATTTAGTTTCTGCTGCTGTATAACAATATCAGTCAATGTTAATTCTTAGAATTTCGTGGATAACGGAATTAGGCGAGGATTATGAGGCCTTTCTCAGGTCTGATTCAAACTCGGAAAAAATGGCAAAAGTGGAGCGCTAACATTAATTTGATGCGTGTGCATTTTAAATTCCTAAGGCCTGGTTAATTACTGAGAGTAATGAATAAGTGTTTCACTTTCCTATCGACACAGCATAAGCATTTTTCTGTTGTTTTAACGTTGTTTGGCTGGAGGCTTCCCAGTCGCAGAATCCGATTAAAATTTAATATGCTGTGACAAGGCAAAAGGCAGCGCAACTCTTTAAATGTAGTGAAAAACGTCCACGAATGTTACAAAATACCGAATGTGGTAGCCTCTTGTTTCTCGTCCGTCGATACGACGATAAACACGAGTCATCCTGAGGCAGGGGTGGGTGGGCTCTGTACCTAAGGGTGGTTTGTTCAACCGATCTGCGGACGGAAAGTTTCCCTCTCATGTGTGGACAGGGGAACGGGAGATGCATGGTGGCGGCAGGAGGCGGATGTTTCTAGGCTGCGATGTTTCGACGGTCCGCTGCCAACTTGTGACAACAGAGTTTTTTCGCTCTGAACTCTTTAGGACTGAATTTTCCTATTTTTTGCCGATTTTAGGCTGAAAATATCCTTGTTTTTTTGTTAGTATGTCAGATTTTCATAAATTGCGTTCAAATAATTTCAGAGCTAGACTGCAGGCAATAGTGCTTGATATGACTGATATAACGTCTTGACCTTCTTGCAAAAATGGTATTAGTATCGAAAATACAGCCAGTGCTGAGTTTGTTCTTTCGTTCTTGACTAGTTTTCCCGTTTATTTAACTTCAAAAATACAGGTTACCACCGATTACATTCCATCTGGAGGATCTCATTTGAAATAACGTCCCTTCAACGGACAAATGTCCGGTCAAAAGTTCGTTTTGTCCGGCCAAATCGCTGATTGTTTATTTTTACCGGCATCAAAGGAAACTTTGATTCAGAGGTATTTCTAAATTAAGTCAGTTGTACATTATTCCCGTATTCGAAAGAAAAACATAAAGGAAGCAAACAAAAGATACGACCAGACCGCCTTTGTGCACAGTAAAATCTCCGTTAGTTGCAAGTTCTCGTTTTTTCCTCGAATCCATCAGTTGTGACCGCAAATTCGACGGTCTTCCATCGTAGCTTGTCTATCGGTGTGTTTTCAACAGTCGAGTTTCCACTACAGGCCACCTTTCTACACCGGCCACTCTCCGCGGCTGTGGAGAGGTTCGACTCAAATCTTTATCATCCGCGTTGGAAAGGGAAACAGATGGCTCTTAAAGTGACTAGTAAAAAGGTCCGATACTGATCTCCATTATAAATTCCAACCAAACTTGTTAATATAATTCCTTCGTGACTGAATATGCTTGAATAAAAATTGAATAATAGAAGCGATAGGAAGCGATTGTGGGACACAAAATTGTAATTATATCGATTTTACTAAACCTTGTGGTTGTACCCTGTATTTCGTACCTTTTTCACTGAATATGAGCTACTTGTACAATAAAAGCTCACTAAATGTACTCGCTCGATATTTTAAGCATCATGCTTAGAAGGGAGAAGCACTTTTTACAGAGTTATGATGTATATTTGTCCGGCCAAAATGGTTTCTTGTCTGGGCAAAAATAGATTTGACCGGGCACCAGCCCACAAATTATTTCAAGCCCCCGAAGCACGTAACCAATGAGACACAAAGCAAAATCATTTTAAACTACTCAAATTATTCGTGAAAAGGAAAAAAATTAAATTTAATAAAATAGATAGAGAATAAAAATAAGGAGGAAATAGTGACAGAAGTCAAATACTGGTATGCTCATGTTTATTATCCGCACGTACTTCAGCTTAAAAACACGATGTCACAAGCACAACGTGTTAGGTACAAATTTCCGCCTATTTTAAAGTTGCAGTGCAAAAGGACCATAGGTTCAATAAATCACAGTTCATAAATTTTCTGCTAGTCATGTTGCGGTAATTCAAGCCTGAAAAATGATTCAAATCAAAGAAAGTAAAATTCTTGCAAAGCAGTTGATATATCAGCGCGAAGAATGAGTCAGGCTGGAGAAAGTCTGCGATAATATGTACCTGAGCATTAAATCAGATATAATACGCTTTCAGAAAATAAAGCTTGTCCTTGTCATCCCAGATTTGCTGAGGCTTGTTTAACCAGGGTAATACATAAGTCCCTGGTTCTGCCCTCAGAGGCAAATTAGAGCTTTTCGTCGAGCGCTCTCCTTGAGTTTGGCTTGTCATATATAAGCATAAAGAACTTTTAGTTTTGGTCCTTTCTCGGAACGCGGAGTCAATTGTGTCTGGCTCGTAGCTTACATACACAAAAACGCACGTTTCGTACCATTCACGATGCGGTGGGCTGCAATAATTCTAGCGATAGGGACTATCCTTGTTGTTTTGACTCCTTCAAACGCGTTGTGGAGGAGACGTCGGCGAAGACGAAGCTGTCCCCCCTTCAACTGCAGGGTGAGTACCTGGAGCACTTGGAGTACATGCACTCAATCGTGCGGCGTTGGGTTAACTTCGCGCACGCGGAATAAAACGATCTCGGAGTCTTGTGGAGGGAGTTGCTATTACCGTTTGCAAGAAACGAAAATATGCAATACAGAATGCTGTCCCTTTAACTGTGTTTACACGTGGAGTGCGTGGAGCAAGTGTGCTGCATGTGGAAACTCTACTCAGTACCGGTCACCGAATATCATAAGACAAAGTTCCTGCAACGGAACGTGTCCCGTGAATGAAACAAGGTCTTGCAACACTTCAGTGTAAGTACAACTGACGTTTGTTGTAATGCCGTCGATTTAGTGTTGGTATTGATAGTAGCTTGATAAGATCCAGTGAAGTTTATGATGATATTTAATTATCTCATCAGTTGTAAAACCTTAGTCGTAACTATTTAGGTCATTAAGAGCTCATGTAATTTGTTCACAGATGACATACGGTTGGAAGATTTCGTGTTGAGTTAACTTTCGGTTGCGCAAAGCAAGTACTTACATGATTTCCTTTTTTTCTTTTTTGATAATGGAAGAGTGCATTTAATTATTAACCAGTCAAGTGCGAAATAACACCAAGGCTTATTTTAAAAATCATCAAAGCAGGTTTTTCGTTCCTGTTCAATCGGGTTTTTAGGGGCAGCGAAATTCATAAGCACGGTATTTGTGCGCCAACCCTTCAAAGTGATGCACAAATTAAACGAAATCTAACAGTTAACCGATTGACGGCTCTCTGGTTTAAAAACTACATCATATGTTGACCTGGAAACATTGCAAGACTTCCAGTTTCCTACACGCGTACGTAACGATAGCGTTTATCGCCTATAAAAGTTCGTCTAGGTGGGTTTGGGGCGTGAAGGTTTATTCCGCTCAAGAAATTGGGAGAATGGAGCATAGAAATATATCCGACATATTTTGAAACACCGTTGGTGTATGCTCTTTAGTGACTCCTTAAGGGCTTTTCTGAGTTTGCACTTCATAAAATTGGTAATTTTATCAGGCATTGCTGTCACCCAATGCAATGCGCCAGTTTTGAAAGAAAGGAAGTAAAAACTACAACGTGGGAGTTTTTATTTACAGTTTTTACAAAGAAGCAACACTCAAGTGAGACGATATTTCTAGCTATATCGCTATTTTTGAACTACTACTTTGGGCGCAGAAGTACATGTTTTGAAATGTTCTTCCTTGAGCAAACATCAATTAATATGTGCGCAAATAAATCATCAATCATCACTGAGCATTGGTAAGTTTCCAATAAGACTGCAGGTCTAAACATGTTTGCCAATCTCTCTAAATGACTTCTGACCTGATTAATGATCAGTCCGTTCTATGTTAATCTACAAAAGGTAACACTATAACATTCCACTGAGTTTCGACTTCGCTTGCAGAACGCTTTTATATTCGTTATCGAGCTTCAAGGTTGTGTGAATGATGTTATCGTTTTCTCCTCTCCGCGATCCAAGGAGAGCAGGGCGAGAATCTAACTCTCTCCATTGATCGGTATCAATTTGACAACAGATCCTGCCAGAACAAGTGATATGGAATATTTCCAAGTATAAAATTTTCTCTTCCTGAGCTCTCTTCACGAGCGCATGAGCAGTGGGTCTGAACTGGGAGGTTGATGCTGGAGAGGCTGGGTCTCTTCAGACCATTTCCAAGAGCCAATGAGTACGATGCGTATAAAGGCATATGTTTTTGTATGAACACTTTGGCCTGGATTTGGGCATTTAGTTTCTGTTGTTGTATAACAATATCAGTCAATGTTAATTCTGAGAATTTCGTGGATAACGGAATCGAGCGAGGATTATGAGGCCTTTCTCAGGTCTGATTCAAACTCGGAAAAAATGGAAAACATGGAGCGCTAACATTAATTTGATGCGTCGGCATTTTAAATTCCTAAGGCCTAGTTAACTACTGAGAGTAATAAATAAGTGTTTCACTTTCCCGCTATCGACACAGCATAAGTATTTTTCTATTGTTTTAACGTTGTTTGAATGGAGGCTTCGCAGTCGCAAAATCCGATTAGAATTTAATATGCTGTGACAAGGCAAAACGCAGCGCAACTCTTCAAATGTAGTGAAAGACGTCCACGAATGTTACAAAACACCGAACGTGGTAGCCTCTTGTTTCTCGTCCGTCGATACGACGATAAACACGAGTCATCCTGAGGCAGGGGTGGGTGGGCTCTGCACCTGCGGGTGGTTTGTTCAACCGATCTGCGGACGGAAAGTCTCCCTATGGTGTGGACAGGGGAACAGGAGATGCGTGGTGGCGGCAGGAGGATGTTTCTAGGCTGCGATGTTTCGTCTGCTGCCATCTTGTGACAACAGAGTTTTTCGCTCTGAACTCTTTAAGACTGAATTTTCCTATTTTTGCCAATTTTAGGCTGACAATATTCTTGTGCATAGTCTTGTTAGCATGTCAGATTGTTGTTAATTAATGGCGTTAAAATAGCTTCGGAGCCAGACTGCAAGAAATAGAGCCTGATATGACAGATATAACGTCTTGACCTCCTTGCAAAAATGGTATTTTTATAGAACATCCTATACAGCCAGTACCGAGTTTGTTCTTTCGCTCTTGACTAGTTTTCCCTTTTCGAAGAAAGCTAAGGAAGAATTTTACTGTACGGTCTAGCCGTATTGTTCAACACACAAAATTATATTAGTTTTGAAATCCCAGCCCGGAGTGTTCCAAATTCACAATAACATCCTTGTAGCCCATGTTAGATCTGTCGGCATTGCTGCACATTCTTACCAAAGGAATAATCGTTTATCATACCCTGGAAGATATTATTATGTATGACATTCTTGTATACATGTATGTCAGTTAAATAAAACAGATGTGACCAGGAAATGCACAATGAAGATAAACTGCATGATGTCTCCATCGTGTTACTTTGCGCATCTGCTTTGGCATAAAAATAAACGCTTGATTTTAAAACATTATGGGTATTAGTTTGTATTTTACAAGTTTCCATGAACACAAAAATGCGTTTTTAATAATATCCCGGCCTTACCTATATTGTTAAATTTAAATTTCGGCAATTTCAGCTTCAATATTCTTACATAAAAAGACCCTTAAAGAAAAAAAAGAGTGTAACAGGAATTTCGTGCGCGTTGTGCTATGAGCTCTTCACCAACTGACTTGTATCTGGAGAGGCTCTTTCTCCTGTTACAGTGGCGTGAGGACACTTGATATCATAACATCACGTGCGAAACCATAGATTCATTGGAAAGCTTTGACGAAAGTCAAGTCCGGCGGTACCTGGTAAGCACAGCACCGGTAATAACGTGAACGCTTGTGAAAACCACGTTCGAAAAAGCATTTACTTTTCACTTACTTTATAATGCGGTGCGCTGCGCTAATTCTGGTACTGGGAGTCATCGCAGTTGTCTTGACGTCTTCAAACGCTTGGCGGCGGAGACGGCGGAGAAGGCGCTGTCCGGTTAGGCACTGTACGGTTAGCAGCTGGACCTCATGGAGTTCATGTACTCGATCATGCGGCAGTGGATCAACCACACGTGCGCGGACAAAAGTTAGCAGCGAGTCTTGTGGAGGAGGATGCCCCTACCATTTTAGGGAAACGATGCTGTGCAACACAAACTGCTGTCCTGTGAACTGTGTTTATACGTGGAGCTCGTGGAGCCAATGCACGGGATGTGGAACATCCACACAGTCGCGGTCTCCGGGTATCAGAAGACCCAGTTCTTGCAATGGAAGAGCTTGCCCCGCAAAGCAAACGCAGTCTTGCAATACTGGAGTGTAAGTACAATAGATACTGTATATTTCCAAGTGTTTATATTAGCGTCTAAGAATGACTCGATGAAGTGAAGTGTTTATAAAATATTCTTTTATCAGATTATTTAGCCTGTCCCAGGCTCAGATTGTTTTAAAAGTATCCCGGGGTTTATTGACCACTAGAAACCCTTTCTTTGTTCCCGGCTGTAAGTCGTATGCGTTAAATTTCTATGTTTTGCTAACGCTGCTGACGCTGGTGGGTATTTTAAGTCCTCATCTTGCACGTAGCAACAGGTGACTGGGTTAATGCTTTCGGGGCGAACTAAAGACGGGCTTTTAAGTTTATGTTATTTTTGACTCTTGGCGGGTGTCCTGGGATAACAGATTCGCACAAAGTGTGTCTTAAATGGTACATTAGGTGAAAAAAAAGAGAGAAAAAGTCCCGTCTTGATCAGGGATTTAATGCGTCGTCTTACTCTAATTGCAATCCATATCACAGGCAACAGATAAAAATTTGTTTAACTTCTCTTATGTAAGAACTGTACTCATCTAATAACATATGTTGATCTGCAACTAGATAGAGTTTCAGCAAACATCGCGGAATTCTTCCAACTTCCGATTTTGAATGCGTGTCTTTTTTTTTTTTTGTAGAGCACCTTGCGTTCGAAAAAAAAAAACACGCACGCGTACAAAAAAAATTGTCGAGGGTAAATAAAGCTTTAAGACAAAGCCTCTAGAAGGTAAATAAGAGAAACCATTGTTTGTATAATTCCAATGCCGACCTTTAACTTAAAGCCGCTTAAGTAAGTTAGTAGGACGGAGATGGGGCGCAATGTTTCTTGTCTCCTTTTGGAGAATTATAGCGGCGTTGCGTGACATGCACCCACATAGTTTGTCCGATTCGAATTCATACCTCTCGCAAAGTAGCGCGCGACGATCGTAGCAGGGCGAAACCATGTGGTGTCGACCAAAGGCTAGAGGACCTATGTACATACTTACTCGCACGATCCTAATTATTCCGATAGGAGACAAACTAGCGCGCGATGATCGAAAGCAGAGCGAAACCATGTGGGGATTCGATAATTAACTGAGTGTTTTAACTGTCGACACAGCTTAACGCTTTCTTGACAAGGTATCACTGTTGCTAAACTATTATTGTCCGATATGAGCAGCTTGACAGTCGGAAAAGCATTTGGAACGAACTATGAGTGTAACGGGGCGACTTCCAATTTTACTTAGTAATAATGGAGACCTATTATGTTTACATTATAAACAATTACATACTGGGCCTACTACCTGTATACTCACTGGCAGAGAGCGTTGGCGCTTGCATCCAAAATGATTGTCATATCTGCGGCGAAGTAAATTTTTCGCTAAAGAAAATAATTTAATGTTCTTTGGGGTAGGGGGAAGGGGTTTTGTTTTCTCTTGGAACGCCCACGGTGAACGCTCTAAAATATGACAGAAATGCACTTCGGAGAACACCGATACAGTTCGGAATTTTCATATGATGTTAAGCATGCGTGCCACGCGATGTCATAAGCCACTACGGAAACGTAATAGCTAAATTTAACCATGCGCTCAATGCGCCAAAGAAAAAGACACAGAGGAATTTTAAATTCGGAATGATACATTTTTGTGTTTAATGTATAACAAACTTCGAAGTGTTCAGTTTGGGAGGGAAGATGTGTATTCAATTAACAAGGTGAATGAACAATGGAGAACTAGACAGAAGTCCTTCAGATATAACAGCTGTGTTTTTACAAGCGGACTTGATATACGCCACGGATACATCATACCTCTACAAAAATAAAGAAGAAGAATCACAAGATTATTTGGTTTTATCAACTGGGTTGATAATGTGAATTGGCCACCGTAAAGAGATTCGAAGGCTAACGTTTCGAGCGTTAGCCCTTCGTCGGAGCGAGTTTCAAGAAACACTCAATGCTGTCCTGTAAACTGCTTGCTGAAGTCGAATTCCTGTAGTCCATGCCAGGGCTGCGGTGCTTCCCAGCAAACCAGAACAATGCGTATTACAAGAAAGCTTGTCTAACGAAAACCTTGTCCGAAAACATGGAAGGAAACGCAGAGGTGTAAAACTGGAAAGTAAGTTTTCAGGTTTTCCTTCAGTTATTTGTATTTCTAAGAGGGGCCTTCGAGCTGGATCCATGCTCTATGTTCTATATCTTCGATCGTAGTCAATTTTTAAGTGCCTGGTTGATGACTCGCAGTTTACACTGTAACTGTTCAACGAGCTTGATTTTTTTTATTTTTATTCAGAAGCTTCTTTCGGCCACAGTAAGCAACTAACGAACACCACGTGTTTTGAAGGAGCAACATTTTGTCGTCTTTAATTTACAAAGTGCAACTGGTCTATTCTTCCAAAGGTCTTTTCTAAACTCCAAAGTGAGTCGGTAGTCATCTCTCCCCCAACACGCGCTCTTCGTGCGAGCAGGGCGTTAAATCACCTGTTAAGATCTCTAAACTAAAGGCAGCGGACAAAAGCCAGGAGACTCTGAGGAGGTAAAGCTTTGTCCCTTACGTCCCCTCCCTGGTGCTTTCTTCTTTTTCCCGTTCACTCTGTCTTTTCCACACTCTTGCTTTCTTTGATTTGTTAGTCCATTCAAGAAATAGAACAAGCCTCTGCCTGACATCTTGTGGCGAAGTTAAGAGGAATTCTGACAAGTTAACCTCTTAGCATGAAAATGATCATTGACTGCGTTCCATCTGAGTGGTGAAACTTAACGAGAACTCTAGTATTTAGTTCTTCTCTTTTTCTTTATTGTCCGTACTATCACATGATTATCATACCCTCATCATCCCTCTCTCCCGCCAGCTTGCGTTTCAACCGTCGAGCAAACTTTGTATTCGTTTCTCGCTCAGCAGACAGCCGTACGGGCGCCCGCGTCTTGAGTAAAGTGAAGATAAACAATTGTTGCATTTTGTGTAAATAGTGAAACGCATTACCAACTCCATTATTCATATCCATAAAACTCTCTCCGGGGCTGTTTAAAGTGCCTCTAAGGTGTTTTATTTACAGCAAAACTTTCGAAGAACTTTATAAAACTAGCTATTTGATTGCGAAAATAGTCATTCATCTTTGGATACTCCCGATAGTGGATAAAATTAAGGCAATGTGCGAAAAAGCTTAAGTAAAGAAAAGGTATTCGTTAAATGGGGACGATATTGTTTTACCATTTATTCAGTCTCAAATTCCCAATGCATTTGCCAGGATTAACGATTTCAACTACAATTGAATCATACATATACACTGGAGCGATATCTGACTATATTTAGCGAGGACATACCACTTAATCTGGCTACCTCCAAGTTAGCGGGCGTCAAAACGAAACAGGAGAAAGAAATCGTAGAATAATGTTTCTAAACAGAGAAGTCTGTAACAAGTTAAAATGAATTTAACTTTCTTCGCGATTTGATAGGCTATTTTCCTTACCCGCAAGGGGGCATTTTTGGCACTTGCTAAGGCATGTAAATGGGAAAACCATTTCACGAATATAAACGAGACCGCTACTTTTTTCGGAGATCATTAAGAATTTTCCGTCAAGCGTTCTTCTTTGGTCAGTTGTCTCAAGCATGAAGAACTTAGTTTTGGTTCTACTGCTGATCATTGCCGCTTTTGTAATCCCTGATTGTAATTCTTGGGGAAGAGGACGACGACGATGTTCACACAGGCTAGATTGTGTTCTGTCCGACTGGACTAACGGAAGCTGTTCCAAGACTTGTGGTTGGGGATATAGGTATCACCTGAGGCATGTCCAATATAAGGCAAGTTGTGGTGGCACCCCATGTCCGGCTGCAAACAGTTCCCAACGAAAAAGGACTTCTCTGTGTTATGTTCGATGCTGTCCTGTTAACTGTTTGTGGTCTTGGAACTCGTGGAGTCTGTGCCAGGGTTGTGGCACATCGCACCAGACCAGAACGATGCGTATTACCCAACACGGCAGATGTGGGGGATTAATGTGTCTAACTGGAAGGAATCAAACACGAAGCTGTAATACTGGAGTGTAAGTTGTAAATTGGTTTTCTCTTACATCCGCTTCTAAGACGTTTCCTTGAGTTGTTTCGACCCTTCACTCTACTGCTTTCCATCCTCACGCGTCCGTTTTCCCTCCTTCACGTTTTATCTGCGCGTTCTTCGCTTTCGTTCGACCATCCAGAACAAAAACAACTGATTAGTCATGAAGGGTTACCACACGAACACACAAGCTGTACGAGAAGCATTTAGATGGGGGTACTAATGATTAACAAAATAACCTGAGGAAAATATCCAACAGTGAAGCCAAACTCTCTAAAATGCCCCTAGAGATGAAAATGAGAGAAGGATATAGCACACCCTTCAATAACAAACTGGGTGTTGATTTTTTATCTTCAATAAATAGCAATTTAAAGGCTTCCTTTAGCTGAGTGTCTCAATAGGGAACAAAATTTTATTTGAAGGATCACCAAAAAAACATCTGCTATTTATGGGTGCCAAATATTGATAAGTGAACTGACGTTTTGAGCATTTTCCCATCTTCGTTGCAAATGATTGGTAATTTTATGTTGTTGTATTTTCGGAGCTTGTATGTTTTGGCGAGTCTTCTTAAATGTTTCTTTTTTCAAAAGAAATGAACATAAGTTTTAATCATCCATCGGGAAAGAACTTAAAGAAGAACTACAATGATAAATATGCATAAATTTTCAACTAGCGATCCTTCAGAACTGAACTAAAACTCGGTTATGATTGATAGGTCGAAACTAGTAAGTGGATTGTCGAAGTTGGTTTGTGAAATTATGATTAATATTTATCACAAATAGTTATGAAGTGATGAAGGTGATGAATAGTGATCACGGTGTTCCACTAAACATTCTGTACAGTGATCCAGGATTGAAAAGTTTGCAAATAGCAATTTTAAACCGTTGTTGATCAATCGAGTGGTACTTATTGCAATTCGCATGCAGTAGTATTTATGTTAAGGAAGTAAAATCCGAATTTTCCTCGTCTTGTACAATCGGGCAGGAACAAAAATTTGTTACGATTTTTTTGTTACAACGAGAGAATTTAAGCAAAAAAGAACAAAAAGATTGAGCCAGTGATTCTGACATTTCGTTCTTTTAAGCCCGTTCATAGACGCCGCTTACATCTTGTTACAGCTTTGCTTATTTGCACAGTTTTGCTCTTCGCGTGACACAGAGGAGGGTTCAAGAATTTAACCCGGAACGACAGATTACTACTGGCTGAATTACATCTGAAAAGAGAAACAGGTAGTTAACGAGACTTTTTGCCTGACGACGAACCTCCAGCAATACCACGTAAAGTCACTTTAAAACTAGTCAACCTATTCGCGAAAAAGCCGATTGGATATCACCAGTAAAAGGAGGCAATTAGGGCAATTGCTAACGGAACTTTCGAACACGATGCGTGTGAGGATATTGCTGTTTATTTGTTTGTTCAGGAACTCAATCCGCACGTAGTCGTATCTTAATTATCAAAACGATGTCAGAAGTACATCGTGTCTGGTACAACTTCCGCCTTACGATACAAAATGGCTTGACAAAAAAAAAATCTGCTAGTCATGTCGTCGAATGTCAAGCCTGGAAAAATGGTTAAAAACAAAGAAAATGGAAATATATCGGTAAGAATCAGTGGCGGATAACTGCAGAAAGCTGTAATATAATGTACTTCCTTGAGAAATGAAACCGGTATAAATATGCTTTCCGAAAATAAAGCTTATCTTTTATATCCTAGATTTGCCGAGACACGTGTAACGTAACCAGGGTAATATATTTGATATAAAAGTTCCTGGTTCAGTATTCAGAGGCAAATTAGAGTTTTCTGTCAAACGCTCCACTTTAGTCTGACTTTGTTAAAAGCATGAAAAACCTATTTTTGGTTCTACTCCTGTCCTCTGCCGCTCTGTTTGCTCTGGTTGGGCTTTCGGAGTCCTGGGGGTGGGGAGGAAGACGAACACGCCGAAGATCTTGCCCAAGGCAAGATTGCGTTCTTTATGACTGGGCCAATTTCGGAAGCTGTTCCAAGAGTTGCGGTTGGGGATATGTAACTCAGCGTAAGAAAATCAAAACGGATCCCAGCTGCAGTGGAACACCATGTCCGTCTACCTACAGTTCTCAACGATACAGGATTCGTTCATGTAACAGTGGGTGCTGTCCTGCCAACTGTTTGTGGTCTTGGAACTCCTGGAGTTCCTGTCATGGTTGCGGCATGTCGCACCGAACCAGAACGATGCGTATTTCACGAAACCCAAGTTGTGGAGGAACGGCGTGTCCGAGTAGAAGGAACGAAATTAGAAGCTGTTACACTGGCGTGTAAGTTACATCTTTTCTTCTATTTATTAGCGTTTTCAAGAGAGTTTTACCGAGTAGTGCAGTCACTCTTTCTTAAGGCCTGCCCTTCGCGCAGGTCATTTTGCTTCCGTGCACGTTTCATGCCGCTCGCCTCTAGCAGCTTAGAACTGTTCTGGGGAATACGGAATAGATTAAAGGGCCTGAAACATTCCTCAAATCAATTTCCTTCCAAATTCTCTGAACGAATATTCACCGAATCCCAAAATAACAGGGGTTTAAATTATACAACTTTTGTTGCAAACTTGATGTTAACACTTTTTTTTCAAAATGTTAACTTACAGCAATTTGCTAACACGCATATCGTTAAGGTAATACCTTTTTGGGCCAAATTGCGCGTTTTCAACACTTTGCTTTTGTTCACACTCAGTTATGCCTTTTTATATCTAGCTCAGACTAGAACAATAGTTGCGGTTACACATCGTCCTTTTACCGTGGTAAAAGGGCTCTTTACCTCGGGAAACTCACAAATCGTGTGTGACCGCCATTTCCCAGGGTAATTTTAACGTGGTGTATTTTCCATGGATACATCAAAAAGAACAAAAGGATCGCCCATGACATTGACCGAGGTAAATAGGTAGGTTTTTCAAGTACCCCAAGATAAAATGACCAATTGCAAGGCAAACGTCAAAGATAAGCAAACGTAATAATCAGA
>Ga0126343_10000402_pt1 | contig 16217 bp, 17 predicted proteins | sample Cyp2metagenome_FD_92531 | JGI IMG/M metagenome (GOLD analysis project Ga0126343, IMG submission 92531) | Coral microbial communities from Lord Howe Island, Old Settlement Bay, Australia - Cyphastrea 2 metagenome | ecosystem: Host-associated > Invertebrates > Cnidaria > Coral ...
AAGGCGAAAGACAACAGTGCTAGTCCGTACACAAAGTACACGTTTTAACACACACACTTCCCGCGCTCGCACTCCCCCGGATGTACATTTTCACACGTAGAACCGCTGTCCTAATATACTACACTCGGCCAGTCGATCTGTCTGTCTGTCTCGGCTGTCTGTCTGCCTGTCTGTCTGCCTATCTGTGTATCGATCGATACGTAGTTTTTGATCACTGATTTGTCTTTTTTGTGTTAATAGAATGACAAGCGCAACTCATTATACACTTAATCACTATGTTCTTACATATTGTAGAGCCTCAAAGAGCCCAGAGACTGGCAAAACACCTTCGTTATAACGAGGTTTGATAGTATCGAGGCTCTTTTAATTTCCCGTCATATGTGTTCAATTACTGGGGCGGGGAAGATCGTTCGTTATAGCTTGGGCTTTGCTATGAAGAGGTTGGTTTAATCGAGGTTCCACTGTATCAGGGCAATAACTTTTCACATTCATTAATGATGATCGCAAAAATTGCCGGTTTATTTCTATTCCATCATTCATAAGGAAACTCTCCCGTTAAAATTTAAAACCAGCAGACCAGTTTTTGTTGTTTTAGCAGAATACTTACAACAGGTCGAGTCGTGGTTAACATTCCAGTTGTTTCATTCAAGGCAAACATGTTTCCGCTATTTCCACCTGCAAAAAAAACAAACAAACAAAAACAGCAGAATTGTAACTTTTACAGCAAGGCAAAAACTGTGCTTTAATTTGTTGAGCTATAACACTAAATTTGAGATTGGTTTCTTCGTCCTTGTAGATACAAACTAGTAAGTGATTGAACATTTTGCAGATACGTCTTAAAAGGAAGTGAAGTTATGATTATTAATTTCTATCTTCAATATTGATGTTTTGACTTAGCCAGAAATTGTTAAGTTAATGATGACCGGCGCACAAAATTGAGACAATTCTCAAAACAGCCTGCGATTTCCGTAAAATATTTGTATTTTTATCTTAAATAATAAATGTTTACTTTGTATGTAATAATAAATAGGTCCAGCCTGGTCGGCGTCGTAAGCTGCGATCGTCCCAACTTCAGCACCAGCTGGGAGATTCTCGCCAACTGATAAGCTGACTTGACGCTGAAAACAAAACAGAATTGGAAATGTTTCATTGGACTGATCAACATGGCGCGCAAAAGCCAGAAGCACTCAAATCTCTGTCACTTTCTTGGAATCGAGCGATGATAAGATTGGGGTATAAATCTTGATTATCTCAGTGTTCTCAGAGACGCAGAGGTACTTAGCTGTTAAATTTAAAATCATCTCCAGAATCAAACTATGTTCAGCGTCATATGCAAAGATACACAAATGCCTTTTAGCACCAATATCCAGAAAATAAAGCGTTTCTAAGGCCCTTCGTTTTAAAAACAAAGATAATAGAAAGCCCAATATGTAGATCATGGTCTCTTGTGTATCAAGAGAAAATGGTCTCTTTTGTATATATATGGTTAAAATTAGAGAACCCATGGTTTTATGGCTTTTACCTGGTTAAAAACAGGTACATTGTCGTCAATGTTCTCCAAAGCAATCGTTATAGTCTTCACGCTTGACCGAGGAGGGCTTCCAAGGTCCTGAGCTTCTATAGTGAGCTGCAAAAAAAAATGAACCACACACATCAAGGGATAATTAGGATAGTTTCCAGGGCCTGGTCATTCGAAAGTCGGTTAACGTAAACCCAGGATTAAAAGTTAACCGGGGTAACAATTTTCCTTCTATAAAATTGTTATCCACCGCTTCTGTTTTGTGTAGTTTGAGATTATTCATTCTCCAAACTGATGACCGTGAGCAAAAAATATAGACTGAATACCTTGCTGAAAAGCTATAAAAATGAAATCAAAATTCTCGCTTATCCTCGGTTACCATAATCGGGCTTTCAACAACCCGGCCCAGAATGTAGAAATTTCCTAATAAGTCTAGTAAGGCAAGGTCGTTGGTAGAAGTTACTGTACGGTTTTCCCTAACCTTGTATGACTTGGGTTCTTCATCGTAGTCGAGGCTCTTCGCTGTAACCAGCTCGCCACTGGTTTCATTGAGCTCAAATGTTCCGTCGTCATTTCCACTTATGATTACGAACTTCAGTTGAGCGTTAAGACCAGTGTCTTTGTCCGTGGCGTTCATTGTCGTGATGAGTGTACCAACGGTCGTATTCTGGAGAAAAAAACAGCAGTAGGCATGAACGATTAGTTAAATGCTTTGTTCTCTGCACTTGGCCGCTTGGGCACTCTTTCTATTGGTCTCTTCTGGTCTCTCGTTCGCTTGACCGAGTTACCGAATAGACCACTCAGTCACTTTGCCACTTGGTCAATTTGTCAATCAATCAACCAATCAATCAATCAGTCAGTCAGTCAGTCGATCGATAGATAGAATTACCAATCGATCGATTAACCGATAGATCAATCGACTGATCGATTGATCGATCGATAAATGAATCCGAGTCAGTCGGTCAGTCAGTCAGTCAGTCAGTCAACCAGTCAATCAGTCAGCCAATCAGTTGACCTGTCCGTCCACCCGTCCGTCCGTTCGTTCGTTCGTCTGTCAGTCTGTCAGTCTGTCAGTCTGTCAGTCTGTCAGTCAGTCAGTTAGTCAGTTAGTCAGTCAGTCAGTTAGTCAGTGATAAATAAGTCGGTCATACGAGGATCACAATGTTCTCATTGCAGTTCACAACAAAGCCAGATTACTTACCTCAAGCACAGAAAACAATGCCTGTGTCTGTATTTCTGGAATATTGTCATTGGCGTCCAGCACAGTGATATTGATCGTAGTTTGATTGAATAGAGGAGGCTGACCTTGATCAGTGGCAGTTACCAACAGATTATAAAAATCTCTCACTTCCCTGTCCAGTGTTGTGGCTTTTGACAATTCTCCGGTGACGTTGTTTAATACAAACGCTCCTGGAAATGCAGATATTTATATATCAGCAAAATGACGTGGAAACTGAGGGCAAACGTAGTGTGTAAGTGATTTATTTCGTAGCTGCGGAACCACGAACCAGAATGGTTAAGACTCCTTGCGGCTTCTAAATTCTCGTTACGTTAACCGTCGATAAAAGCAGGGTATTCATGCGCTATATCTCGCCTCCAGGCTATGGAAAGTGTCGCTTATGGAGGTCTAACGTTTCCAGGCAGCAATATTGGTGTTCCCAAACGATAGGAAATGATCAATTACATGAGAAGACCCACTTGGCCACTGTGTGGTTATTTTTAACATACATTATATTAAAGTAACGTGTTTGCAACAACCTTGTACAGTCAAGAAGCACGTCAATTTATGGGCATATGACCTTCCTCGACTTAAGGAAACATTTTACTTGCGGGACCAGCACCATCTTGTCTGCTCGGGTAGCCAATCACAGCGCGGGATTTGATTCGTTCTGCCCGCCGTGGGAGCCAGCCATATGATAAATACATAAATATCATCTTTCTAAGAATATTGAGGTGCTTTTCAGTAAAACGCTAATGACCTTTTATTGAAGGTGAACACACATTTCCACTGATTTTCATAACATCACTAAACAAACCTTCGTCGTTTCCTTTGGTAATGGTATAGATGATTTTAGCATTGTCTCCCTCGTCATCGTCCTTTGCGAAAATTGTAAGTATTTTCCTGTCTTCTGCTGGTTCCAATTCTCCGATGTCCTCCATCACTGATTTGAGGTAGAACTGGGGCTGAAACATCGGCGTGACGTCATTCACATCCAAAACCTTAACAGTCAGCTGCAATACAGGTAAAAAAGGATTTTGTCTACAATACCAGCTGTGTTTTAAAACATTAGAAGAAAGGTGAAACAAATTCAAGGATTTGTTAAATTTAGTATTCTCCGCCATAAAAAAACAACTAATCTGTGTGAGGTAACACCCACAACTATAGCTGGCATCACAATTAATATTTTTCCATAAATTGGCAAAATTACAAGTTAACTTGATTGGTTAGCACTCGCAAATTTTTTATTCTTTACTTTACATCCAACAGGTTGAAATTGATGCTTCGCTGAAGACTTGATTTCAAATGGAAGCAAGTCAGAGTTGACGAATCCAAATGAGGTGTCTACCCATCTCTTTAGACCCTAACTTCTTAGACTGCGTGACGAACTTTTCCTTTCCTTTTCCAAAACAGCACGCTGAGGGAACGAAACTACCCCCTCCTCAGTTCTCCCCATTTTATTGCTAACCCCAGGCGCGCTCCTTCGCTCGCTCTCTTGCTTGTTCGCTTGTTCGATTATCTCCCTGCCTGGAAAAGGAATGAAAACAGCTGCTTCGCATTCAAAAAGCTATAAAGCCCCGGGGTTTTCAACTTCTGGAAAATTTAACCGTGCCTGATTAGTTTAGGGGGTGAGGGACTCGTAACCCCTGGTTCTCCCAGTTTTTTTTTTGGCGGGGCTATCATCACACCCGATAGGTAAGACTCAGCTCATTAATTCAAGTTATTTTTGAAGAACTATTCAAGAAATGACACGCTCAGTGCTTACAAGAACTGTTGATTTTTGCTCTGTGTTATTCACTCGGCTGATGGCGGCTACAGTCAATGTATACTCTGGTACTTTTTCGCGATCGAGCCCATCTCCAGACCAATTCAAATACACAGTGCCATTCAATTCACCAATGACAAACTTTCTCTCATCATCGCCTCCATCGATGCTGTAATATACAGTCTTGTGCGCTTCGTCTGCATCCATATCCGTGGCATTCACTTGGGCGACAAACGTGCCCACAGTGGCATTTTCTAATAGGCTTGCAGTATACTCATCTTGGTGGAAAACAGGCGCATTGTCGTCTACGTCACTAACGGTTACTAGGAGACTGCTATAGCCAGAGAGAGCGGGGATGCCTAAGTCACGTGCTGCGATGGTAATGTTGTAAAAATCCTTGGTTTCGTGATCCAGTTTTTGCCTGAGGGTGATGACGCCAGAAGTTGCTGCGAAAAAGAAACGAAAGGACAATTTGGACACTTGAGTCCCTTCTTGATAGTAGCAAATTTGTTTAGCTCCCTTAAGTTACAAGGTAAATTATAATCGCTTTTGCTAGCCTGAGCAACGTTGTTGTCCACGCTACGCCTTGCTCACATTAGGGCGACTTGTTCACACTAATGTTCCCTATGAAAACGCATTAAAGGTTTTGCGTCCACACTACCCTGGAAAAAAAATTGGACACAACGATCACCACACATTTTGGATTTGTGTTTCAGGAAAACTCGGTAGAGGAAATCACGTGATTATCGTGACGGTGTCGTTTTCGAGACACTCCGTTTTCGTGACGAATTAGTGTGGACGGTAGGGTTAACCGTAGAATAAGCCTGCGTATTCAAATTTCCTCGGCCTAGTGTGCACAGGCCCTGAATGGTCGCTGAAGCATTCTTACCGTCTATAGCAAACTGATCATCGGGATCCCCACTTTCAATGCTGTATCGAAACTGACCGTTCCCTCCTTCATCAGGATCTGTTGCAGAAACAGTTTCCACCTATAGAGTAAAGATGTTTAAAATCATAATTACAGCTGAGCAATTTAAGATACACGTGAGAATCTAACTGAGGGAGCTGAATAAGCCATAGACGTAATGTCTGAATACTTGAAAACCCCTGGAGAAATCCCATTTAGAGCCATCGAGGATGCTCGTCAGAAAATTGAATAAAGCCCCTAAAGGAGACCCATTAGGGCGTGGTTCGAGCTTCATTTGACCCCTAAAAAATACAATTAAAAACGGAATAGGCTTCATGACCAGCTGCTGTTCGAAAAAGGAGCCCAGGCTGGTAGACCGGACTAAAGAGACCGGCAAAAATCGAGCACAAAAGAGGGAACGAGAAGACCCTAAAAATACTTTGACAACTGCAAATAGTGGCACTTCGTACTGATCGCCTTAATGAGATTAAGGTCCCTGATTTACACCCCTAATCGAGACGAGGAGCATCCTTTATCGTTTCACGCGGGTGTCCATCTTCGAGAGGCTTCATTATAGAGTTAAATAACGCTTCGCTTCAGGTGGTGTTCAATGCCACGCTTCAATTGCAGGACAAAACTCAAAGATAGTAAATGGTAATTGCAGGAGGCAATGAAGATGTCTTACCGTAGTCTTGGGGAATGCACTCTCGCGAATGGTCACGTTGTAGGTTGCTTGTTGGAAAGTTGGTGCATTGTCATTTACATCGGTTATTACAACTGTGACAGTTGCGTTACTTTCAAGAGATGGGCTTCCATTGTCTTGTGCCTAGCGGAATCAAAAAGGAAATTGGTAAAGAGTGAATCGGAACAGCGAGGATAGCTGGAGCATAACACAGTATAAAATAGTATAGCAAAGAAGAGGTGATAATACGAGAGAATTAGAGAAGATCAGGGAATTAAGAGCAAAGGAGAGGAGAGTTGACGAGAGGAGAGGAGAGAAGAAAAAAGAAGAGAAGAAATGAAGAGAAGAGAAGAGACGCAGTGAATATTCATGATTGTTCTTCTTTTTTCTTACAATACTAAGTCTTTTCAATGGTAGTGAGAGAAACTTGTATTGCATTCTTACAATGACGACTAAAGTGAAGGAGCTGTTGGTCTCTCTGTCTAGTTTTCCAGTAGTCTTGATATCACCTGTTGTTTCATTCACAGTGAAAGGGACACCTAACGACAAATATATACAAAATAACTCGAGTTAATTGCCACAAAACGAAGCAACATATACAATTGTGAAAATGGGACTATCGCAGTTACACCAGCTATAATGTAACAAGTTAACAAATAAGTAATGATGAGGAAGCTTTCATTCGGGGATAAAAACGTGCACCGTCAGGAGATTACCTCTCTGATCACTTCCGGTCCCTCCCTCCCTCCCTCAGAGTCCCTCCTTCCTTCCTTCCCTCCCTGCTCCTCTCCCTCCTTCCTTCCCTCTATCAGTACCTCCAGTTCTTTCTGTGTCGATGTCTTCCTTCCAAACTTCCTGACTTCTTGACCCTCTGCCTCCATTTTGTCCGCCCTCTCTTTCTCCTGCTAACCTATCCAGCTAGTTGTCTAGCGAGCTTCATTAGGGCCACCCACCTGCCTAACTTAAAACTCTATTCCAATAGTGTCTCTTTGGTTTAACTTATTAAACTCACTTCCATCTTCTGCCGTTAAAAGAAAAGATATTTTCGCGTTTATTCCTTCGTCCTTATCTGAGGCAGTCACCGTTCCAACAAGATGTCCAATATCGACATTTTCAACAACTCGGAAGTCGTAATTTGATCGCGTGAAGACGGGCGCGTGATCATTATCATCCAACACAGTAACAATAACCTGTAAAGAACACAAACAGGCAAATGTCACTTCTTGCTGTCTAGCTAATGTTTCTGACAAAATAATTAGTAACAGCAAAGGTACGGGCGTCGCCTGTTCATGAATTATGACTGAAAAACTTTAGAATTAATTTTTCGGCCGCCATTTTCTTGTGGAAGTCACCTTGGAAGAGTTGAGTTCTTTCGTCAGCCTTTACGTTCTTGAACGATTAAAAAAAAGAAAAAGAGAAAAAAATCCAAATTTCGGTCAGACCGTGTCCCAGTTACATATGAATTCCGATTTTCTTGGTGTTTTTGTCAAAGAAATATCGAACAATCGAGGGTCCGAAAAATAAGAATTCGATTGTAGTTTTCTGCGACTTGCCAGCGCCCACCTAGTACCTCTGGATTGATCCTGCGCACTTTATTAATAAAATTAGCGATGTTTGAGAGGTACACGAGAAAGTTAACAGGAATGACTAATTGACAGCTAAATCAAATAGGCCTTCCACTGGTGTAGGTTCTATGTTTATAAGCGGCATGGGAGAAGCTGGTGACCATACGTGTGTACGCGTTAACTAATTTGTGTTTGATGCCGAAGTCGATCACAATAGGGAGTACAAATATGGAAGGTGTCATGTTCACCTGTGTTGTTCCCTGGCGGCTTCTTATTGCATCGTCGGCAGCCAATACGGTTAAGGTATACGACTCGGCACCAGCTTGCTCTCGGTCCAAGGGAACAGCTGTGGTAATGTTTCCCTGGAAATAACCAAAACCGTCCCATTAGAGGACAAATTCATTTTTGTATAGCTGAGTTATTGTTCATTTGGTATTGGATTTAAAAGCTAGAACAGAAGGTAAGGGTTTGCGTGTGTGATCAAGGTAATGGATCTATTTCGACTTACAAAACCGAAGCATACCCCTCTCTTCTTTAGACTGACATGTTAATTTGAATCTGAAGCCCATATTAGCAGATTTTGTATTAACCTAAGATTATCTGAGGTTTTGTATTGTACAAGCCATATGAGTTTAAAAATAAATCTTACGGTTTCTTGGTCGATTTGGAATCTAAAGTTGCCCCCTGTAAGACCATAAGAAAGCCTCGCATTAATTCCTTCATCCTTGTCGGTCGCCGTGACCACCAGTAGTGGAGTTCCGATTGGCTGATTTTCCATAACATAAGCTTGATATACCGTCTTGTTAAAAGCCGGGCTGTTATCATTGATATCGACCAGATTGATAGACACCTCGACTTCAGACGACAATGGTGGAGAACCCTGGTCAGTTGCTCGAACGGTGAAGTTAAAATACGGCGACAACTCACGATCAAGCTCGTTATCAGCCTGGGAAATAAGTCCACTAACGGGGTCGATTGCCACGTATTTTGTAGCGTTGCCCACGATACTGAATCTTATCTCGGCGTTTCTGCCGGTATCGGCATCCCTTGCTGCAACTGTCAGAATACTTGTGTCTTTTGGTGACTCTTCTCTGTAATCCTGCACGTAGAAAAGCTCTGTAAATACTGGCGCACGATCGTTAACATCGTCAACCTTAATCACGATCTTCACTTCATCCGACGTCAGATTAACACTATCGGTGGCCTGTACATATATCACATGTTCAGTCATATTTTCCCTGTCGAGGTCTTTGGCAGTCGTTATCACACCCGTGGTCCGGTTTATATGAAAATATCCACCTGAAGAGCGCTCTGTTAGGGAATAAGTAAGCGTATCGCCAATATCTTTGTCTTGTGCCATGAGCTGAGTTACTTTCGTACCAATAGAAGCATTCTCTGAGACATGAAATGTTAACACTTCGCTTTCAAAGAAAGGTTTTTCGTCGATAACGTCTGTGACAGTAATGTTAACCTGGCACTCTCCTTCCATTGCATTTTGTCCTATGTTTGCTGCTGTTACATAAAGTACATAATGGCTTTTGAACTCTCTATCCAAGTTAGAATCTACAATGATGTCACCTGAAATGGAATAAGAACTTATCAGTTTATACTGCCTCAGTGATATTTAAGAACAACGTTCCTTTCTGATAGAGCGGAGACACACAGAAACTAAAGGCCGAAGTAACATAAGACGTAGCCAATGATATTTTGCTAGAATGAGATTGATTGCAAAGTGGGATTTTGAAATATTAGGGGCCAAATTACGTTCTGAAATGTTTACCAAGATGTGCTATATATATGAGAAACAACAATTTCAAACGCTGTACACGAACCTGTCGCCCTATTGATATAAAACTTGGCATCTGCTCCTGTCGATGTATATGTGATCTCTTTATTCAAAACCAAAAAGTCGAGATCTGTGGCGGTCACCCTCCTGACTGTTGTGCCGCGAGAAGCGTCCTCAGACACGTTTGCATAATACACCTGCTGACTAAACCGGGGGCGTTCGTCATTGACATCAGTTATTTTTACTACCAGCGGGACAGACGATGTTTTGTTGCCGCCATCGGAGGCAGTTAGTGTCAAATGGTAAGAGTCATTCCTTTCTCTGTCAAGAGAATTGTTGTAGCGTGTGGTAATGACGGCCGTTGTTGTGTTGATCTCAAAATTGTCAGATCCAGGACCTGGGTATAAAGAACAGTAAATAAGACATTAGATGAGTCGAACTCTATTTGAGGTAATGTTTATCAAGTTCTTGTTTTTGCGCGAAATCGCATTGCAAGCCAAGAGACATGAGTATTATCTGAATGCGAGATAACTGTGGCGGAACAAGAAAGTGCATGGAGCATGGAATACAAAGCTTACGTGGCCTCACATCAAGAGACCAAGCACTTAGCGAACCCACCAGCCTACGATAAAACTAACCGTCAATTAGATTAACAAAGAGGAGCCAAGCAATGTCTTTTGGCAGAGAGCGTTTCACTTTGATTTCAAGAGGATTTCTGCGTATGTCAGTGTCAATATATCAGTTTCCAGTGACGTTATTTCTCCAGCCACTACTGATCACTACTGTTATTTACGAACTGATAAATATCCTTGCTAGTTACGGTAGTCATCACAAACCTCACCTTGAAGAGAAAATGAAATCTCAGCATTGACGCCTTCGTCTGCATCTATAGCGCTTATGGTGACTGTCTGCAATAAAATAAATATTTTAAATTACGATTTGGGGCTCACATGAAAAAACCAGCTGTAAGTTTGGTACACTCTTCAACCACACTATCCCCAAATAAAATAAGTTTTACCGTTCCTAAAGAGGACGAGCTGGGGCCCGTTTCCCCGGCGAAAGCTCGGGAGACTTTAAGCCATTTTTCGTTCATCTGTATGTAAAAACGGAGACACGTATACGCCTGAAACTTCTTGCATGAAGTGAACCTGCGTTCATATTTAAAATATGTGAATAAAACAGCTATGCAATCGTAAGGTTCGGGATTTTGTTTTTGCTTTACGAGCCCGAAAAGTTTCCGGGGCTTTCGAGAAACGGGCCCTTGTTTACGACCTGCAAAGTTATTGCAATTCGCACATATTATGACCCAGCGATTCGACTTTGGTCTTGCTGAACGCAACAAGTACGTACAAGCTTCTTATATAGATGCTTGTAATCTTTTTTTACGACGCTGTGTTTTTTTTATTTACTTAATAATTTACAGCGCGATCAGTAGAACATTATTTACGACTTACAGGTACAACAGTCGTTCCCGCCATGGAGTCCTCTGCAATGGCTGCCTCATAGGAGCTTTCTTTGAACTGTGGTGGACTGTCGTTTTCATCCAACACTTTTATTACAAGGTCTGCAAACGCCTGAAAAATTATGAAACAAATAAAATGAAAAATGACAGAACGACAGTTCCTTAGAATGTTGTGGTATAATGGCGCATTCTTGAGAAACGGTAACAGAGGAATAAAATATTAATATAGTATTCACTCGCTTGCGAAGAAAAGCATTTAATTGTCAACCTTAATACGAATAAGAGACTGTGAGCATCTCCATGTATCAAAATATATTCTGTGTAGCCAGTGCATTTTAATCGTTCATGTTTTATTTTCCTGTTAGGAAATAATTTTACTAAGAATACATGGTCTATGCATGAAGCAAATATGATGAAAACTGCTCAATCTAATGCAAAAATTTTAATAGAGTTGGACTCGAGGCGTGGGAGGTCAAAGGGTTGAACATACAGAGACAATAAACTATTTACTAAGGAAGGGTATTTTCTTTTGCAAATCGTGTACATCACTTATCACTGTATTGGTTTGTTCTTAACTGTATGCAGCTCAAAATTGAGTGGAGGTGTACGACTCGCTTCTCAAAACGTTTTTCCTTGCCCTTATCATGGCCTATCGATACCCTATTTAACGTCCTAACCTTCAAATGAATACTTTGTTTCAGACCTGGGACAAGTTTCTTTTCGTTTTCTAAAAACCTTTACTCAATCAGAAGCTTATTCAAGACTGAAGTATGAAAGCCATACCCCATTTGAGACCAAAAAACCCAAAATCGATATCCTATTGATAACCAAACGGCTATTCACAACACTCGAAATGAATCGCGAAGACTGAATCTCAGAGGTATTTCTGCCCAAACTGTGTTAACGAACCCCATTGAGACTGGAAATCCCTAGGGATGTTGGATAGGGATAAAAGATACCTCTCACCAGCATTCTGCCCTCTAAACGAGCGATCAATGCAAGCGCTCGGAAGAAAAGATGGCGACGGCCCAACCCTACTCACTTGAAATTTCGGGATCGTACATCTCTATCAGAAGGTTTCCACCTTCTTCTTGGCGCTCGATTAACGTTCCCACACCTCTATTCAACAATGAGTGCAAGTGAGAGTATTATAGGATAGAAAACACTATACCCTTTATGGCCGCACATACCTACAAAGCCCATATGGGGGAGTACCCCCGTGGGCAGTAAACTCACCTTTCTACTCGAAGGATGTCCTCCGTCTTCAGCCTGTACAGTGAGTGAGTATTCTTTAATATTTTCCCGGTCAATAACCCCCTTAACTGTAACCATTCCTGTTTGATTGTTGATGTCAAATGCGTCCCCGGTATTGCCACTGGTGATAGAGTAAGACACTCGGCCATTGGCGTCTTGGTCTTGGTCTGTTGCGTAAACTGTTGCGACACTCGTGCTGACGTTGGAATTCTCCATCACGTGAGCAAGGTACAAAGACTGGTTGAAGACTGGGTCATTGTCGTTGACATCGTCAACTATGATGGACACGACGGTCTACAAAGAAAGATATGGCATGTATTATTTTGTGATTGAAGAAATCGTTAGGGTAAGGTCCATTAAGTCATCGGTAGTGGAACTTAACTTGCTTTCAAATTAATTAACCTTTCATGCGAATTGAATTTCACTTAATTAGATGTAGTTGTATACAAAGTTCTATCCTGTAGAAATTCTCATTTTGACTTGAGTTTAATAATTACTTAACGTATTAGATCTGCTTGGTTGTCCCTGGTCCTTTGCTTCAATGGTCAGGGTATACAAGGGCTTCACTTCAGCATCTAATGTTTTCTTGACTAAGATGTAACCACCCGAGGATATTTCAAAATCACCTATATTGGCAAAAAATGCAGCATAAATGTTTCTCTTTTTGGTAAGTGAAGGTTAAATTTGCAAACGGCCGTAAATTGCGCAAAAGAGCACTAAATCTAATAGCTAACCATCGGTGTTTCCACCAGTAATATTGTACACGACTTTGCCAGCGAATCCCAAATCTTCATCCACGGCAGGGACTTGAATGACGTTACTTTCAGGCCGCGCCGCCTCGCTGACGTGGGTGAACTGGGGTGGACTGATAAACTGTGGTGTGTTGTCGTTGACGTCATTGACTATAACTGTTACCTTTCGAAATAAAACAGGAAGAGAGTGCGTTTGCAGCGTATAACTTAGCTAAAGCAGAGGAAGTCTCAGGGAGAGTCTTGGCTATATATATGTTAACCATCATTCGATTCATAAGTGTCTTGGACAGCCGCCGTGTCTGATTTTCCTAAAATGTAAGTAAGCTAGTAGTTTCCAAAGGAGGCAAATTGAAAGGCTGAAATGGCAAATAGTACCCAGCTCCTTTGTACAAAGACGTCCAGGATATCCAAGTTTGGAAATTAATGGTACGAGACTTTAAGCCCCTGGTTCAAAGAGCTATTAAACTAGTCTGACCACAGTGGTGTATTTCTTTGTTACGAGATATTTTTCTTCGAGGGCGCTAGAAATGTGAGAGCGCGCAAGCGAGTGTGCAGGGCGATAACGGTTGCGAAGAGGCAGCAAATTAAAAAAAAAAGAAAAAGAAATAAAAAGTTAGTTCTGTCATTCCCCAGGGCTCTCGGTTAATACTTTTGCTCGTGATTTCGACAAACTGAAGACAAAATAGAGGGTCTGTGAGCAAAAGTCTAAACAAACAAACTCGCAAACCAGAAGCATATCACCTAGTCTAGATGATATGCTTCTGCGCAAACAAACGAATCAACACTAAGAAAGAAACATAATCTTACCCTAACAGTAGAGCTTCTTCGATCATTGCTAGACAAAGCTTGGTCGGTAGCTGTAATATCAAGGGAAAACACTCCTCTTCCCTGCGCATCTAAAGTCATGTCCGAGCTCTCTCTGTCCAAAACTCTACGCACGGACAAAACCCCCTGAGAAACAAAACAAGAACAACCAATGACGTTCTGTAGTTCTGACGGTCCTGATCCCTTTCCAAATGGGAAAACAGACAGAGAAAGAACTGAACACATTGTATTAGCGAATGCGTGCAGATAATCATTTACCAAGGGTTGAGGCTGACAGGCACGAGTTTATGCAAGCTCCATCAATAAATCCAGGAGGAACACCCATATGAAAGGTTGGAATTGCTCGTAGGAAAACTTGCATTAAGTCCCTATAGTGGTGTTTCGTCATCAACACCCTAAGCGAGACAGGAATCACCTTGATTGATACATCCCGGATTTTTTTAAAGTGGAGCTCACCCCCTCCTCCCCTCCCAGGCAATAGGGGGATTGGCCTCGGTAAGACCAGCTTTAGGACCCTTTAGCTGTTTTTCTCTTTATAAGGAAGAATTCCTTAGTTTGGGCGCAATTGCAAACCTACGACCGTACAACAGAAATAGGGAGAATTACTAGGTGGGAATATATGAGACCATGTCATGTTTTATTTATTTTAAGAAACCTGGAATCTCCTCAAAGGATATAGCTGAGTAGTTTCTACAATTTCTAGGTAAATCCATTTCTAGTAAAAATTACACTAAGGATGGCGTGAGAGTAATGGCTGCCCCCGGAAGTTAATAGCATCACGCTTCAGGAAAGGCAAACTTACTGTGCTTGAATTTAGCTGGAAGTAGCCATATTCGTCTCCAGACATGGAATAGACGATCTTAGCGTTTGTTCCTGCATCTTTATCAGTAGCATTAATGTCGATAATAACATTGTTTACACTCTCTGGTCCTTCGTCAGTAATCCTGATGTAGGTGGAAAGAGATGCTGAAGGACTGGGAACAAACTCTGGGGCATTGTCGTTTATGTCGAGTATTTCCACGTGTAACACCGACGAGGTCTGTAGAAAAACGGCAACAGAATATTTACACTAAAATTCGCTTATTATTCAGGCGCTTTTCAACTTTTTTGCTTAATGAGATGTGTTTACAGGCATTTAATGTAGCCTAACATCTGACGGAAATATTCAAACTTGATGCTCGCTATATTTACCCCGGCGGAGTATGGAATTAAACTAGCTGAAAAACTAACAAAACAAAAACTATGCCATCCTGAAACTTAACAACGGTGTCATGACAAAACCGCCTATAAATATAAATGGGGAGCGTTTAATTGGAGGGCGGTGACTGTTGAAGGCAAGCGATAACCTGGATCGTTATATGAATCTTGTCAGAAAACTTTAATTTAGTTTTGGGGGTATACTGAGAGGACGAAAAGTTTCTTTTATTGGTATTTTCGCTACGTACAGAACTTAAATACTTTTACTACCGCTGTTAGCACCTACCCACAACATTGGATTCCCAGCGTCTGTAACATTAATTGTTAGATTGTAGTTTGAATGTGGTTCTCGGTCCAAGCCTGTAGGAGATATCTGCAGGACACCAGTGTTGCTGTTCAAGATGAATTCTCCATTATTACCCGATGAGATTGCATAGGTTAATTTCTTGTTGTTGCCTTCATCTTGATCGGTCGCTTGTAGAGTGTAAACAACTGTTCCCCCACCTACGCCCTGTAGGGAAAATTATAACAATAAATAGATTGTTATCATAGGCCTGCAATGCGTGCAGAGAGCTTTATTCTCTAGCTCTCTGCCAGTCTCGTTCCCAGAGCTTCGTTGTCCTTGATCAGCGGTCGGAAAACGAGAGCTCTGGGAGCAGCCATTTTGAAATATCAAAGAAAATAGCCGAGTTCTGGCTATCCGGTTCACTGCATGTATGCGCATGCTGGAAGTGGTTGCTCCCAGAACTATCGGTTCCGACCGCTTGTCAAGGGGAACGAAGCTCTGGGAACAAGATTGTTCTCTGCACGCATTGCAGGCCTATGATGACAATCTTTAAGCCTCTTGAACCTTTTTTGTCTAAACAGGCCGGTGCGCGAGTCAATTATGTTGTGAAGGTAACTTCTGCCAGTAGGTGTTAAAGCATGTTGGGCGGTCATACTGTCAAAGATTGAATCGGCGACTTGAGCTCGATTAAAGTGAACAGAAGTCATCGCAGTGTCGATTCAGGGCAACATAGCTGGAATCGAAATTTAAATCAAGTTGCTAAAATGTGATTAACAAAGAGTCCCAAAAAAGGTTTACTAAAACTTTTCTCTCGGAGATATGGTGACAATATTCTACACGACCATTACCTTTCACTGCCTTGGCTTAAAGTGCACATGACATGAAAAATATTTTCTGCTTATTTGAAAGGCCTTTGAAAATACAGAAGAATGGCATGTTTCTTTTTGAAATATCTCTTTTCGTTTTAGAGATATTGACGTTTTTGTATTATGCAAATT
>Ga0126343_10000403_pt1 | contig 16205 bp, 15 predicted proteins | sample Cyp2metagenome_FD_92531 | JGI IMG/M metagenome (GOLD analysis project Ga0126343, IMG submission 92531) | Coral microbial communities from Lord Howe Island, Old Settlement Bay, Australia - Cyphastrea 2 metagenome | ecosystem: Host-associated > Invertebrates > Cnidaria > Coral ...
AACCAGGTGCGATTTTCACTGCGATTTGTCGCCGCGATATCTCAGGGGTTTCGAACATGTTTGAAACTTGATGCAATTTTGGCGCGACAAAAATTGCATCGAGTTGCCGCGACAAAAATCGCCTGTGTAAACAGGCCTTTAGGAAACAGAGATTTCGGGTTCGATACTGGGCGGTTCATAGAGAAAAATTCGAAATGTCGCGAAACTGGCATCGACCGTTTACGAAACGGACAACTGTGTTTGTGATACGTAGTTGCTGTCATGTCCAACTCTGTGGAGAAAGGCTGTCCAAAATTGCATGAAAGTGTACGCAACAAAGCCGAGAGACGTCTGGGATATGAATGATAAAACGTTTGATATCGGCACCACCAGAATTCGCAATGCCTCCACAGCACAGCGAAGTCGTGGAATGACGGACAATGTACAATGTTACACGCAGTTGACATGACGAAAAAGAAAATGATTGTACTTGACCTCGGTTGTACCAAGTGGCGTCAAGTTGTTGGACTTTACTTTTATGTTGTAGCTTTTTTCGCATGCACCTTTGTAAAGATGTCTGCATTCATCAGTAGTCAGTTTACCTTTCTCACTGCCATTTTATTTAAGGATGATGACAACTTGCAAATCAGTTGGTCGCACACATATGCTAAAGTACATCACAGAAAAACCAAAACATTAACCGCACTCGAATCTGTGGACACAGCTCTTTTGGTCGCAAAACAGTTAGGTAAGAATCGTGTTGGTCCTACGAACTAAACGTGATCTCATTTCTTACCCTCGTGCGAAACGAAAAACAGAAGATTGAAGAACTTTTCTGTGACTGTTTCCCAAGAATGGAATGTGTTACCTCTTCAGATGAGAAGAGCAGAGTCACTTAGTACTTTAAAATTGATTTTTAAAGATCATTTTACTTTTCAAATATCTTACCGTTATTTCATAGTTCTATAGATTTTTAGTAACTTTAAACTGTGCAACAACAACAACAGCAACAATGTGCAAATCGTAATTCTAGTATATTTATTATCTTGTAAGAAAACCACTAGTTTATTAGTATGTACATATTATTTTGTGTTACCCTCTTTAAATAAAGACACATACTTTCTTTACTTACTTACTTGTTTGCTAAGGAGTTAACTTACTTTGTATTTATTATTTTCCAGACAAATTTAGTACCAGCAAAATATTGGAAAGTGAACCACTGAGAGGCCTCAAGCATCACATTCTTAGGAGCAACACATTTGACATTTTGACAGAAGCACTCTCCACAGACGGTACTGACTGGAGTTAAAAGAGCTGTTTGTTTAATTCGTGAAAACCTTTTGTTTCCTAAACCTGTAACTTGAAATCTCTGTTGTGAATATTGGCTCTTTCTCTTTGTACAGGAGGGGTGGTGTTCACTGCCTTGGATACTAACAAGAAAGCTGAATTAGCGAGACTTTGTGGAGTCAACGCTTCTGATTCTTCTAAAAAGGTAAGCCTTCTACACTCGTGTTTAATCACAATGGTTGTGCTTTCTATGGATAAATTTCCTGGGCTTGCCTGGTGTTTTTCATGATAATTTAGTAGCATGTTAATGGTGTGGTGTCGAATTCTGTATACAGATTGTAAGTCAGCTGATGACACGCTCGTTTGTATCGCTACAGTCTGCTATTAAAGCCGCTAAAAGTACTGAAGAGAAAAGCGAAAGGTCTGCGGCGAGGTATGTGTAATGACTAAAAGCAGAAGTATATCACCTAGAATAGGTGATATGCTTCTGCTAAAAGTTATTTGCTAGAAAAAGGAAGTTAGAATTGAGCGCTTGTGTTTTTCTGGACATGTCTGGGTTGCGGTCTTCCCAGTAAGTACGCGTTAGAGATGACATCAAAAGGCAAAGAGTTGCAGCTATTCTTTTTATTTCTTTATTTACTCTTATTCCATTCAGCTAGAATGTGAGCTCCCTGTGGTGTCATACTCAAATTCTTTACGAGAAGAAAAGTATTAATTTTATAAGTTACAGACGTGAATGTGAAAATTGACAGCTGTCCTGACTAATGATTATCACTAGTAATAGTTATCACTAAAGCTGCCCCCGCTTTCTTTTATTTCTACTGATTGAAAACAATTGAACATTGTTGAATGAACCAAGGCCGGGGTCAAACGCCGTAGAAAGGGTTTTTCTCATTTGCATTCCATTTGGCTCATGATGTGAAGTACTGCGTTTGTGCATGAGAACTAGTTGTTAATGATGCACAGTCTGCTCAGAGACTCTCGTTTCTTTCTTTCTCTCGTAGTAGCAGTGGCATTGTTCAAGCCACCATGGCAATGGTCAATTTCTGTGATAACTGTCTTAAGAAGAAAGAAGAAGGTCAGTTGTCACATGTCGTAAATTCACATGCACTTGGAAACAGTTAGCATGGGTAGCTTAGCATGGGTTTTTAAGGAATTTGAGCGCGCCAAGAAAGCGGCAAAGCCGCAAAGAGCCTTGGATAGATCGAGATAGAGACAACTGGCTGAGAAACCGCCGCCACGGATGACCGGTTTTTCTCGATAGTCCGGCGTACTGGCCATGCCCATTGCATCAGAAGGCTAAACCATTAATCAAAATTTTCGCTAATCTCCCAAGGGACAGCTCCAAGAAACAACACTGATTACAACATGGATCTATAGCGTGAAAACAGAAAGTAATCGAGAAAGCGTTGTCGAAAGCGTTATCGCGTCTGAATATTCCTCGCGAATATTGCGAAATTGTTAACTGCGAAACACGAGCAAGAAGCAGCTGTAAACAATTTGTCTTATGGGAGAGATGGACAGAGATGTGATGGCCCTTTTCCCAACATTCTTTAGCCAAAGCGTAGTTTTTGCCGCGTTTCACTATTTTTGCTCACCAGACAAGAATTGTCGTCTACGAGAACCAGTATCGTTATTTCGCTGTTAAAGAGCATCATCGACGACCAAATTTCAGAAATATTATCGTTGAACTTCACAGCAATGGAATTGTCGTCTGATGTTTTATGCCCCGGCTTTCGTTGTTTGAGGACTTCGATTGCGGCTTACTCCACTCTCTGCAGGTTCTAGTAGTTGAAATTATGAAGTTCAATAGCATTTCTTATTTTACGTACAGAGGAGGCATGGCACACACGATCAGATGATGTGTCTGATCTTTCTATTTCTGGACGGTTATTGCAAGAATGGATACTCCAAAATATGGTGAGACACTTCGTGACACATGAACAGGTATCACACATAAACTTGGTAAACCTTTTGTAAGACTTTACTGAGATCGGTTGGTACTTTATATACTCAAATTTAAGTGTCTCACCTTATTTTGGAGTATCGATTCAACCATTTCTAGACAAATTCCAGATTTCTGACAAAGCGCCATTTTGAAATCCTTCACGCTTAGAGACCTTGAAAAGATTATGAATAATTTGATCTGGAGCGGACAACTAGAAAGTCTACAATTATCGTTTACACTTTTCCCGAGTCCTGTACATGTCGTGACGAGCTTTGCCCTTCGCCGCCATCTAGCGAACAGCGCATGCAGTATCACCGTGACTTCTCCCTGCCAAGTTGGCTGGAAGTTTCTTATTACGATCTACGCTCTGATTAGCTGTTTTATGCGATTCACAAAACCTGTCATCGGGTTGTCAAAAGTAATGGGAAGCGGCAATAAAATATCCGTATCGTCCAGGCAGACGGTTCCTCGCGGCTTCGCTGTTCGTTTTCAGTTCGCTGTTTCGCCGCCTTGTGCGCCCGCGCGCAAATTGCGTAAAATATTGCTCAAACAGATTGCTAGTTACATCCAAGCAATTTTCATTTGAGGTGTTCGTGAATATAACACTGTATTATGTGTAATCTCATCGACCCTCAAAGGAGATTTGCATTTAACGGTTTGTTTCTTTTGCGTAAATTCATTTTGCTGGACATAACTCTACAAGAGAATATTTGTATCTCTTGACACTGGCATCTCTTCTGTTACCTCGTAGATGCTGGTCCACCTATCGAGGTCGACACAAAGGTTTGTAATGTCTTTTTTGTTGTTGTTTCATTTGTGTATAAAATATTCTACTTTATATTAGCAGACTGTTCGTGTGCATACACTTACATGTATGTAGCCGCAGTTTTAATAATTAGCTTTCATCTATATGATCGATTGTCAATTAATTTACTCATTGGGTTCGGCAGTAAACAAACGACGAAACACTACGAAAAATAATCATCCAGTACCTTTGTGTAAGCGTTGTTGACTTCATTCACAGATGTCATCATCGCCTAAAAATGAGTAGCCTTAGTTTGAAGAGAAAGAAATTTCGGTCAATCGATCTGACCCGCTTTCGATCGATGAAACCACTGCGTTTACGATTCTTAAAGCCTTGAATACGAGTTCTTGAAGAGATTCTTGGTCCAGGGACAACAGCAGTCATTTTGAAAATTCTCCATCTTTTCAAGTATTCCGGACTTGGAGTGATGTCTCGAATAAATGAAAACTTCATTCAGGAAGTGTCCACCATTTTTACTTGCCGAGATGACAAAGATGGCGAGCTTAATAGCGAAGCTCCAGCGAGGTGCCTGTAGCGTCTTAATTGAGCTGTTCGACCAATTAGAATATTAAAATAAGTTATCTTGATTTGTAATAGTTTTTCTTTTATCTTTGTAGTTATTTCCTGGTATTGTTGTGCGGTACATGTTAAAAGCTATGTGTTACAGTTCTGATGAGGCTCGTCAAAAGTTTCCCAGGCTTCTTCAAATAGTTGAACTGTATCCTGACACTCTTGAAGCCTTTATCAAGAAAGTAAGTTCAGCTATTTTATAGCCTGCAAATTTAAAAAAAAAAAGAGTAATTTGTATCCATCAAAAAAAATTGCGTATAATTATTTCCTTTTTTAATCAATTCTGGATTTTCCTTGAGTGTGTTTACAAACCTTTCTTCATGCATTTACTGCGAAGACCACGTTTGAACGTCCCAAAATTAAAGGTGCGATTAAGAGTGATAGGTGGGAGAGGAAGAAAAGATATTCGACATAGGAACACTTCGCGTAAAAACCATTCTCACGGTTTATCATCCGAATGGTCTACCCTTTTAAAGGCAGCAGATGTTCCATCCTGGATGTTCATTGGCTGGATCAATCAGATGGTAGCCATTTTGGACAAGCGGGAAGGGAGAGCAGTGCATGCTATTTTACAGGAATTAGCGCGAACCTATCCTCAGGTAAGTAAAGTAGTTGCCGCTGACGTTTACGTGTGGGAAATGGGATAGCAAAGGATGTTGTTGGTGAGAGTATGATAAATACTTTTGGTTGATGTAACTTAGCAGTAAAAGCAGTCCCGAGACCAAGCGTCTGAGTCTTCTGATTTATATACTGCTTTCAACCTGAGGAACCTGGCGAGTTTTTAGGGTAACAAAATACAGAAAGGAGCTGTAAGAAGGCCGAAATAAATATTTAAGTAGACTGTGATTACGAACAACAAAATCGAGAAAAGACAAGCCATCTGTGACGAAGGTCTACAGAAAATATTTTGGTATGTCTTCTGTTATTTAAAGGGAACCTCCACTCCTAATAATGAATAATTTGAAACCGAACAAACTAATGTTTTGAATCAAGTTTGGTCGACAAGTTTCTTAAAAACAGGGTTTGTATCGAAAAAAGTGAATTTTAGAATCACTAAGTTTCACTTTCAAATTTCCCGGGCGCCGCAATCTTGAATAATTGTGACGTGTTGTGGTTGCCCTGTTATTAATAAACACGTCACAATTTTTCAAGATGGCGACGCCCGGGAAATTTGAAAACCAAAAGGAGCGTTTTTGAAAATTATTTATTTCAGATACAAACGCCCTCCCTTGAAAAATTGGAAACAAAGTTTGTTGTAAAAATTATGTTCTGTGATTTAAAATCATTTTCTTGTTTTAGTGAAGGCTCCTTTAAACTGGAGTGAAAGGACATGTTAAAAACAGTTTGAATTTGAGTACTTGATGTCCATCAGTGGCAATCGAATAAATAGAGATATCAAATGCGAATGCAGCTGTAACACTACTGAAACAAAGACCTGAAAAAATTCATTTTTTTTTTCAGGTCTTTGTTTCAGTAGTGTTACAGCTGCATTCGCATTTGATATCTCTAGTTTGAATTTGTACTAAGATAAGGCTCGGTTACTAACTGAGCCTTTAGTGTTGTCCTATGTTTATTTGTGATGTGGTTATATTACGAGACTGAGCGTGTCCTCTTCATTTTAGGCTTTGTGGTATCCATTCAAGATAAGTAGTGAAGAGTTTGTGTTTGAAGACAGTGTTGATGGAAAAGCTAATCAAGAGACTGTCAAGGGGTAACGTGTAATATTTACTTTTGATTGGTAGTAGGGCATTTCTTTGACCAGGCCGTCAATCAAACGCACGCTGAATTGAAGTACCAAGCCAACTCTTGTCAGCATGTCAGACGCAACTTAGCTTGATGTCCATCTGTTTGCAAAGACATGAAGAGTAAAATTCAACTTAAAGAGACAAAAACAATAAACAGGGATAGCTATAGTATGTATTACTTTAAGCGCATGATCGAGGCGCAAGGTAAAGCAGTAACGTAAACGTCTTGGTATAAACTTTCAATCTAGTTCGCTGTGTAGCTACTGGGAAAAAGGGGTCTGTGATTTATTGGCCAAACATTTGAGTGATTAGCTCAAATGTGGTACCTAGCTTTGTCTTATCTGTTGGTGTAAAATTGCAGGCTTCAGGTGGTACTGGATAATCCATTGTTGAATAACTTTATTGCCGCGTTAGAGCAACTTAGCAACCCAGAGATGGTGTTTAAGGTTTGTTGCTATCAAAGTTTAGGATTTTTTTTTACATTGATATCCATTCGTAAAATGAATGGCGTTATTGTCGTTATTAGCTGGCCATTTTTCGGTGTAATTGACATGTTGCTCTCTGCAGTCATGGCACAGCATGTATGAACCGCTAACCCTGGACAAATGATGATGAAAATACCTAAAAACTTAAATCTTGACCGGAATGACTACAAAATAGGTCTCAGCACTAGCGTTCCTCCGTTTAATGTTAGAAAATAGTTTTCCTAATATTACTCAGGGGTGGAGACGGGCAGAATACGTCGAGTAAACAATCGTTGTGTCCAGAGTTGTCTTCAGGCTTTTGCTTTCAAAACGCATGCATAGCTAGTTATGTTCTGTTTGTGTTTAAACAGGACTGGTGTGATGGGCCCATGAGACAGTTGTTAGAAGACAAGGACAAGAGAAACAATTTACAAGCCATCAAAGAATGCTTCGGCGATATGTTTCGGCGTCTAATGGATAGTAGCTCTCAAACTCAAGGGAATGAGTTTGGGTCGTTTAGAAAAAGGTTTGCTAAGGTAAAAAGAAAATGAGAAAAATGACAGTATACTGCATATTAGTAAAACGTAATAAGACTAAGGTAAATTATTATCCCCTTCAGCTTCATTCATTTGTTACAGACTCAAAGGTACTCTGGATTTATCAAAAACTGTTTCAAAGAAGAAGTGTTTATAGAGCAATAGCGTCCACGGCTTATTTTGAATCTTCAAGTTGCACAGTGCCACAACTCTCGACAAACTTTCCTTTTTTGGTTCTTTTCATTCCAGAGTCTTTCAGTATCTCATATATTGTGCCTTTATTCACATGAGCTTTGCTTAAAAACAATCTGCACTGTTTCTACGCTAAGTCGTATAATCATAAAAAATAATAATAATGGGAGTAATAATAATAATAATAATAATAATAATAATAATAATAATAATGCTAATAAACTTAATTCTCTTAAGATAAAAATACATATCTTAAGTTACATAATGTAAAAATAAAAATACGCAAGAAATATACAAAAGATAATCTAATTATTACTATTAAATATTATTGGCCAAAGGATGATTTAAATATTATATTTAAAAACTAGCCTATTTACAAATACATTCTTACACCTATCCGAGTTTATATCAGAATGATGGACAGTTCTGTTTCTAAGATTTTATTTTGTCTCTTTCTTCTCCGGAATAATTTTACTCAGCGAGCAATCGGGTTCAACAGAACGTACCTTGAAGAGCTTCCTATCTGCCTTTTCTAAAAGGTCTCGAATGTCCATTCTCTTTGATACGTATTTCCTTTTAAAGCACCTATCTAGGAAATTTTGTATGACCGTAAGATCTGAGTCTCCGTCACCATAAACGGACAGACCATAAGTGAAATTCGGTAAAGCTAAGGTGCTAACTAGGCGGTCAACTTCCCCTTGGCGAAAGCTTACTTGCGTAAAGATCTTAATACAAATACACACTTATTCGCGTGAATCAGCTTAGCACGTACATGTTCGCTGTACTTTCAATTCTGCTGAAACATAGCACCTAAAATAAACAGCTCCGTGCATTGCGTAATGTTGTTGACTAGCGCAATGTCCTGACTAAAACCTTTCTTACGAAAAATAAGCTCCTCACATTTCGACGGGTTACACATCATGCTATTGTCCTTAGACCAAGTTAAAAACTGACCCACTAAATATGTGCGACAGTGGCCCTTATTCCAAACAGGAACAAAGAGGGTTGAATCGTTCGCGTCGTTTAAACGCTCTTAAAAGAAGACGTTGAAGTAGACAGACGGTAAAAGCGTCTCAGTCCTTATTTTCCGTTTTTATACTAGACGTCAAAGTCGTCTTGGGACATCTTCAACGTCCGCTACGACATTAACATCTCTAGCATAAAAACTGCCAATTTCAAAAAGCTACATTTTCAAACTGTGTACTCTGAAACGCAGGGCCAGCGTTTTCAATTATTTCCTTCTTGTGCCTGAATGGATTCACTTGGTATCAAAGAACTCGGAACTCGGACTGAAAGCGGCAAAACTGCAACTGTCTCATGTAAACGTGAGCAATGCAGCACGACTCTGTCAAGCTATTCATGACAAAGGCTTCGTCCCGTGTTCTTCTTCCGTATAACTTTTATCTTCTTTGTCCGAGCATCTTAAGAGCCGGGCCCTTTGATAAATTAGAGAATATTATATTGATCAGTCGTTCTGACTACGATTTACAGGATTTTACAAGTGAAGTTCAGAAGGTGTTTGGAAAGGAAGGCGAAAAACTCAAAGATGTTAAGCTCACTGTAAGTGTGCATCGATATTCAGTTTGCGGCTTACTTTGTAATCTTTTTGTGATGATGTTTTGCTCCTATAGTTCCTCACTCTGAAACATGTACTGAAATCAGCGTTCACTTGATCGTCTGGGACAAATACTCGCGAAACGGATGTAGGGCAGATAGAAAGTAGGCAGAGAGTGCCGTTTAGTCTAAACCGTTCATTGCTTGTCGTTTTGTGTGATTCCTTCTCGCGGGTCTCTTTATGTCTGAACAGAGGCTCTTCAAAACTGAAAGGATTTGAATTAACTTTATCGAGACCACGTGTTGACAATTTTGAACGTAAGAACAATTTGTTTGATCTTTATAACTGTATAATGAAGTAACAATGTGTCGCTTTTTCCAAGCACTTTTCAACTTGGTGTAAAGAGATTCAGGTGAAGATGGCAGCGCACAGGGCACGCTTTCCTGCTCCAGGAAATCTGAAAGAGTACTCCCCTTGGTTATCTCGTTTTCAGTCAAGTGAATACACGCACACATTGGAAATTCCAGGTAAATGACGTACGTCGTATTAATGTTAATCTTTAGAAATTAAGAAACAGAAAACATATACCTTGTTGTTTCTATCGAGTTTTGTTATAAATCTACTAGCCTTCTATCACGAATGCCGTCCTCTGATTGGCTACGCCACTCACTATCTATTTAACAATTAGATTCCATGTTGCCGTGCATCTGTCCAGTAATAGATCACAGGTGACGTCAAAAAAGTGGCACACGTGGCGATAGCCGAGTGTGTCACTGATGTTCTTACCACATTTTGACGTCCTCTGTGATCTATTACTGGACAGATGCACGGCAACATGGAACCTATTTAGAAATAAACTTTGTTCGCATAAAAGCTGCTTTATTTCACGTAAGGCCCGCGAAAGTGGGGCCTTCCCCATTTTGACAAACACAAAAAAAGCCATTTGATTCCATCTATGATCTATACAAAATGAAGCAATCCCATTGGTTGCTATGCGTTGGCAAAGAATTGTGATTGGCTTAGGCAAATCACGCCACTGTCAAACTTGACTCGAGTGTCGCTTCTCGTGGAATGAAAACTTACAGCGAAGGAAGAATTGAGCTTCAAAATCTACAATTCTTAAAGAAAATGCTGGAAAAGTCGAGTCAGTTTTTGTTATCAGATCAGTCCAGTGAGCCGAAAAGCTTGGATGTTGCCTTGAATATTGCAGGAGTTGAAATGGAATCTTCACCCACGGAATGGAAGAAAGCCGTCGTAAACCTCCCAAACATCTTTCTCAAACTCTTCCAGTGTGTTATGGTGCAGCCATAGTTTATACATTGTCGTTAGTGTTATGATTATCTAGCAGCTGTTCTTTTATTTTGAATTAAAGCTAAGTGGACTCCTTGTAAATTTACTGCTTTGTTTGTCAGGTCAGTACATCGGGAAGACAAAGCCGCTTCCAGAATATCACGTTAAGATCGCCGGATTTGATGAAAGGGTACGAAACTGTTTCAGTATAAGTCACTTGTTGTTTTGACGTTGAAATGCATTTTTGTGCTTAATTACTTGATATTTTTATCTAGATTTCTTTATTATATAGTAACCTCATTAAGGTTATTCATTCAAGATAAAAGGACTTTGTCTTTACCAGTTTTTTATCAAATATATCAAACCCGAGGGACAGTGTTTCATCGGGATTAAGCCACAGACCGAGGAGAGAGTTGAAAATACGACACGCAGGAAAGTATTTTTGAGGGATATTCGCCATTTCCACACACCCCCCTTATTACATCTTTTTCCCCCCCCCAAAAAAAAAAAATCCCCCCCCCCCCAAAAAAAAATCTGCATAGCCTTTGTTTCTTATTCCTCCTGGGTATTACAGTCGTCCCAAGAGAAACTGAATGCTTATGCAAAATGTTCTTGGGCAAACAAGGTGTATTATGGGGGATGTGGAAATGGCGAGATAGCAGATGAAACACAGGTTCTGGAGCCTTTGATATACATGTATCTTCTCAATGGGAACGAAAACTAAAAAGCACATCAGAAGTAAAATCGTCAAAATGTAGGCTAATTAAGATCTGGTATCCAAACCTCCTTCACGGTTGTGATTTTCTTTGGTTATGAATGAGTTTGAGAATTGTTTTGGTCTTTTTAGGTGTTGGTATTGAGTTCAATACGAAAGCCTAAGAGGCTCATCATTCGAGGAGATGACGAAAAAGATCACATGTTTCTAGTCAAAGGGGGAGAGGACTTGAGACTGGACCAGAGAATTGAGCAAGTGAGCGAGACTTGCGCCTATTGGCAAGCTTTAGAACTCTACTTTGACCAGTAGGCTAACCTGTCTTACAGCCGCACTCCGCCATCCTCCCCGCAAGAAATTTTGAGATCTTTTCTTTCGTAGATGGCGAGTGGTGACGCTTGGTTCGTGATCTTTTAACAAAACGAAAGTTTGAAAAAATTGATACAATGCACACCAGACTTTACGGACGCAAAGAAGCTTTTCAGTGATAATTTGGTACGAATGTAAATTGAATACAGGAGAGCAGCGAGTTAAATTGTATAATACACCAACTAAAGCGTCAGTACCCTTGCTGTTTTCACTGAAAGCTTCGACTCAAACGAGCTTTTCAATAAGGAAAGCGATATTTCTGGATAGACTATCTCTGTATAAAGTGTTTCTATCGAGTTTTAGTATTAATATACCAGCGTTCTATCACGAATGCCGTTCTCTGATTGACTGCGCTACTCACTATCTATTCTGGTTTTCATTGAGCGAAGTACAGAGAGAAACATGGTTTTCATAGCCTTCAGCTTAAGTAAATCAATTCTGAACAAATCTCGGAAGCAGCATTTCTGTTACAAACCTTTATTCCATTCGCCAAGCACATGAGGTTTGGACTACTTGCAAACTTTTCGTACAACCTTTTACTTTCGTGATGACCGATTCCACCTACGAATCCCTGCATTTCCCCAGTATTATAAAAGCGATAGTCCACTGTTTCTATGGGTTTACCGGCGCAATAAGCCACTCGGAATGTTGGGAGAACACTCGAAAAGCTTGTAAATCACTCGCCAAACGGCTCATGATTTACAAGCTTTTCTCGTGTTCTCCCAACATCTCGCGTAGTTTATTGCGCCAGTAAACCCATAGAAAGAATGGTCTATTGCTTAATTTTACGATAACTGCAAGAATTCTCGCGCGCTCATCTGCTAATTTTTATTGTCAATATGCGAACAGACAGATAAATTTACAATTTATGTGATACGTCAACGAGCGAAAGCGGACAATTAGACAATTTGTTATCGTAAAAAATAAAATGATGTCAGTTTATCATGCGCCTGTTATGACGAAATTCATGATCAATAACAGGACAGACGCATGAAAAACGGACGTCAATTTGGTAAATAGAAAAAAAGATTTTTCACCAGTCAAGGCGCGTATTTCTTCGGGCTGTTTTTCAAATTAGAAATAAAGTGCGTTTGACAGTTATGGTCACTATACCTTCCTGTTTTTCATAACAGTTGTTTGGACTTATGAATGACGTCATGGCAGACGATCCAGCGTGTAGTCAAAGGGGCCTGAGGCTTAGAACTTACCAAGTCATTCCCATGACTCCTCGGTAGGAATTTTGATTTCGGTACTGATTCATTGATGTCAGAGCTTTTGTTGTGTACGGAACTGTTCAGATGTTAAAATGTTGCGCTGTCTAGTATGTTGCCTATGTGGTGCTTGTAACTTGCAGGGTTGGATTGATTGAATGGATCAATAATACCAAGCCATTCAAAGAAGTTTTACAAGGTGCTATGACCAGTGTTGAACAGGAACACTACTTGGGAAAGTAAGCCAATTTTTTGTTGTTGTTTTTTTTTTGTTTCCGTCGTTATCTCTTGGCATCATCTTTCATATTCTCAATGACAAACTGTTGCATAATTCAGTAGAAAACAATTAACTTTAAATATGAAATCAGGAATATTTCATCCTGGGCTCTGATGGTTCAAATTTTGTGTTTCTCTCATGTTTAGGTATAAATTTACCAGCGTTCTATCAGGAGTGTCGTGCTCTTATTGGCTACGCTTCTCGATTCCTACGCGTGACAATAAGCCACGTTCGATATAGCAATATGCCAACATGGCTCCGAGGCTTTCAGGACAAACTTCTTTATTTGGTGTTGTTTTCGTTTTATGCAAGTCTCTTTTGGGAATTGAGAGACAAAAGAGAATAAAAAATTGCCATTTTGACCCGAAAGCCTTGAAGCCGTGTTAGAATAGTGACATATCGAATGTGGCCTATTGAAGAGAATACACTCGTCGACTATCACGCGATAAAAATCTCGAGCTTGTAACCTAATCGCTAACTAGAGACACGAAAAGGAGATTTCCTATCTAGGCACAGGCCTACTTTTTGTGTGGTCGAAGACGGACATCCAAGATAATTAACAATGCTTTCCTAACTTTTATTTGGAAATAATCAAGCTTATTCAAGCCGGTTAATTTTTGTTACGCACCTTATTAAATTGAAGTAAAAATATTTAGGCAATGTTTAATTTTTTTCTGTTACACTGCAAATGGCCTGACTTAAACAGTTTAGTGCTATTAGAAAATTCATCATCCTCGAAGAATTTGGACTGGCGTGTACTCAGTGATTTGCCGTCGTGTATTTTTCTAACAGCCATGGTCCAGCCTCTTGTCACAGGAACTGGATTGCAAAGTTTAAGGGAGATCCTAATGCACATATTCGCCTTTACGGAGAAATGTACAAGTAAGATCAGTTAACTAATATTTCTTATATGGTAGGCTCGAAAAGTCGTTTAAGTGAGATGAATCCTATCTTGTTTGGGTAAGATTAGGCTAACATTTTTATCATCTATATTTGTTGACTGTACAATACATTTAAAGTTCTCTACCATTATAAATTAAAATTAGATGATGTATTGTCACGGTAACAGCGTTTTAAGTTTAATTATGCTCCGTACATTAGTCTTGCCACACGTTTATATTACCCGTTGTTTACCCTAACCCTTTGTCTGGGTTTTAATACATGAGATTTCCGTGGTAAACCGAAGTGATTTGAAGAAGAAAGAATTACAACCCCTCCTCATCAATAACAATACTGTTTTTTTTTTTACTTTCTAGGAAAGCAAATCGAACTGAAACAGAAAGAAATTTTAAACAGAAAATTGGTTTAGTGCCATGGGATCTCCTCAGGTAAACTATCGAATGCTCTCATCAATGTCATTAATTCAGCTCACATCTTACATGTAGCATTAGCACTTGGAGATGTTTATGTTGCAATGTCCGTTTTCAAATCAGAGGCGGACAAATCGTTAGACAAATCGTTAGACGGTCTTGAAAGTGATTTAAATTTGTCCGTGGACTGATTTGTCGAGGTCGATTTGTTTATCTAGACGGTCAAGTCGTCGAAAGTCTGATATCAGTAAAAATTACATTGGAAGAGCACATGGTTACTTCACGGTCTCTCTACTTTCTAAGGGGAGGGAAACTACCAAATGGAGTTATGGGTGTTTAATCGTAGCACAAGTCAAGTTCGATCACGAGGCAAACATTATATATATATTTTGTTATTTCACTTTGGTCTTTCGTTTGAATGTAATTGTGGCTGTATAAAATTCTCAATTAGGTTTGTAGAATGATCATTTTAATCTGCTGAGTGTTTTCTTTCAGACGTGCTTTCACGCAGCTCTCCGTCTCCCCTGAAGCGTTCCTTACTCTCAGGTCGCATTTTGCGAGCAGCCATGCATGTTTGTGCATATGTCAGTACATTTTGGGTATTGGGGATCGCCATTTGTCAAACTTCATGGTTGACATGGAAACTGGAGGAATGATTGGCATTGACTTTGGCCACGCCTTTGGTTCTGCTACGCAGGTATGACCATGGATTTGTTCCCTATTGCTGTTGTTTTTAAAAGCAGTTCTGGAGTATTCATTTTAGAGCCAGGGAGGGAGTTGAGGATCACTAGTAGCTATGCTAGCTATTTGTTTGTTCAGTCGGTCGTTTGCCGCTCTGTTTTTAACTTGGTAGTTATTACTTTTAGTGTTCAAACACTATTTGATGAAGATTTCCTTTTACGTTCTCTATCTACTCAGTTGAAAGATGATTTGCTGGTTGACTGCGTGATTATTATACATTTATTTGCAGTTCCTTCCAGTGCCAGAACTCATGCCTTTCAGATTGACGCGGCAGTTTGTGAATCTTATGTTACCGCTGAAAGAGAGTGGTACCCTGAAGAACGTCATGGTACATACACTGAGGGCTCTCAGAAATAACCACGAATTGCTCCTTAACACAATGGACGTGTTCATTAAAGAGCCATCTCTGGATTGGCAGGTCATTATCGATATGATATTTTAATTCACCACGTAAAAGATTTCGTATCTTCAGCTTCTAACTGCATGCAAACATGGAAACAGCTCCGATCCTGTAATTTTCGCATAAAGCTGTTATGTAACTTGTTTAAAACATAATCCTGTTCTTTTCTAAGGACATGTCGTGCATTTGTTGGAATTAATTCGACTGTAGTCTTAACTGATGGACAGTTTGTGATCAGTAGACATGCAGCTGCTATCCACAAAATTTTCATCCTGTTAGTCAAAATGTTTGGAATCGAAGAAATCTGATATTCAGAAATGCTCAAATTTCTCCCAAGGATATAGTTGTACGTAATAAGTCTGGACATCTCCATGACCTGACTTGATGTGTTCTTGCTCTGTTTTAGGTGTTTGCTCGGAAACAAGCCAAGACTCAAGGAATTAACACAGGTTCAAATTTTGACTTGTATTTTGCTGTGAAAACCAAGTTGTCTTCAGCGTACGGTTGTTCTTTCTGGGGTGGGGGGGGGGGATAGGGACTTTACCATCTGGTGCGAAAATAAAGAAAAATAAACAAATATCTTGTTTTATGATATTTTTAAGGCGAAGAGGACGCAGCGTGGTATCCCAAGCAGAAAGTACAAAGTGCAAGAAAGAAACTGGAAGGATTTAACCCGGCGTATGTGATGAGGTTAGTTCAAATTATAGCAAAACGTCTCAGTTTCATTTCTGAATTTGATCAGTTAGACAAAATTTAATTGCGCGCTTTATCGACTCACCATATAAGAATAAATAGCATAACTTTGAGCCAGAGA
>Ga0126343_10000404_pt1 | contig 16180 bp, 7 predicted proteins | sample Cyp2metagenome_FD_92531 | JGI IMG/M metagenome (GOLD analysis project Ga0126343, IMG submission 92531) | Coral microbial communities from Lord Howe Island, Old Settlement Bay, Australia - Cyphastrea 2 metagenome | ecosystem: Host-associated > Invertebrates > Cnidaria > Coral ...
AATGTTGTCAAATATGATATCTTCACATGTGAAGATATCATATCTTCACATGTGAGGATATCATATCGTTTTTATCAATTTGTTACCACTCGGTATACCACTGACTTTTATATAATAAATGTAATTCTTAGCACTAAACACACGGCTAGGGCCACTTTGTTGCCTTTGGCTCGTTTTGTCTTGTAGAGAAGGAAGAATTTTATACGCTTTTAGTTTCAAAAAATATGTATAATTGAATTGTGGATATTTACACATTTTCAACACACAAAATTATATTCTTTTCAGAATTTCAGCCTCGGCTAATTAGTCTTAAGATATATTAAATTTCGCAAATTCCAGACTCGATATTTTTAATGAGTATATTCTCATAGGAAGAGTAAACAGTGCAAGTCTTTGAAGTTTAAAGCGAAAATGGCATCTCATCCATTTTCGCTGTAGTGCACTATATGTCACAATTATTTAATTCATAAACATTGGGCAGATACCAACCTTGAGAACTGTCGATTTGATGTCGAGAGCTGCCGTCAATTCGAAGGAAGTCAAAAAGTAACAAAAAGCAACCGCTTGCTCTCTTGAAGAAGGCAAGTGCGTCATTACTGAGCTATAAGTTAAGAAATATATTCGTAGACGATAACCGGTCATTTTCCACACCGGCTCTCCTGCTGAGAAAGGAAATATGTTTTTAACAAAACTTAAGGTAGATTTGCATCTGAAAGAAATTTCACTAACTTGTGTACAAAACAACCATTATCTTAGGCCGCGTGGGGTTAAACATTAATTTTATTGTTCAGCGGGCAACTGCGACAGTTTTAATCAGTCACCAGCTAACATGCAAAATAGATAGCAGGTACTTAGAAGAAATGTCCAGCTCTGTTGTAATACAGACCCACGTTAATTCATTTTAAATTACTAACACACACTGTTTTCTTTTTTGTTTTGTTTCGTTTTTTTCTGCTTTTATCTTTTTTTTTGTGAAAGTGATTAAAATGGAGCACGTATCCTAACAAAATAGTCATACTGAGGATTTTATTATCTTAATGATTCAGTACAGCTTCAATATATTTAATTTCGAAAATGCGAAGGACGTCGGCTAATTTTTCGCATTTTAATTTGGAATTGAACCATGACTGGCGTTACATATTTAGCTTAAGCAAGTTCTAAGACCAATGGACGCTCTGATCGGATCTAGACAATTGCGAAAATATGAATTCATTTTCTAGTACTAAGGGTTGTCCTCTGGGTCGCGGTCAGTGTTGATGTTCTCTAAATAGTCCAGTTTCGAGTTCGCCATGACGGCTGAATAAAGCACTGAGAACGCATTTGCACAGGGTTAGCCTCGACCTTAAACAATATTCACAAATACCGGCGGGAAGGTGCCACAAATTTGAAAATTGAGCAATACACAGAGCTGCAAACAGGTTATTTTCTCGCTGGAATTTTTGAATATTTTACTTGAGGTCGAGGCCGGAGTAACCCTGTGCAAATGCATTCTCAGTGCTTTCAATCAGCGGGCATGGCGAATTCGAAACTGGACTATTTCGATGTATTAACATTCAGCCTACTACAGTCATTGAGCACGAAGCTCTGGGGTATAAACCCACATACTCTGTAGTTATTCCTCAGAGCCACGTACTGAGGTCTGTCGTTTTAGACTGATTGTTAATCTTGCGAAATTGATCTATTAGTCGAGAAAAACGAGTTGCACAAGCATGCAGAGTCGCACCATCGTTGGTTGAAATAAGACGTCAGGAACCCAGCGCTCCTGAACGCCTAGATAGATCAGGTATGTCTGTATATATAGCTAATGTATCAGCTCAGATGGTTTCAGTAACGGAAAAACTCACACGGGTTGTCATTACCTAATCAGTTTGTCTCCTGTGATTTTTATACAGCGGACAAACTCGTTTATGACAAATTTTGGGCCGTAACTTTTTTCGCAGGCTTAAGCGCTCAGGCTGAAAACGTTGACGAAACTTTTATCTGTTATCCAATTAAAGTGAGGGGATACGATTTAATTGGGAAACTTTTTTAGTGACATTTGAGCTTGCACAGTACCCATTTTTCGAACAAAAATCGCCCCTAGTGGGAACTGAACTGTCTTTGTTAAATTTCTGGAATCAGCCTTAAGCAAGTTTCGGCGAGGTAAGGTAGAGGTAAGGAATAGAGAAAGGCGGAAATATGAATGTCGTGTCGTATAGATGAAACCACTACATTCTTTTCATATTTTCTATACTTTATTGAAGTAGCTGTTTGACAAAACAAACCACAAACTGGAATCTGAAAAGATAACGAAATACTTCTTCCGCACACAAATTTCCAACGTGGTGCCTTTATTCATTGAATGTTAAAACTGCTTGTACAATTTTGTGAACTGGGATATAATATTACAAGTGCTCCCAAATTGATAATTAACACTTATTATTTGAAATCAAGGTGAATATTCTGCCACTATTCACAGAGATTGAAAAGACTCATTGTTTCAGTATATACACACGAGACAACAGGCTAAAATTAAAGAAAACCATCAATTAATTAAAAGTCGATTTGATTGGCCTCCAAATTTATGCGTAGAAAACGTGCAAACGGAGGCATGCGCGAAACCATTTACAAATTTTCAAGCATGGCAAATCTAGTTAACCTTCGAGAAAATCCTCAACACAATCTAGCAAAATGACGTTTTAACAACGTTCTAATCACTGATCTTAATCGAAAATCTGTTTGCCAAACAAATTAACACCGTCAAATCAAAGTTCCTTTTCACTTCAAATCAGTCGAAATTGAAAGAGCAGTTGTTTGCCCGTATATACTTGCATTGTAAGCATAACTTGCATTAGCTAATATTTACAGTGCCTATTATACATCGTAGTCATCATCTGTCTTCTCATTGACTAAAAGCCTACAGCTAATTCTGGGAAACACTGCAACCTACAGATTATTCACCAATCTGCTATCAGATCAGTAAATAGTCCGTAGGATGCTCGCGCAATGCACGATTTCCAAGAGCAATGTCAAGTTTACGTAAGAACATTGCTTGTCGAAAATAAATTGTGTTGCTTTTAGCACGTTTTCGTGCCCAACAACTGAGTTTCAAAGCCCTCATTTTAGCATTTATAACTTGATATTTTAACCAAAGGTAACAAATACGCGTCAAAGAGGAGAAATTTCGACTTGTGGTTGATGTTGGTGGCTCAGAAATGTCTATGCTTAAGCTCTCTAATGTGTTTGTCGTTATTTTCTTTAAAACAATGTGTTAGTGTTATCAGCTTCAGCCTTCGGCTTCGGCTGATAACTCTTATCTCGACCTTGTTTATTCCGGATTTCATAAAACCTTCATCCAATAATTGTTTTTAATCACTGAGTAATTGTAAACTTGCCCGACGATAACACCATCATTATTACCATATTACTATTAAACATTTCTAAGTTAGGATAGCTGTTATCGATCAAGTACCCACTTCATTTCGAGCCTATTACATGCATGACAAGCAGACGAGAAGATAAGCCTTAATGGACATTTTTTTGTCGCATATTTGATTAACTAAATTGAAATACTCATTGTTAGGAATGGAGAGGTGTATTTATGACGAGGTCGGGGATTGAGCGAGTTTACCTTTTTCAGCTTCACTTCATGCAAGAAATTTGTCAATTTGTCCCATATTTTTCTGCCACCTGGCTTACTTTGCATAGCATTTTCATAGTTTTTTTTTATCGTGCAGGATCCTTCTTAAGACTTTTCCATCGCCAGCCCCTATCCACTTCTCTCGCTCTCCATCTCTTTTTCTCCCCCGGCTGCCATCCAATAATTGCCTACCCATGCATAACCAGGAACTGAAAAAATATAAACCGGTATGTCTTAAAATGTGCCATGTGGGGTGAAGTGGAATAAGACAACAGCTAACATTGACTTGTGTGCATGTGACTTGATCGGGAAGAGCCAGCAAATTGGGGGAGGGGGGGGGAGTGGGGGAGGTGGGGGGTGAAGGGACAACACCCATACAAAAAGTGGAAGGTGCTCGTAGGAAATTTTGAAAAGAACCCCTATCAGGGTGCCAAGACCCTGTTTGATAAGAGTGGCTTGAAATTTTTCTCACCGTATACTAAGAGGTACAATTCTAAAACACGACATTTCTCCTGTCATCTTTTTACTTGTTCGGCACCTTAAAGGTATGATAAAGGCTCCCGCTGTAGATCTTTGATGGCTGAGCACCCCAAGACTTTATCCTTCTACAATGTACGACGAACACCCCAATCCTTTTTATCTGAGCGTTCCCCCGCTTCTCCACCCTACCCCCCTCCTCCCACCCCCTCCTCGAGAACTCGAAATCTGAAGGATTCCATACTAAGATCAATTATTGGGTTCAGGGGTTATATTCGTATGTTGCTTTCTCATCTTGGACATCAGAACGTCCCACAGGAAGTCGATGAATTCACAGAGGGTCAGAACACTGCATCCGAGAAACAAGCCCATGTTACCACCAAGCTCACCTGAAAGAAAAGGCGGTTGATATTACATTTATTACAGGTAAAACTATCGAACCAAAACTGGGACACTTTCCATGTCCAGATATGCATGTGAGGGGAAATAAAAGGAAAGAATTGAGAAAAAAAACATGATTAGCAGTTATAATAATATGCATTTTGCATTGCATTTTCTCAGAGACACTACCGTGGCGAATCCAGACCTTGGTCTAAGGAGGGGAGGCGGAGAGGTTTGCTTGCACTGACGGCTTTTTTTCCTTCGGCAATTTTGTTTTGTTTACCCAAAATAAAGGAAAGAGGCGCCCCCCCCCCCCTCCTCACTCCTCCCCGAGATCTGCCAATGCACTATGACCGTGCGAGCAGTATGGTTGCACCCAAATAGCATGATCGAAGGTCTGTTAGCGCGAATGTCTCTCTTATACCTCACTCACCAAAAAGGCTCTCAAATCCATAGCTAGCAAACTCTTCACGCATTTCGAACGACATTCGTTGAAAACCCACTTGAAGGAAGATGTAGTTCTGCCTAAAATGATATGGGCAAGTGATTATAATGTACAAAAAATGTCAATTATCCTACATAACTTAAGATTGAAAGCTATAAACCTGTGAGCTTTGTTGTAGATTCTTCAGAAACTTATCTTCGATATAGATTTTACAAATTAACAAATAATTTCCAAGTTGCAGTGCGTCTGTTCAGTAATAGATCACAGAAAAAACGGGGGAATCTATCTGTTGTATATAGTAAGGACAAGACTGTTATTGACCTCATTTATACATATGCTCTTAAGTTGGCCCAAAGCAGTTTCCAGTACTTTTCAAGAAGTAGATTTTTTTGTGTCATTATTACCACTCTTTTAATTATCAATTGATGCTACAATCATGGTATCAAACAACTACCCAATCACCGGTGAACACGTTGGTAACATTTTTGTGACAAAATAGGTTACCATAGCAACACTATGACCTGCTAAAAACACCCTTAATTTCAGCTTTAAGAGCTTATATTTCAAAAACGGCACGGTGAAATTTTATCTTAATACCAAATTTTGATAAGCAGGATAAGATGCAACTTTTGGCAAAGTTTAAAAAAATTCTGTACATGGGGTTCAGAGCCACCTTAAATTTTCGAACATTTTAGGTGGCTCTGAACCCCATGTACAGAATTTTTTTAAACTTTGCCAAAAGCTGCATCCTATCCTGCTTATCAAAATTTGGTATTACGATAAAATTTCACCGTGCCGTTTTTGAAATATAAGCTCTTAAAGCTGAAATTAAGGGTGTTTTTAGCAGGTCATAGTGTTGCTATGGTAACCTATTCTGTAACGAAAATGATACCAACGTGTTCACCAGTGATTAGGGAGGTTTTTTGATACCATGATTGTAGCATAAATTGATAAAGAGCGGTAATAATGAACCATCAAAATCTACCTCTTGGAAAGTACTGGAAACTGTTTTGAGCCACCTTAAAATGATCATAAGAACCGATCATTTTTGCGAGAGTTCATCCCAAGCAAATCGAAATGTCCAGTTCCCCCGTCTCCATTCTATCATTGCTTCCCTTCCACGTTCCTATTACTTTCATGAAGTGAATTCTGTCTCCTAAGAAAGATCGCTAAAAATCGAGGATACTAAAGTTAACGTCTGTTTGACATGCTGTTTGTATAATTTTTGAAAAGTACTTACCGCATGTAGTTTGCACTGACGTTAATCATAAGATCTTCATTTATTAGTTTGACTACTTGAACATCCGGGAATTTTGAGTACGAGACACGTGATTCATACTCAAGTTCCGAGCAGGCGTGGCTACAAGAGCACTCTTTTAAGTTGACGGTTCCTAATGATGTTAAAAAAACACATATCTTAATAAATTACATTTTACAATTACACGATTCCTAGAATAATCATCGAATTGGTTCATGAAACTTACGCCAGCGCCTTCAGTGGCGCCAGCAGTCAGCCACTTTCAGAGGTTTTAAGGCTGTCGCCATCGGCCTTAATGGTAAAGGACAGCGAAGAAAGAGCTTAGAATCTAAACCGACTCCTTCGGACACTGACAAATTAAGCAGCAGCTGTCGTCGAGGTACTACACTAAAGAAACCTGAACAATAAACTGAGGCTAGTTGCGCAGTTTCTCAGACGAAAGGGGATTTTCCTAAGAGACAACTTTTCTCTTTCTGCCAGAATACCATCGACGCAGCCGATAAAGCGGCCATAGAATCAATCAAGATATAAAGAGGGTTTCACTTTCGAAATTATGCGCTATTGTTTCAGATCTGCTGAGATCACTTCTGACTATTCTCAGATCTGAAAGTTTTAAAGCTAAAATTATTCAACTTTTAGAACGTATCTCTTAACCCATTCCAACATGCAATTTCCCTTGACAATAATATTTGAGATATCGAGCAGGATTTTGAGGATTTTGATGTTTTTTTTTAAGATAAAATCTCCATGGAATAAGACCTAAGCCTGTGACAAGATTTTGCGAGTAATAGACCTTTATCACGGAATGCTGAAACAAAAGATTCTGCACGTCTAACCTCTCATCCAGTGCGAGGCTAGACGTGCAAAAACAAAGCTTTTTGTTCTCCTGGGACTCAAAATGGCCACCATGTGATAAAGGCCTATTGGCTCTTGGCAGTAGAGTGTATTGTATCTTTTTCTTACGTCTTGCCCTTGAGACGCATCCCTCATCTTGTATGGAGCAAACTGGCAATTGCTTGAAATCTGTATGAAAGTTAATATATGAAATGTACCATAACTATTAAACGGAAAGAAATGATAAATTATAATATCGAAGAAAACTGCAATTAGCTACAACCCTGAAGCGAAGTTGATCTTGTTTGATTGATCCATTGTGGTAGTGGTAGCGGCAGCGGTAGCGGTAGCGGCAGCGGCAGCGGCAGCGGTAGCGGCAGCGGCAGCGGTAGCGGCAGCGGCAGCGGTAGCGGTAGCGGTAGCTGTAGCGGTAGCGGTAGCGGTAGCGGTAGCGGTAGCGGTAGTGGTAGTGGTAGTGGTAGTGATAGGAGTAGAAGTAGTGGTAGTGATAGGAGTAGAAGTAATGGTAGTGATAGGAGTAGAAGTAGTGGTAGTGATAGAAGAAGTGGCAGTGATAGAAGAAGAGGCAGTGATGGAAGTAGTGGTAGCGTTAGTGGTAGTAGTACTAGTAGTAGTAAAATCGTACCTGGAAAACTAGGCATGCGACATCCACACTGAACAGAGGTAAAGTTTGTGATGCATTGGTAAGTGCAACCGTCTTTCGTGTAATTTCCATATCCAGGCAGCTGATTAGGATGACGACAGTTTGATTTGAAGGGCGCTGGAAGTCTTTTGTGCTGCAAGAGTTTGGAAGCAATGATCAAATTGTGATTGCTGATTCCTATTAATATGTAATATTGAACACAAACGGCACCATAGACGAGCTCGCAGTCGTTAGTACTATTCGTCTGATTTAAAGCAGGAAACTTCCTAATGAGCTTAGCAAGCTTATTTGCGAAATTAGATCTTATTAAGGTGGCTCAAAACAATTTCAAACGCTAGGATTTTGATGGGTCGTTATAACCACGCTTTATCACTTGATGATGCTACAATCATGTGAACACGTTTTTATTATTTTCATGACGGAATAGGTTACCAGAGCAACAATATAACCTAAAAACACCTAAATTAGTATCAATTTTCAAGTGATGTAAAATGTTTAAAGCTACCTTAAAACCACCGCCACAAATCTCGTCACCCAGAATCGAAGCATGTGTTTTTCTCATTGCATTGCTTTCAACCCTCCCGCACCCTCGTCCCTGGTTCAAGCCGGCTTTCTGGTCTGGAAGTGTATTAAATTAAAAATGCCCTGATATCGACAGCTAACCTTTATCAACTTGACCGCAACCGACGAATGAACACCAGGAAGTATGTTGACTCCAAGGTTTCGGTTGATAAAAGTTTTCTGATCGTGCACAACTACGTTCAATCCGGTTGAAAACTGGCCCACGGTGCTCTCATTTTCTTCGACATTGAGAAGGACGCCGAGGCCTCGTTCGGGACCTTCCAATACAGAATGGAACACAGTAGAGTTACCATAACCCGAGTTGAATGTGTAACATAGGCCTCTTTGAGTAAGAGTCGGGATAAAGTCTTTGTCAGTGCACTCTTGATCAAAAGAGAACCGACAATACAGAACAAACAAGCCCTCGAGACCATGCCCATAGTTGGCGAGAAATGTTTCTTCGTCGAACAAACGCTTTGATGTACCAGTAAGAACTTTGATAATGTTTTGGCGGGTTGTTCTATCACATCCAGGTACTACGGAAGCACTATATATGTCATAAACACACAATAATGCCTGGCCACAAGTGAGATTCCCACGAACTTCGCGAGTCTCGTTGCATCCACTTATGTTCAGTCCCATTTTTACAAAGTTTTTATCCTCGTCAACCATATCTATCTTAGATTTTGCAAACTTGTTTAAATTGCAGATTGTCACGGCTGGAAACTTCAAGCCATCTGTTGGTGCTTCTTGTGTAATGACTGTTTTCGTTGGTCTCGACATGAATTTCAAAAATGCTATGGTTCCATAAAAAATATAGGCACTGTTAGCAACCAATAGCAATATCAGCCATATGGCTCGCCTGGGAATGGAAAGCCTCTTTTCTACTGTGTATCTCAGTCCGTGAAGAGTTGTGTTTGAGGCAAAATCTCTCCAGTCGACTGAGAGCGATGACTTTTCAGAATCCACTTTTTCCTCAGAAGAATCATTAGATGAGTCAATCGGTTTAACTTGTATGACCATGTTGGTTCTGTTGGTAAAAAAGGAGGGTTGTAGCTCTTCAAAATGTGAACGGCCGTCTGCTTGGAGGGCAATTTAAACATGGGTGATCATTACACGATCATGCCCGAGACACAGGAAGGGTAAAATATATTTCCCGTGCAAACATTGTTTTGTTTTGCTTTTTTATGGCTGATATATCTGCTACGGTATACCGTGGCTCGTACCCAACTATGGATTTTGGTTGCTGCTATTTTACGGGTACCCCACTAACGCTTTTACACATGAGATTATTTATAGCGCCAATTGGGCGTTAGGCTTTCCGATATTCGACGCTTGCCCATGAAATAACTTTTTAACGGCGCATGCGACATAGCCCACGCGCAATGCAACCTCTAGCTACTGCACGATGTATCGCTTGGCCAATGGAGAGTATACCTTATTTATTTTAATAAACCTTTTAGCTTTTTTTCTTGATTACTGTTCAAAGTGCTGGTCGTCGATTGTCGTACGGTAAGTCCCTCTCATGGAGTAACAAAAACCAAACTCGGAAAACTGCTTCTATTTGTTGTGATTCAAATTAAATTCTATGTTGGAAAGTAAATTCCCACTTTTACAACTATCCACCTTGGCAAAGACACATGGAAATGATAATGCGTGAAGTGCATAACCCTCAACTAATAATTAATGAGTTCGCTTTTTTTGGATCCGCCGTCTTTACAAATTGCTGGAAATGTAAAAAGTGCTAATTCTTCCCTGATATTCCAGAAAAATGGAGAAAGTTATGCTTGAAACTCAAATTCTACCCGAGGTGAGATTTGGCCAAAAATTGAAAATTTCTCACACTCAAATCGGCGGACAAACCTCAAGGGAGGCGCCATCTCCTGAGAAGTTTGAAATGTTTTTAACTTGATTTGGCATTGTTTATGGATTCTCCATCAGCCTTCAATTCTTACGAAAAGGCAATCATAATGATTTTACTGTAGTTTTCAAAACGATTTTAAATCGATGGCTGAGTACCTTTAATCGTATACAGTGTAGTTAGGGCGCCTTAATTTTGTAGCGCCTTCGCATTTTTTGGCCTTTGTTTTCTTTTTTTTTTTCAGTCAATTATTCCGTCTATATTTGTCATTCTTATCAGTTTCGCCAGTTATTTTCGGTTACGTAACATTTCATATTTTCGCGTACAGTTTTCATCTGTTGTTTAAATTGTTTGGTAAAGCATCTTCTGCCGTTAGTCAGTATTTTGAGCTGCTGTTATCATTATGTTTTAGACTTCGTAATCGCCACACAAATTTATGAAACTAACTTTCGAAATTTTTCCGTCATTTGTGCTTGCTTAATTTTTATTTTGTTCTGGTTTCCTGCTCTGTATGTTCAGCTTGTTTATGAGCGTATCATTAGTAAAAGAGCGAATATCTGAGATGTGTGGACATCGATTACACAAGGGATGTTCCTGAAACTAACTGCATCGTTGTAGGGAGAGCAAAAATTCATTATCTGACTTTTCCAATGAGACACCGTGTTCCGTGTGTGTACCTAGTCTAATATAGCTGTCTTATAATGGCTTCAGAGCATTTATGATAAAATTACAACCAAACTGGAACATTATCTTCAAGGTTTCATCAATGAAAATATGGCTTTTAGCTTTTTCTTTTCAAGTAAAGACATAATTCAGTTGGAAATCGCAATCTTCGACATACCTAGCCCAATATAACAATCGCCTTATGGCTTCAATACTCTTGTGATGACTTTGTAATCAAACTGGAACATTTTCTAAGCAAAATGGTCTTAAAATTCAGCCGTTAAATAGATAATAGATAATAACTACGCAGAATTGAAGAAATTTTTATTGAACCAGAAAATTGACGAATATAGTAAGTTTGGTTGATGGAAAACTGTCAGCTAAGTTGATCGTGTTTTCTGTTCATCTTTCCTTTCTGTAAAGTAACCTTTTTCCAGCAGCAATAATACAAATTTGAATAGGTGGACAAATAGGCGAATCTTTGCTCAAGGATAACGTCTGATAAGAAAGAAGGTATTATGCTATATGAGAACTTTCTTGAAACATTTAATAAAAGAGATTGGGAAGGTTGATAATGGGGGAATGTTTCAGTTGGTTCCTCATGTTGTTGTAGAAGGAGGCATTGGCTTTTTAAACCAGTTAAATTAAAGGTGCTAATTACTAACTCGTACAATTTTTAAAACTTTCAGTTTTTCCTGTGCGTCGCACAAAGAAGTATTCCATCCATAGTGCCCAAATTAAAGTTCATTGCACAACATCAGTCCAAGCTCTCCTTTGCGAGATTAGAGTCATAGCTCTGAGCTATTTGTGCCATGGCAGGTTAACATTTAATGGTAGTACGTTTAAAGTCAAAGGTTGAAGAGCACTAAATCAGACTAAAAATTACAAGTTGAGTGAGGTTATTTTCTGTTTTCACTGAACTTTCTGGTTTCTGATCAACTAGGTAAAGTAGAAAATGATATTTACCTTGTAGTGGACAGTTTCTTCATTTATGTCAGTGTATCGACGAAGACGGTTTCGATCCTTTCGGTATGTAGAAGAAAAACCCAACTCGTTATCGAGTAAACAACTGGAACTTCGGTATATCGGATCTTAGTATGAATAATGAAGGAAACCCACCCAGTTTTTTTTTTTCTCCAAACAATGATGGTTCATTAACTAAAAACGATTTAAGATTTCTTTACATGCCCGCCTGGAATAGTTTTCATCTCCAGAACAAACGTCTCGTGCAGTTCGTGTAGATTAGAAAAGATGCTTTCCGGCCAAGTTAAATCTACAACACCAACTTTTGTCAATGGAATGTTGAATATAGTTTATTTTCAGTTTATTTTCTGCCTTGCAGCGTTTACAAGCTTATAATACTTGTACTCAAACCGCTAAAAGCACAGCATTTCCTCTTAAAAATTCCCTGAACTCATTATGCATTCGGATGTTTTAATTTTAAAAGTTAAAAATTAATTAGAAGTCGAAGTGATAATGTCACCTTTCATTCTAAATCTGAGGTTCAGCGGTATTGGTCGTTGAACGGTCTACTGAATTTAGATAATACGATAAATGGCTTAGCAGTTACGACCCTCAATGTAGTTAGCAGTGCTTGCAAGAAAACCAAAATAGATTAAGCCCTTCATTTAGAGAGCTTTGTTCTTCATTCTAATGAAATACATTAAAATATGACTCTGGAATATTTGGTTTGTCTCAGTCAAATATTAATTTGCTCTATCAGATCTAGAAGGGATATTGGCCGGGGGATAATGTAAGAACATCACTTGCCTTGCGTATTTCAAAATGTACCGCGTAACAATGTAATTTTAATTAAAGAATGAGCGGGGTAAGAAATAACTCTACTTCTTATTTACTATTTCTATCGCAAACCACGGGGGGCTTGGCAAATTTTTTGAAAGAGAGTTTCCTTTTAGCGTCAGGTGGTTCAAAAATGCTATTAGTTTGTTTTTTAGGAGAGTTCACATCTGTGTGGCTCACTTTGCGCGATATTTTTCTCACGTTTCCGTGCAGGTGTTTTGGTAATACAGGCACAAGCAATAACAATCCTACCGTTTCTAACGATGACCACGGAAGCTAGCATAGCGTCAGCAGGTCGCACAAGAATTTCGTCAATTTGCTCCACTTATATATGTCTACCCCAAAAGGCGTCCGTTACACGATATTTTCTGTCACTTTTTTGCGCAGCATTTTTTGGCAATTTCACAACATTTTCGAATTCCCCACCCCTTCCCCTGCTCTGCCATCATCAATATAACGGTTCATTCCGTGCGCACAACCAGAAACCAAAATGTTGTTTTAAAACCAGAATTTCTTAAAATTCGCCATCCGTGATTTACTTCCTGTAAACTCAATCTTTTAACCACTGAAATTAGAAGATGATGAACATAGCTAACTTCGACTTGTGCGTGACAAAGCGACATTAAAATTTCCTAATAAGATACACTGTTGGTTTCAGCGATTACATCCTTGGGATGCCTTCTTATCTTTGACATTAGGACCTCTCAGAGAAAGTCCATGAACTCGCAGAGCGTCAGTATACTGCATCCAAGGAACAAGCCCATGTTGCCACCAAGCTCACCTGAAAGAAGAGGATGACATTAAATTTGTTACAACACAAATTTAACTACCTCAACCATAGGAATATTGCGCGGAACACCGTCATTGTGGATCAAATTCTACGGGAAAAAAAACGTTGAAAAAAATATGAAAGAATAGATCGCCTCGCGTGATCGTCCGGGCGGAGTTAGCTCTGCTGAGCGGAAGTCATCTTCGGAGTCAAGTAAATAGTTAGTAGTTCTTTTTCGAGCCACCCTCTCCAGTATGATCATACAAGACGAACTACTGATACCCCTAGGTTCAGTTCACTTACGTGTAGTAATAATACTTCGAGCTAGCAGCTTTCTTTCTTAGTTTGTTATTTCTTTTTCTTTGTGAATTATGTGAAGGAGGTAAGAAATTTGTCTATTTAACGGAAAACGATGATCACCAGGCATCCAAAAGAAGTAAATATATAAGTTCTTTTAACTCCCAAGCTAAACCCAAATTCGCCCGTAAGTTAGCCAATCAGAAACCGCGTCTACAGTATGATTCCTTGAGATACCTAACATGGTTATGATACCATGTGCATGGTCATGGTAGTGGTCACCCAATTTGGGAACGGAAAATACCCAATCATTCCTTTTTTGGTACGCTTCAGCGACGTATCAGGCTAGTTTGGATTCAGCATGGGTAATTTTGTTCAAGTAAGTCTCGCCAAAATACAAAACACGGGTCGGCAAAACTCGCTGATACGCTACGGAAGCGTTCCGTAAAGGCACGATTTTGGTATAACTAACTTCTTGCTCTGAAGTCTTATGAATCGTCAATGAGTTACCAGTCAAATGTAGACTGTAATCCTCCCAACTTGCAGACCTGCAATTTCGTTTTGCCTGAATAATACTCAGCTGGAATAACACTTAGGTTAGTTTTTTTTCCGTAAGCTTTCCATAATGTAACTTGTGATATCGAGATGCTAACTTGAAAAAGACTCATTAAGTCATGTATAATGACCCAATCACTCATTCCACTTGATCGGTACTTTACTCGCTCTTTCTTTTGATCTGTTCGTGCTACGGTCTGCCAAACGTTACAAGCAACACTTATACCTCACTCACCAAAGAGACTCACTGGTCCATAGCTGGGAATCTCTTCACGCTTTTCGTAGGACATTCGTTGAAAACCTACTTGAAGGAAGACGTAGTTCTGTCTAAAAGAGTATGGGTGAAAGTCATTTTGTTGAATTTCGAATGCCAAACATTTTGCAGAACTAAAAGTAAGGGCTGAACACTGTACAAAACTGTTTAAACAGTGGTCATTAATAGATATGATTGATTTAAATACGAGTGCAAAATGGATAAGCTAAGTTACTATCCGATACCAATGAAAACGCAAATTGCCTGCTCACCCTACCGGCCGTTAAAAAATTAGTTAGAGTTAAGATTCTTTGTTTCAGCCGAAACTATTTTGTTGGCGATATACCAGTTTCGTATTCTTGGTATTGGATTGGAACAAGCACGAAACTGGCACTAATTAATTTGGGGGCTCGCCTTAAATGCAAATGACATTTAGCGGTTATTAATGATAATTCCCCTGCATGAGCCTCAACATAGCGAGCTTATAAATTTTCCGTTTCAACACCGAAAGTACAAATAAATCCTATTGTGACGTCATAGATATGACGATATGCTAAACTTGTGAGTACTTTTTTTTTTACTTTTTTTTTTACTTTTTTTTTTTTCAAAATTACTTACCGCATATAGCTTGTACTGACGTTAATCCCGAAGGCACGACGCATTATTTTAATTATCGCAGTATCCGGGAATTTGGAATACGAGACTCGTGACTCATACTCAAGTTCCGAGCACGCGTTGTTGCATGGACACTCTGTCAAGTTGACGCTTCCTAAAAACGTGAAGAAAAAAAAAATACCACGGAAATACAGCTTAAAATTAAGAACCAAGTAAACCATTCAATTTCAGGCAATAGTTCGAAGTTTCCCCAAGTTCAAAGATGACGAACTGCAAAGCTGAGTTGCCTAGAAGGTCCCCGACTGAGTAATCACTGAGGTATCCAACTGCGTCGATCGACACGCTAATAAAAGCCAAGAATAAGAGTTAAGGAAAAATGGTGATCATTAAGTCTGCATACGAGCCAAGTGACAAATCGGGCCGGAGTTTTTCCTTATTTCGCTAACCTGAAGTGACTAGGAGTATTCCTACTCCCTCCTGCATGGAATGCTAGCAATTATTTCGCCTTTACCTATATATATACACCTGGGTAGATTGAGGCGCTCTGAGAGAAGTGCTCAAGAACACAACGGCCAGGGATCGAACTCGGACTGTTTGATCCGGAGACAAGCGCACTACCCATGAGACCACATCGCCTGGCCTCCCACAAGAGTAAAGAGAGTCTTGGACAAATATCACGAAAAACGTATCGTTTAGTTTAATTTCTCCAGAGGGCAAAATGTTTCGTTGTAGAATATTCTAATAATAGTGGCTTTTTAAATGTAACATTAAAATTCCGTAATTTAAAGTTATGATGACCGTTAGATTTAAGGTATCGTGGAACTATGAAAATCACGACAAAATTTGCGATGGATTGGCTCGTTTCAGCTGTTATTTAAATTGTAATCATTTATCATCTTACTTCTGGCCCTTGTGACGCATCCCTGGTCTTGAAAGGAACAAACAGGTAAATGCTTGGAATCTGTATTTGAGTGAGCGTATCAAATATTTCATAAGCAATAGGAAAAATGAAATTAATAACCTATAATGCAAATAAATTGCGAGAGCAGTGGCAGTAGCAGTGGCAGTGGCAGTGGCAGTGGCAGTGGCAGTGGCAGTGGCAGTGGCAGTGGCAGTGGCAGTGGCAGT
>Ga0126343_10000405_pt1 | contig 16169 bp, 10 predicted proteins | sample Cyp2metagenome_FD_92531 | JGI IMG/M metagenome (GOLD analysis project Ga0126343, IMG submission 92531) | Coral microbial communities from Lord Howe Island, Old Settlement Bay, Australia - Cyphastrea 2 metagenome | ecosystem: Host-associated > Invertebrates > Cnidaria > Coral ...
CCAGTACAAACAAGCAATGATAAATAAATCTTCAAATGAACATAACAAGGTTAAGAATCCCAACTGGCAGGAGGCAGACCAGCTGGCTATTAACAAGCGCAGCCGAGATGTTGAACTCGGGGCTACCGAGAACAACATCAGCTAGTGGTGAGAACGGGATTTGAGCCCGCAACCTACGGATTTCAAATCCGACGCTCTAACCACTCGGCCACGCTGCCTCTCTTAATTTGCTATCCGTCAGAGGTAGAATTTTAATTTGCTATCCATCAGAGGTATAATACTGAAGCATGATATCTGTGTGTTCACCATTAACAAACTTTTGAAGACCTCTCGACCAGGAAAGCATGTGTCCGCATTAACATTCAAAGCCTACTCCCAAGACAACCGTTTGTGTCCTATTGTTTGCCCATCTGAATGTGTCAAAAGCACAAGTGAGCTTAGGAAAGGGACTGACCAGCAGCTAGTGAGCTTCCATAGGCCTTACCAACCTGTTTCAACCGAGTCCAGAATAGATACCTCTGTCTTTAAAGGACATAGCACCAGGGCAGCTTCTACATCTGCCACTGCAGTCTGCAAAGTTCCTTTATCTACTATCCTGGACAATGCAGGCTGGTCAAATATCACAACCTTTGGAAAATTCTACAAGAAACCCATTGACCCAGCAACTAAAGTGTATGGGCAGCTCCTGTTGGAAAACTTCCACACATAGGATTGATACAGTTCTTTCCACCGTAAACCAGTACTTGCTATCACATGTATTTAGTTTATATGATTAAGTATATAGCATATCCAGGTACCTGAATCGGAAACATCATCTGCTTCTGTTAAAATCTCTCCTGTAACTGAAAGGGGTTGTTTTAACAAGGCTACACTTTCCAATAGATCTACAACGATAAAGAGAGACTCACAAGTGAGTTGTCCAACATGATAAATACATGTTATCAATATACTTTATTGACCAAGACACCCTTGTAACCTTCCAAAAGTAAGAACACTAGTTACTTTTGAATTTGACAGCCTTTTCTATCACAACTTTTAGAGCGTCACAGCTTTCAGGGGTGCTATACTTCCAAGTCAGGTTATAACTAAAACATGTACACACATGTACACTACCACATGTGGGCCAATTCATCTTAGTCAATATCAAAAATAGGTGTGCAATGCGTACCTGGGGTCTTATTCCTTTCGGATGGAATGCTGTTTTCAAATGTTAGTATATACATGTATCTGGGAGTTGAATTGCTACAAGTGAGAAGATAGTGGGAAATGTATGGCAGACTATTGATTATTTACTTACTTACTTTATCCTCTAATATAAAATTTTTTATTTAGCTCTTAGTCCTAATGGGACTTAACATAACAACAATCTCTCAGTTTAGTGCATTGTCCTATGTGAGTTTTAACTCTATGAACTCAGCACTGTTTACCAACCTCGTTCCCAATTTCAAGGGAAAAGCCCTGGGAACGAGGTTGCACTGTTTACTTCTACATGTAGTGTCAAGAGGTTTTGCCGTTGTAATGACTAAGCCTGTTTAAATACATAACAACTTAAAAAACTGAGTACCACAGGGTTGTCAGTTGTTTTTTGAGTAGTGTGTTCCATCCAAAAAGTAGGCGACTAAGGTTTGCATTAAAAACATGCTGCAAAGCGGCTGGGCAAGATGCGCACTGCACTTTGTCCGAGGAGAGAATGGGGAGGAGTCACGCTGGAAGATGTTTGAAAGTAATTCCCTGAAATGCAATGTGGGACTACACAGTTCAGCAAACATTGTGTACATGTAATGCTATTGTTGTTCTCCTCTCCAGTCTTTGCATAAATGTCTCGGCAAAAAGGTTAGGGAGGATTGGACGTGACTCACTCAAGCAAATTGTGTTATTACGTTAGTGCGTTAGAAGGTTAGTGCCTTATAGAACAGCAGCCCCTAAACCATCCCACTAGTGCAAGCTCTCTATTTGGGTCTCACGCGCGAGATTTCTTTTGGGTGCAAGCAGCAAGCGGCCGCGAGGGGATTGGGGTGGGGGCGAGCTAAGGAGAGCTTACCGCCATGAATGAAGAATTTTCATTTCTACTTCCCCTGGGCGAAGCGAAATCCCATTGGCTGAAAATGACCTGCATCAATCAATTTTCGTGACAAATTGAAAGTTTTGCGGCAAATGTAGAAATGTACTAAATCACATTCACAGGCCCTTTCATGCTCCAGTGACTCCATACAAATCCTTGTAATTCTGTCATTGTTCTAAACGGGCATTTTCTTTCATCTAAACAGGCATTTTCGTTACTTCATTTCAACATCAGAAGTTTATCAGGCAATTTTGAGGATTTCCCAACAACGCTTACTGAGTTGTATTTTCCCTTTTCAGTCATTGGTCGCTCTTTGGCTTTAAATAGTCATGGCCACAATATTATTTGTGGTGTCATTTATAGACACCCTAATGATAATTTAGATAGTTTTTTGGAATATTTAAATTCTACCACGGAGCGCATTGACCGAGGAAGTAAATGTTGTGCAGTTTTAGGTGATTTTAATGTTGATCTTCTGAAAATTGAAAAGCATCAGCCAACTGATGATTTTTTAAATACTGTGAGTTCTTTTTGCTTCCAACCTCAGATCTTACAACCAACTAGAATTACAGATCATTCAGCTACACTTATTTATAATATACTTTTCAGTTCAATAGAGCATTTCACAATCAGCGGTAATGTAATCTAGGAAAATGAAATTGAAGATGAAATTTCCAAACTAAAATCAGGTAAACCAACAGGTCTTTTCAGTATATCAGAAACCTTCCTCAAACACTTGAAGACAATCCTTTCAAAACCACTTGAAATAGTTTTTAACACTTCTTTGCATCTGGTATTGTGCGTACTGATATAAAATTAGCTAATATTATTCCAGTTTTCAAGAAAGACTCCCAAACTTGCTTGTCTAATTACCGTCCAAACCCATTACTTTCAGTCTTTCACAATATTGCTAGAAAAGCTTACGTATAATAGATTAATTAATTTCTTGGATAACCATGGAATTTTATTTGAGAAGCAATTTGGATTTAGATCCAAACTTAAAACTGACCATGCCAAAATATTATCTTTAGTGGATAAAATCCAAAATTCAGTAGAGGGCCGAGAATATTCATGTGGATTTTTTTTGGTTTTAGTAAGGTCTTTTGATACAGTGAATCATAAAATATTGTTAATGAAACTAGAACACTATGGCATTAGGTGAATTGCAAATGAATGGTTCAGATCATATCTACATGTAGATAACAGAACTTTAGCCATTTGTCACAGTAAATGGTGTATCATCAGGAAAGTGAAGCACATCATGTGGAATCCCACAGGGATCCGTTCTCTGCCCTTTATTGTTTCTATTATATATAACTGAATTTCATAATCTTCAAAGCTGTTTGAATTCCACTTATATGCAGATGATGCAAACCTCTTAAAATTGTGAACATAAAAGTCTTCAGCAACTTCCAGAAAACATGAATTAATTATGAACTCATAAATATCCATACTTGGCATTGTGCCAACAAACCTCTTTAAATATTGAAAAATCAAACTTCATACTTTTTCATCCACCTCAAAAGAAGTTAATGCAGGATTCTTCTTTTAATCTTAAACTATGCAATAAGCAATTGAGAAGAGAATAGTGCATTAAATATCTTGGTATCCTGATTGACTCTCATCTAAACTAGAAAAAACAAGTTGAATTTATAGGTAGAAAAATCAGGGGAAGTATTGGCATCTTATGCAAGTTAAGACATGTTGATTTGAATATTTTGGTGAAACTCGATATATTGTGCTTTAACTTATCCTTTTTTCACCTTTGGAATTCTAATTTGGGGATATACTTATGAAGCTACTCTCAAACGTCTATTTATACTACAAGAGAAAGCAGTGCACATTATCACATTTTCTTAACTAGATAGTTATTCGTATTAGGTAATCAAATGATTTCAAGTGCAATTAGGAATAAATAAGCACAAGTAAATTTTTCAAAGACTTAAAAAAAATTGCACGAGCCTGTAGGGCGAGTGCAATTTGCAGTCTTTGAAACATTTACGAGTGCTTGTTTATTCCAAATTGCATGAGAAAAATCATTTGATTTCTTGTTAATAATATACAAGTGACAACTTCTGTCACACTTCAGTATTTTACGTGACATATGAAGGGCCAAGCTACTTCAACTTTATTGGATGAAAATTTGACATGTGATTTTAAGCGTAAAAACTCATTCACTCTCTCCAAGTCATGTATGAAAACTGAGCAGTTTCCTTATTGCCTGTGAGAAGCAGTCTTTATTCACATTTGAATTCAAGAACCTGACCAGAAAACTTCCCTGTGGTTTTGATGCGGCCTTCTTTTAAACTGCTTTTCGAGTGGTTAAAAAAACTCTGTACCGTGTTCAAGTTTATCTTCGCGAAGAAACTCTTCAACCAGACAGTGCAAGTTGCTCTAACCAAAATGCCGAGAAACGAAGCTAAAATCTGCCAAGAAACAGTTCTTAGTACTGACGGACATTTATTAACTCCATCTGGTTGCTTCCTGACTTTAACTTCTTCACTGGACATTGTACAGGTTAAGTTTCTAATCTCTAAGCTTTAATAGTCTTCCACAAACGTAGAATGGTTGCACCTTTCGTCTTCAAATTACAACATGGCAGGTTCTTAGGACGTGTTGTTGGGTCCCACTTGGCGTTTTGCTTCATATTACTGACGGAATTCTAAAATTGACTTTTTCAACTGGATTTTGTCATGCTGTCGTGATCAGCTCTGGCATTTCAATTCAGTCAACTCAAGTTTGACTTGATATGTTTTTCAACTTGCGGATTTTGTGCATATTTCTTATCTGACACACTTCACGAAAACTAGTTTCGTAACTTTTGCTGAGCTTTGTATTTTGCTTCGTTATGAAGTCTTTTAAGTAAACTATAGGTAACAAGTATCAGGCTTCATCTCATTTCTGTGCGCTATTTTGTTTGTCTTAGCTCAATTTTGTCGGGGCTGTAAATCATTGTTAATTTCACCATTTTGCACTCAATTTCCCTCTTTTGCACTGGTGAAATTACATTGTTCACTGATTTGCAATCAGATTGCAGAAATTGTTGCTTGTATATTATTATAGTGCATTATTTAAACCCCTTGGATTAATGATAATTAGTTTTTTGATATTGCTTTATTTCAAATTGCGCTTTTTACGTACAAATTTCATAATAATGTGCTGCCTGCTGTATTCCATTCTTTTTTTTTATCAAGGTAACAATAATACTTGATTTACACCAAAACACTCTTGCTATCTTCCTCATGCTAGAACTAATTATGGCAAATTTAATACCCATTTTCAAGGTCCATCTGTCTGGAATACTATGATGATAATGTACAATTATTGTCCTCTCTATATATTCAGTCTTCAAAAACAATTGAAGAACCAAATACTTTGAAAGATACTAGCTGGTTATTTGCTGTTCTTCTTGACTTTTTTTCTTTTTTTGCCTCGTACCTTGCTCCCAAACCCAAACTCATAGTAAACATATGAATAAACTGGCTGCCTACAGTATATCTATCATGATTAACTTTTCAGTTATTTGAGGCAGTCAGTGCTCTCCTATTTTATTCTTTATATCTAATAAATGTATTTAACTAGGCAAAGTGAGAGAAATAAACTTGTTGTTGTTGTTGTTGCTGTGGCCGTTGAATAGAGGTTTTTATTACAGTGTATTAGCTAACAATTTTTTCCAGGACTTTGACCACTGGCAGCCAAAACAGTTGGCCACTTAATACAGGTTCTGCTGTACTTTGATTTCCTTGCTTTATTGTTGACATGTTGTGTGACAGCTCCAGTTTCAAGTTTAATAGAACAATAATCAACAAACTGTGCATCTGGCAACTTATTTGAATATTTCCATTGATGAATAGAAATAGTCAGCAATTAGATTGCTGTTCCGTAGTTCTGGCTTACTCTTATAGACCTTGGCTTTAGAGTACTATTCCATTGATTCAGTTTTGAGCTTCGATGAATACTGAACTATTTTTGGCTACTGGAACGAAGTAACTGATCATGAAGTCAACAAAATTTGTTTACAGTTAAAGTATTCAAAATAATACATAAGGCCAACAAAACAATTTGAAAAACCCGCAATTACTAGTACCTAGTCTACCTGCCAGACGATTTACACTCTCAGAGGTCTATCACGTCTCATCTCATCTTCATAGTGACTGACTGACTGAATCAAAACTAAGATTTGCCTCAACTTAGGGGTCTGTGTGCATGAAATCCACACGACCCCCAAAATAAAAATATTCTCAACATACATGTACATGTACCATGGTGGCCTAGAACTGTCATAAGGAATTTTCTTGATAAAGTCAAGAAAATTCAACTTTTGTAATGGATTAATGCTATAATTACTGCATTTTTTCTATAAAGAAAATATTAAAGACGTATTCTTTATTTTTTAAGCACAATTTATTTTTAAAATGCTTGAATTTGTTGGACTTTTGAAAGTACATGTACTACAAGTTATTTTTAAAACGATAATATTAAAACGAGTATTTGATTTCATAGTGGAAACACCTAATTTTTATTTTGGTTTTATTTTATTTTTGTTTGTTCTTGTTTTCTTTTTTCTTTTCCCTAACGTGCATGTTTTACTAAAGGTCTGGAACGCTTTTTTTATTTATTTTTTTTCAGATTGACAAGTTGAGTACTGCCATAACCTCCTCGCACCAGGCGTCATGACAACTGAGGCCTCAGACCTCAGACCCCGAAAACTCAGACCCCTCGAAACTAAGAAAAAAAGCAAACAAAAAATTTAAATTTGACTCAGTTGTTATCACTTGAATTGCTCTATGGTCATGCAATGTTCAAAGGAAACAGCCACACTAGTAGGCGAGATGTTAAACTTCTCCAGCGAATTTCATCTCCTCTGGTTTATCGTTTTTGCATTGGCCAAACAGTGAAAAGCTAAAACAAGGTTTAAAACAGCAGGCAACATCGTTTTTCAAATCAGTTTTTCAGACTTTTTTTCAGACCCGAAAACTCAGACCCCGAAAACTCGGACCCCTAGAGATTTAAAATAGATTTAAACTCATCTAGGGGCGTGTTTAAAACACGAAATGGCAAAATGACGAAATGACGAAATGACGAAATGGCGAAATGGTACTAGAGATAAGAGTCAAGGTTGTAAGATTACCGTTCCACTGAAATTAAAATTACTGTTTCACTGAAATCTCCATCTGTTCGAATCTGTTGCCGAATATAGTCAGTAGATTACTCCAGACAAATAAACGATTCTCTGGGTAATTTGGATTCCAGTCTCTCTCTGTTAACTGGGCACCTAGGGTTTTCTTGAACAAACTGGCGGCGTTTTGTTTCAATATCGGAGGAAAACGATCGAAAACGATTTGTTTATCTCGTATTTACCATCAAGCAGCAGCTATTACGTTTGCTTTGAGCTCCAGCAATCACATGAAATGGATTTACATTATCAAAACCGAACCCACTTCGCGATGAAACTTTAGCTTATACACGGTATCTAGCAAACATGTACTTCGCACTGAAACCGATTGACGTTGGATGTTATATCAAATAGATACAAAGTAAACTTTGTACTGCAGTGCACATATGCAACCTGGCAAGCATAAAATGAAAAATGAATCCTGGTTTACTGTCACCTTTTATTAATATGTTCAATTACTTTCCAACTGCACTTGGTAGAGCACAAATAACGCCCTAAACGAGTACAAACATCACACGGTATTTGTACTCCAGAGGACCGGTTAGACAGGTTTCCTACTGTTGACCTATCAGTTAGCTGGATTTCCCGCACCAATTCCGTTCCGCTTTGTATACTTCTGTCACGCATTCCCTATACATAAATATCCGCGAAATTCGCTGTTCATATTTTGACTAACCCTACGGCACAACTCAGCGATACTACACAACAAAACGTCTAATAAGATATATTTACTTTATCGGAGTCGTTATATCTTATAACTTTGGCTCTTATATTTAGGAGGGGGGCATTGGGATTTTCGGTTTTGCGGTTTTGGCTATTTTTTTGGATCGGTTTTTCGGTTTTTGTGCCAAAAGACTTCGGTTTTTTGGTTTTCGCGTTCATTACGGTTTGCGGATTTTTCGTTTTAAGCATCTGGTTTTCGGTTTTCATAAAAAATACTAGCAGTTTTTTGGTTTTTGGTTTCGAGTGTGATTTTCGGTTTTTCCTGTTTTGTCCTATTTGGGGTCTGGTTTCTGGTTTGAGCGACAGTTGATCTAGAATAGCAGGAAAACGCCGAAATTACCGAAATTATCGAGAGGAAAGCGTTACAAATGCGTCTCGAATGACGCCCAAGACTTTGGCCTCACAGACCAAGGCGATTATTTAGTCACCCTCCCGCACAAGCAAAGGAAGAAGCAATTATTGTGGATTGTGTTTCGTCTTCTTAAGAGGAGAGGAAAGGGGCGAGAAAAGAAAAACATAATTAGATGGAACGGGGAAAAGAGAAGCCTGCTGCAGGCTCCTCTCTTCCCGTTCCACTTGTGCAGAAGCTTAAATATACTTAAAGATACGAAGGCTTTAGACAAGTTTATGACATTCACAAATTCTTTGATAAGATTAGTGTTAGTGTAGTTTGCTTCTTACGCCCCACTTGTCACCATTGTATCAGTCTTTGACCCGTTTTGTATGCGGTTTACGGTTTTGAGCGAATTTTTCAGCGGTTTTGCGGTTTTGGACGATTTTTTCTATTTCTCGATTTTCTATTTCTAATATACCCCAATGCCCCCCTCCTTTAGTACCATCCCTCCATTTCGCCATTTCGCCATTTCGCCATTTCTCCATTTCTCCATTTCTTCATTTCATGCTTTAAATACGCCCCTCGTCTAGTTCCTATTACCTTGATGGTTCTTCACATATAGGCAATAGCCAGAATGTAGTGATATTTATCTTTGCCAGTTTATCACTGCTGTGTTGATGTAACAGGTGAAAAACTAACAAGGTTTAAAATAGCAGCCAACACTCTGATGCCATTTGGTGGCCGCTTTTTTACCGAAGAAATAGAAACACAGAGTCGCTGTAATAAGTGTCAAATTGAAGTCCGTTTTGCATCCATAGAGCTTTTTTCTCTAGATAGATTTTGTTAATTTCAATGGGTTGCGTACTGACAGTCACGCGACGTACATAAAGCAGATTGCGAAGAAATCTCAGTTCTAAACAAGTATATCTCAGAGAGCAACACATTCTTTGCTGCACACTATTGCATAAAAAAGGTCTTTTTTGCAAAACAGTGTCGACTGCTGTTTCAAACCTTCTTTTTCACTGTTTGACCAACGCAAAAGCGATAAACCAGACAAGATGAATATTTGATTTTCACTGCTTGATGGACGCGACAGAGATCAACCCGAGCAGTTCATCTCACCTACTTATGTGGCTGTTGCCTCTAAACACCCAGACAAATTTAAATCTTTTTTTTAATTGAGGGGTCTGAGTTTTCGGGGTCTGAGTTTTCGTGACGCCCGGTGCAAGGAGCATTTTAGGTTATGGCAGTTCACGGCTTGCCAAGACAAAAAAAAAAATTTTAAAAGCATTCCAGACCCTTTGAAAAATATTTGCCTTAGGGGGAAAAAAATGAAAAACAAAAACAGGACAAAAACTAAAATAAAACCAAAATTAATAAAGATGAAGTGTTTCTGATATGAAAACAAATACTCCTTTTAATATTATCTTTTTAAAAATACCTTGTAGTACTTTTAAAAGTCCAACAAATTCAAGCGTTTTAAACATAAATTGTGTTTAAAAAATAAAAAATACAACTTTAATATTTTCTTTATAGAAAAAATGCAGTGATTGTAAAACTAATCGATTACAAAAGTTTTGAATTACCAAGAAAATTCCTTACAGCAATTCTAGGCCACCATAATGTACACCTGTACAAGGAGAAAAAGGGATAAATCTACTTGTTAAAAAGAATCTATTTCATAGCAAAGATGGAGTGTTCTGGGAAATCTTTGTGATCCAATCTGTTACAGTCTGCAGTTGGTCTGTACTTTAAAAGGATGAAGTTCTACATGTATAATCATGCTTTGCAAAATATGAATAATGAGCACTGATGTCTTAACTCTGTCTTTTCCATTGTTTTGCATGGCAAGTCAAATAATTACAGTCTGTAATTTTTGAGGTCACTTATTTCACATGGTCATTCCTATAAGAAGTTCGATGTTTGGGGGAATTGCTACAGAATGTAGAATTTAATGGCCACTTTCAGGGGATTTCTCCTTTCAGAACTTTCCACTGCATCATTTTCTTATCACAAACCAATGAATGGCAAATGAATCTGAAGTGAGAGAAGCTGATTACTAGAGCTTGTGAAAAGAAATGATTCAGTTGGTTTGCCAAATTATGATCTACATATATGATTGTATATGTACTGTACCTTCATCATCTGATTCTGAATATCCTTCATCAGTTCCAGTTTTCAGTTTTTCCTCAACTGCTTCTGTTACTGAATCATCTTCTTCAACCCACTGAACTGACTTCTCTTTGAATTCATCACTGAAATGGACTGGTTGTTCCACAGGCACAGCTACATTTCCACATTGATATTTAAAGATAAAGAGAGACTTGTGAACTACTGAGCCGGTTGAGAAATTCATGCGTGCTCATTGGCTAATTCTTATGGTCAATATGTGGACAAACATATGAATTTGAAATTCAAGCGACACGTCAGTGAGCGAGAGCACGCAATTCGACAATTTGCCATCGTAAAAAAAAATTGACGCCAATTTTTTATGCGTCTGTCCTGTGATTAACAATGAATTTCATCATAACATTAATTGTCAAGGTAGTCTGCAGATCCACGAGGCGATCCACCGCTACTTTGACAATGTTATGACGAAATTCATGATCAACAACCGGACAGATGCATAAAAAACTGACCTCAATTTGTTATTATATAAAGTACTGGACATTAGTAAGCTGAGAGAACTAAATGCTGAAAGCATTCTTCAAGTGTTCCATTTCACGTCTTATTAAGGCATTTCATTGATGTTCCCTTCCCATTCTGGAACACAAAATGGAAAGTTGAAATCTTCCAAAACGTAGGAAATACATTAAAGAAATTTTATTTGGTGATGTTTTCTTATCTTTTCTGCACTGTGGGGAAGTCTGCATACAAGCCAAGTGGTCTATCAGGCCGAAGCTTGTCCCAACTTGGATTATTTTTATACCCCCTGGATGGGATGCTAACCATCACCAGGTTACCCCCAGCATTAAATTAGCATGGAGGTGGAGAGAGGAACTGTGTGCCCAAGAACACAACACAATGTCCATGGGCATGGCTCGAACCCAGACTGGTCAATCTAGAATCAAGTACACTAGCCATGAGGCCACCACACCTAAACAATACTTTAGAATCCTCAAGGAATCAAGCTTGAATAGAGTTGGTAGAGAACATCAAACATCGAGATGGTGTCTCATCCAGTGGCATGCAGACTGTTATGATTTTCAAAAACCTACTTCTCTCAGTTCTTTTATAGTTGTACTTGACCATGTAAAATAGTGCATATATTGAGGACTTATACATGTACATGTAAGTTTCCCTTTGATTGATTGATTGATTGATTGATTGATTGATTGATTGATTGACTGATTGATTGATTGATTGATTGATTGTTAATTTATGCAGATTTAAAATTCAAACACAGAACTGGTTTACATAAACTTTTCTGGACTGAACACAGTCTGGTCTTAATTTGAATAATAATAAATATAAGCATTAAATAACATAATTTTATTAGTCTGAAATGCTCTAAACATTTAAATCAACACAAACAGTGGGGAGTTAAAAATAAAAGCGTCCATTGGAAGGTTCTGGAACAAAGGAAAATTGAAAGAGTTTTTTTTTCCTCTTACAGCCAATGCAGGACATTCTCTTGAGGTAATTCTCCTGTAAAAGAACCCACCATAGATTCCCAATGAAACTTGGTCTACTGTTGTTACAGGACAAGGAGATACATGTATCAAAAACATAACAGAAATAGGGGGTCACCATCCTTGTTTTCACGCCACAATGCTGACAAATAAGGCTATTTACAATAGGAGACTTTTGGTAATCTCCTTGAACAATAAATATGCTGAATTATTTTTCAATGAAGCAAGTTAATTATATCACACAGAGTTTGACTTTCTTTGATTGCTTATTTATCTACGTCCCAGAAAAATGCCTTCATATAGCCTGCATTATTTTTATCCTGTAAGGGAAATATAATTTGGACGTTACGCTGTTGGGCACATTATACCGGACCGGGTATATATAATTATGTCTCACTCTGTAAAGTATTTATTTAATTTGCCAAAAAACTAGCCATAGATATCTGCTAGTTTTTTTCTCAGTTGTTGAGAATATTGTTCTTCTTGGAATTATGACATAAAAAGTGGGGGTAAACATGCCTGTTTAAGAGAGAAGGAGCATTTACCTTGCTAGAGCTTAGTTTGAGGGAAATCTCTTACATTTTGTATGTGCACCCGCTCATGTGCGTGCACTAATGATTTGAAAATCATGCACTGTAGTGATGCACAGTGCAAAACATGGGAATGGCACTAAAGAGACATTTTGTCTCCAGATATTGTTTGCTGGCATTTGTATAGCTTTAACTTTGCAGTTTCCACTTTGAAAGTGACTTTGCATAGCCATGGAAATCTGTGTTCAAGGCCGAGTTGTTCGAAAGCCGCTTAGCGCTAACCCAGGATTAAAAGTTAACCAAAGTATTAATTTTTCCTCCATAAAAATGTATTTTACGCCTTACGATTTGTGTGGCTCGAGCTTAGTCAAGCTCAGAGCTGAAGAGCAAACAGTAGAAACAGAAAACCTCATCGAAAAGTTACAATGCTCAAATCAAAATTCTCGCTGATCCTGGGTTAGCTTAATCGGGCTTTGAACAACCCGGCCCTGGCCTATATGTAGTGGCTATGATATCCATGCCAATCATTCCCTGTTTACCAGATTATTTTAATTATTGTCTTACAGTTTTGATTTTCAACTTTTATTTTTAAGTTCAGTGTAATGCTTCACAAGGAGCTTTTTTTTTCTTTTCAGAAAAATGGTGGAGGTCACCTTGCCTAACATAATTTTTAAATATTTTTAAATACTGTGCATTAAGTAGAAAGGAAAAATAATAAACAGAATTTTATATCTAAAAAAGAGGCAACAAGTTCTCTATGGGAGTCAGCAGCCGATATTTGATAACTAAGCATTGATGTGCAGTTTTGGGGTTCAAGTGCTGTATACATGTATACACTTCAGTCATCTTCCTGAAAGTGCTGATGTTACTAAAAATGTAACAATTAACACATGACAACTGGTCCCAAGAAATCTCAATGTTTCCCAAAGCGGAGCCAACAGAAATATTGAGATACTTTTGAGCGCAACAATCATTTTGTAACATTGACAGCTCTCCTGAGGGACCCATGCAGCCATTAATTGATTTGTTATAGAGCCCAACAAAGACACTAGAATATGCAATGTGAAAAGATTCAACAGTCAGCATTTCCTGGTAGTGGTACACCATCACTCTCTGATGTTGAACATTTTTGCAATGATGTTGCCCACCCAGAGACTTACAGTGAGAAACAGTTTTATAGGTAGATGTCATGTGACCTTGAAGTAGCCAATGAGAGCAGGCACTGTTGGAGAAAAAATCCCGCTACATAGAACAATAAATTGATCCTGCACACTCCAAAATAACTTGTGAATTCCAGCTACTGTTTGATGGTAGACATGTGGTGTCCAAATGGCCTGCTTTTAAAAGGAATCTGGAAAAGTTCTTTTGTGAGATCTGATAACGAAAATGAGTTGATTTTTTCACAGGTACAGAACATTCATCTTTGAAGATGAAAAACTTTGTCTCAAGAGTTAGCGATGATGTATCAATGTGCACTTGTTAACCTAACATGAACATTTGTTAAATTACATGTACTACATACACAAACAAAACTAGGCAATATAAGAAAATTTAATTTTCCCTCTTTACAGACTATGAGGTGCCACTTGTAAATTTATTTTTTATTTTGCTTTTGGTCGTTTTTTTCCGTGATATAATTTCATCACTGACCGTCCATTCTCAGAAATAAGCAATTAGTTATTTGATAAAACCTTCCTTATATCCATTGGTTATTTAATAAAACCAATCTTTTGTTAGTTGATTGTTTGATAAATCATTCTTTTTTCCATCGGTTATTTAATAAAACCAATCTTGCGTTATTTGGTTATTTGATATAACCAATGTTGCATTATTTGGTTATTTGATAAACCAATGATGAGTTATTTGGTTATTTCATATAAACAATTTTGCGTTCTTTGGTTATCTGATAAAACCAATCTTGTGTTCGTTGGTTATTTATTCGATGAAACCATTATTTAGTGTAAGTGTTGGAAATCTTTAAAATACTTTGTTTTGCGCATATCTTACATGTCAAACAGCTCAAAACCTTTTGACTTAACGAATGCCAATTCCATTATTTCAAATAAACAATTTTATGAAATTGGTTATTTGAAATAACCAAAGTGTCATCAGACTTAATGAGTTCAAGACCTGATCAGCTCAGTTTTCGCCCAGCGGTATTGCAACATAAAGAAGGCGCATAGGTTTGGTGGGAAGTTTGAGTAAGTTGAGTAAAGCTGAGCAATAAAAGATGGTGTACGCATCGACCCTCAAAACCTCATTGTGCACAGCTGCTTCAAGAGCAATTAGGGAGGCCATACCATTTACACCAGGGCTCAAGACTAACGGTAGCCAACTAGCCACACGGTAAAAATTCCATTTTAGCTAGTGGGTTTTGCACTTCATGAGCCATTTTAACCAGTGAAAATTTGTGAGCACTGGAGGCCCAGAGGGTTTCAAATTTTTCGTAAAACGAAATTGAGTCAAAGCGTTGCGAATTTAAACATCGGCTGCAATAAACAAGAACTTTAAATTACTATAAAAATGAGAAAGAATGGCTGACGTTTTTGCTTGTTTTTGCCCTCAGTAAAAAAGCTATGTACGACAAAAAAAGCTGGTGCTTGCTGCTGAAATCATGCAGAACTTCACGCATGCAGCATCTGAAGGTCACGCACGCTTTCGAAAAATTAAAAAATTCTCAGTCGTTTGAAAAGATGAATGATGCCGATAAAGTATCAATGCGTATGTTTGCAGCTTATAAAGTTAAGATGGAACAAATTATATTGTGCATGAGAAATTGCGATTCAACATTTGTTTTTTGGCAGCGAGTTGCAAAGTTCTGTGAGCATTTCTCACAAAAGCAAAAACTTTTATTTTCATTGTTGAGCGACGCCTATGATTATAACATCAATGCCTATGTTTGCAACATATAGAGCTACATGTAAGGTGGAACACAGTATTTTGTTTGTGAAAATGGTGAATCGGTATTTTGAAAGGCAATATTTTTCCATGGTGCCAGTTCTGAAGTTTTGACAGCAGTTCTGTGAGAATCAAGGGCGAGATACCTTTGTATAATATACGTACTTGTCAGTCTGGTAGAATTGTTTGTTCACCATTCCATAACAAATGTCTGCGTCTGGCTAGTGGAAAATTTGTTTTGGCTATTGAATCAAAACTGTCACTAGCCACTAGGCTAGCAAGCTGAAAAGTTAGTCTCGAGCCCTCTATACCATTTTAAAAGTTCTTGGGATTTATGGAAAGCACCCGTAGTTTCATATATACTGTGTGGTGATCAGAGTTTCAGTCAAAGAAATTGCTTGACTTACTACAATGTGATTGTCGCGACCCAGAGCAGAATAACCTCATACCAAACAATAAACCGTATAAATGAAAATGTCCATGGGAAAGAGTTTTACAGTTCTGCTATTTCTCAATGACACAGTTCTGGAAATGATCATCACCATGAAATCCTAGGGATTAATTTTAGAATCTGCCATCACAAGCCTGCAGTGCATGCACAGAGCTGTATCATTTAGCTCTCTGCACGCATTGCAGGCCTATGATGACAGATTCTTATTGTCTTCATACTAACCTACTGATGGATCTTTCCCAAGGTACTTTTTGCATGCTTTGTACTCCTCTTCTGAGATTGTGGTTTTGAGCTTCAACTCTTCAAGGCTCAATGCTGTCAAGATCTCTTCTGTAACAAAACATCTTTGAACTACTTTACCAA
>Ga0126343_10000406_pt1 | contig 16154 bp, 24 predicted proteins | sample Cyp2metagenome_FD_92531 | JGI IMG/M metagenome (GOLD analysis project Ga0126343, IMG submission 92531) | Coral microbial communities from Lord Howe Island, Old Settlement Bay, Australia - Cyphastrea 2 metagenome | ecosystem: Host-associated > Invertebrates > Cnidaria > Coral ...
GAGTTCGCCTTTTTCACAATCTTGTCCACATGGTGGTTCCACCTTAAGTCATGTGACAGCAGTACCCCCAAGTAAGGATGCTGTTGTACAGCTTTGAGGCTCTGGTTGTATAGAGTGTAGTCTTTATGGACTGGTGATCTAGTCATGGTGTGATTAACGAGTTTTGGTTTTCAAGAAAGATAAACTTCGACGCCAGTGAACTTTTAAATTGGAAATTATTGCTTCGTTTCTTTAAGCCCAAGAGACAGTTTGAAATATAGGCCTGCATACTTTGGAAATACTAGGAACAGCCAGGCGCGTTCTGTTTTCTGCTGGCTAGGTAACCACGCACATCTCGCACCAGTACCTCGGCATCTTAACCCGTCCCAAAGACTCGTCCTAATGTGAATTCATGACGGTAAGTCTGATAACTTTTTCATCGCGAATTCACACCAGGACGGGAAACTCGTCAGACGGGTTACCTTTCTGACGAGTTTCCCGTCCAGTAGTAAGGGAAGAGTCTGACAAATACCGTTTTTTCCTCACGCTGTATTTTGGTGGATTTGAGCCGCTCAGACAAGCTTCGCGCCTCAAAGCAACCAAAATACAGTGTGAGGAAAAAACAGTATTTGTCAGACTCTTCCCTTACTACTTAGACCTTCTTGCGAAAAGATTTCTCAATTGGAGGAAAGACAGTGTTTATCTAAAATGAGAGGCCACAGAGGATATAACAAATGTCCGTGGTTAAAAAATGGGAAGTACGAAACTTGTGGAAAGTCTTGTCGAGAAGAATACTGCAAGGTCCACAGGTTAAAAATTAGGAACGGAGGCAAAATTCCGCGCCCTTGTGCGCTTTGTGGCGTGGGGGTGAGAAGTGAAATTCAATTATGTCGGGGCTGTGGAAGAGAAACAGAAAGACATAAACTTAAAAGACATGATTTGCTAATTTGAAGAAATAAAGCGTTGGTTAAATAACAATGGGACGCGGACGAAAAAGAAGTAATCAATCAAGGAAATAAAAAACAATAAAAAGATGTGGCTTACTTCCAAAGGAAGATAGAAAACATTTTCGTGCTGGTATAAAAAACCCAGTAAATCAAACTTTTATTGATTTGCCAGAAGAGGTTTTAAAAGCTTTGAGTCAGATGAACCCACGCGATGTTGCCAATATTCTTGTCAACGCGTAAGCTAGAAAACCTGTCAAACATGCAAATTTCAGGCCTGTTTATACAAGCGTGAAGAATATTTAAACTTCACGGTCTGTTTATTTATCAACCGGGTCATCTTTTTTTGCCTCTTCCATCGCTTGAATTAAATGAAATGTAATATCTCTGAGATCTTTCTGCCAAGTAGGAGTAGAAAGTTCGACGATAACGTACCAAATCGCATGAAAAGTAACGAGCATTTCGTATTTACACACCCGCGATTTATTCAAAACAGCGCATGCGTTTGCACCAACCAGAAAAAGGGCACCACATGTTTGAGAAAACCGGGGCGATGCAATATATATATCTGATCGACCCTAAGAAAAACACAAGCAAACAAATGAGAGGTGCCTTGGGAGGTGGGGAATGGCCGCCCCTATATCCTTAAAAGGCACGTGCAGGGTTTGCCCAGGGGAAGTGGGATAAGACCTTCTACGGTAAACCCCCAGGATAACCCGCCCCGGCCCAGTAGATGACAGGAGGCGCACAGGGATCCCTCGGGATTCCAAACCCCGCTCCCAGGGATAAAATGGGAAATGACAGCCGCCTTGTCAGCAGCTAAAGACCTGACCGAGGTCAGGCAAACAAAGACCCACCGAGCTCCTCCAACCAGGGCTTTTGTCATTTTTTGTGTCATGTCACGCAATGTCACGCGTCACGCGTAATGTTAAGATGAAAACTAGAATTGAATTTTTCAAAGGTTAATTTGAAGGGGCGGTGAGAGCATTTCCTTTTTTTAGAAATTTTTCTTCAACCTCGCTGCGGATATCTTTTCTTATCTTCTCAACATCTGGCTGGGATAGTTGGCGAGTGAGTTTGGCCCGAACAGCCTCTTTCAGCACATTGTACTGCGAAAATTCAGCCATGATAAGCTGAAACTCGCCGTCGGTTATTTGATTGTCGGCCAATATTTTGGAAACCAGCCTGTCAACCGTGTCACGTTTCGCAATGGCAAGAGTTACGATCTCCTGATGTTTCTTAATTTTTGAGTCAAGCTTTTTGCTGGCAATTGTCAGACCCGAAGAAACGAGAGCGAAAGCGCCGCCGACGCCACCAAGCGGGATTGTAGCAGGCAAACCGACAACAGACAGAGCCGAGCCGAAACTCGCGCTTGAAAATACTGCTGAAAGCCCTCTCGACCCGCAGCGCTCCAGTTCACAAATTTTTTAGCTCGCTTGTATTTCTTCGCTACCGCTCGATAGTGAGAAACCTCACCATTTAGAGCGGTCGAAATTTCATTGATTTTTTTAATCCTGAAGTCGGGCGGCAGTTGAGGGTATAGCTCAGGAGGTGCAGTTGGCGTCAAAACATTCGCAGACGACATGGCATATATTTGTTCAATTTAATTCTAAAACAAATTCAAGTGGCAAGCCTTCGAAATCAAACAGCTCACCGCTTTCATCTTTGACGCTCAGAGTAATTTTATTTACTTGTTGGCCCGTCGAACACTCACGCAAAGCTTCTTGCGGGAGAGAAGGGTAGTTTACTTTATCATAAGGCAAACCTCTTATGTCAAATTTAGCAAAAACGTCGGACTTCTTTCCATTGAAAAAGTTTTTCGTTTTGTCAATGAGATTGCAGTGAATAAAGTAAGCAGATGGCGTGTTTAGTTTTCTGACATGTGAAGTTAAATCTAATTTTGTTCCGGTGCCAAGCAAAGCAGCAAGGCCGTGTGTAATTGAAATCCCCTTTTCTGAGGTTATTTGTAAAACAGAACTGGAGTTGTTTGTTTTTAATTTTATTCTAGCTTTATTTTTATTTTCTTCTAAATTTGATTTTAGCTCTCTTACGAGCCCATCAAGCGTGTAATGCCCACCAGGAATTGAGGCAAGCATTTCACGAAATTGTGTTAATTCAATTTGCCCCACATGATTAAGATTGTGCCAAGAATTGTACAAACTGCACGAGACAAGTCTCATGAAATGTACTTGTGGGATAGGCTCGTCAAAGTAAACAGTCTCACCATTCTTCTGAGCGACAATTGTAAGGACAACCATTTTATATATTGGAGAAATATATCCAATACAAAAAATGGATGCACTGTTGAAATGGATGAAGTCGACAGAGGCACAAAAAATAGCGGACGCAGCTGAAGACAAGCCGTGGAACGAGTTCCAAAAGCAGTTTCCTCGCGCTGACAGAAGTAAGTTTGCCAGCCAAGCAAATTTTGATAAAAACCACACGGCAAGCGCAGAAATATTTTTCAAAAACAGTTCTTGCATATCAACGAGTGTGTTTGGTTCTGACAAGAGATATTGGAGCCCGTAAATGAAGACTGCGCTCGGTTTGGATGATGTGAACGGGTTTCCCTATCAGCTGTCGCCGCTGAAAACAAAAAAAGCGTTGCCAATTCCGGCAGTGGATTTCACCGAAGCAGCGCCCAGCATAAAGAAAACATTCAGCAGCCCGATAAAAATTTACGTAACATCAGATTCTTTCTTGGTGGCGAAATTCAGGGAAATATTTGAACAAACAAGAATACGCCACACGTCCGCGGCAGAATCAAAACGTTGGCAAGGGGTGCCTCAAATGAACTATTGGCCTCAGCAGCTAACCTTCGCAGTTTTTTGCGCCACCCAAGGCTGCGGAATATCAAGGAAAGTATTTGACAGCGGCGTGACACTACCAGAGCAAATAAGGGCTTTCTATAAATTTCACGTGTATTTCACGGTCAGGCGAATTTTGTTCCAGATGGGAGGCATTCAGAGCGTAAGCGGTAGATCCAACTTTTAATCTATCAGGCAATAATTACGACGTGGCTTCATACAAAAGGATATGCGCCGAGTTTGGGATAGCTCCAACCAGCGATTTCAGGTTTACAGGCGGAAAAAACCACGGCCTGGGCAACGTATACATCGGCGTGACGGGTCACGGGGCAATGAAAACAGGAACCGCCTGGCCGGGAGGCTATTATAAATTCAGCGATGAAGGGGGGAAAGCAACAGACGGAAACCTGCTTTATTACATTGAACCCGACGATGTACCGCAGTACGACTGGTTTGCGCCCAACAAAACAGCCGGCTTGACGCAGGCGGGCCTTGCGCGCATAAACCAGGCAATCAAGGCTTTCGTTTACTGTATCCTGGGCGCGCAGGTAAATGTAAGGAGCAGCATCATTGGAGAAGGGGGAAGAGCAAAAGAGGCGCAGACCGAGTTCTTGACCCTGATGGAAAGCGCGATAAGTCTGCCCGACCTGGCGAAAAGCGTGCAAAGATACCAGCTCGCGGTCGATGAAGCGAAAGCCAGGCTCAATCTGGCTGTGGCTCCCATGGCGTGGCTAATGCCGGCGAACATGATCATAAACACGGCAAGCGTGGTCGGCTACAACAACAAGCTCAAACAGGCGGTCTCCGGGACGAAGCTGGGCGTAAACAATGAGCTAAACACGGACACAAAAAAATCGGCGCTGAAAAGGATGGAAGGGGGGCCCTCAAAAATAAACCCTCCAAACAGCCAACCTTCAAACCCGGTTAACAAAGCTGTAATGACTGTTCAAGACCCGAAGCCAGCCAGAAAAACGCCAAAGCGTGTACATTTTAATTTGCCTTCAGACGAGGTGGGTCAAATCAAAGAAACTTTTCAAGAGACGCAGCACAAAGAAACAGACAAAACCGATAATCACGAAATAAACAAAACTGCTGTGATTGTTGGTGCGTTAGCAGTCGTCGCTTTATTTAATGTATTTTTCAAAAACGAAAAACACCGCGGCTAAAATTAGGAGCCAGGTGTGTTCGGCGAGAAAGCCGACAGCGGTGTTGAAAAGGAAGTGCGCGACCTGGCCAATAAGCCCGGGCAGCAGAGAGCCAAGCCTAGCTCCGATTTCTTTGAGGTCGCCCGCCATAGCTTTTTCGGTAGCCTTCAAAGCTTTGGTAACGGCACTAAAACGGTTCCAATAGTGACGCCCACGGCAAGAAGTATAGCCGTAAGAGTGACCCCGTGTTTTTTGAAGATTTCTTTGATCTTTTCTCGGAGAGGCATGGCGTCTTCTCTTTTCGCGATCTGAGTCTGTAAACGCGCGAGTTCTTCGTTTCTTGCCGCAACCCGCTCTCCAGCAGCTTCTTTTTCTAATTCCGCGGCGTCCTCAACATCGATTATCACCTGATCTTCTTCATTTAGCCGCAAAAGATTACTTTCTTGTTCTTTTAACACATTAAAAGATCGGGTGCTATTGAATCTTCTTTCCAACGAATCTCTTCTCTGCTCCTCTTGTAAAATGCTTTCTTGAAGCTGGCCGATTTTTTGAGTTTTCTTTTGGCTATCTTCATAATTTTTTTGAAGCTGCTCGTTTTCTTTCTGTTTAGTTTTTAAATCTTTTTTTAAATTTTTGAGCAGGGTTTCTTTTTGTTTAACCACTTTTTTATCTGCGCTTGGATCGTCTTGAAGCTGTTGTTGTTTTGCTTTTCTGACTGTATGCGCCGTTTCAAATCTAGTTCTTCTTTTTCTTTCTCCTCTTTTTGATCACGATAGCATTTTTAATCTTGGCGCAGTTCATCTCTCTTTTTTTGCATTTTCCTGATGTCATCAGAAGTTTGTTTTATGACTGATTCAGCTGGCCTTCCAAGAGCATTTTTGACATATGTTTTTTCTAAGAAACTTTGCTGAAAGTCGCTACCATTTTTTAGAAAGATTTGGGTTTCTCCACCCCTTGGACCTTTAACGACTAACATAAGGGGGTTCTTTTTGGAAAAACCGATTACCAGAGCTTTTTCATTTAAATGTGGGTAACGGCTTTTTATGAAACGTATTGCCCTTTCTTTTCGTTCATTTTGATCTCCCGAACTCAAAGGGTTTTCTTTTGGAACAGTGATTCCTGAAAGGTCAAGAATCCCTGTATTTGAGTCTCGTCTTAATCGAGCGAGACGCTCTTGAATATACTCATCAGTCAAAAGAGGCGTCCTTTCATCATCGCCACCAAAAGAGGTTTCTTCGTAAGAGGGCAGCCCGGTCTGCTCCTGCTGCCGCATCGTTTGCATCTCCCACCGCTCGCCACGATGGTAAAGGGTGGGTGCTTCACCAGGCTGAAAAGGCTGTGTTGTGCTGAGAGGTTCTTGGTCGTCGTCGTCATCGAAGCCGCTGTGTTTCATCGTATTTTGAAAAACATCATCGGGATCATAGCCGCCTTCTGCCATTTTATATATTTTTTCCATACAATTTTTAATTGACAATATATCCCATCTTGAAATCATGGACAAAGTTTTTCTGAATCACTCCTCCCAACGCACATAAGCAAGACTTTGAGGGCAATCAAGGCCCCTCGCGCCGTCAAGCGAATAACTTTCGACAGATCAGAAGCGAACCCGGGCTAGATGCTGTACGTCCACGTGCCGAAGCTGAATGATAACGAGGTCCTTATGCCCGGCTCGCTGGTGCTCGGGCAAGACACAGTTTCTTGTGAGCCAGCTCTGCGGCGCTTTCCGCGGCAGGTTCGATTTCGTCGTGCTCATATGCCCGACCTTCGCCCACAACCGGACGCTGTACAGGTTCGCGGAGAGAGACCCGCGCCTGTACGCAATCATCTGCGAGCAGCACCAGGTTGAATTATTTCTGAAACTGGCGAGTTTTTCTTTTGAAGGCACCAACACCCACATCGTGCTTGATGACTGCGCCGCGTCAAAATACGTCAAAGGTCGGAGAGGCGAGCTGGTGAAGGTCGGCTTTTCAGCGCGGCATTCTGGCATCAGCGTGTGGATGCTGACCCAGCAGCTTTCGAGCATCGCCAAACCTTTTCGCGAGAACGTGGCCGCGATCGTGCTGTTCTACACACCCTCATCCAAAACCACGAAGGCGATCTTCGAAGAATATGCCGGCGAGCTCTCACACGACAAGCTCCGGCAAATGATTACAAGGCTCAAAGAACGCAGGTTCGCCCATTTGATTTTTTTCATTCCACCACCCGTTTGAAATCCAATTGAAGGGAAGCAGCACCTAGGCATCAATGGACCAAAAAAGGTTTGAAGAAGCGGAGCACATCTTTGGGTGGAGAGAAATGAAGCCAGGGTACTGGTACTTTATCAACAAAGAAGTTCGAGGTATGAACAAGTGGCAAAAGCCAATCACTGTCGTTGCTGTGAAATTAACAATTGGTGGGCCATCAATCAAGTTCTATGTCCCGCCTTCACTACACTTTGGGCTTGAAAGCAAACCAGACACCACGGCCATTTTGTATGAAGGCATGGTTCAATCTGAAACTGGCTACCTATGCCCAAAATTTAAGTATGCTTCTTAATTCACTTGCCATACAAATGTTGCCGCGCCACTGATCATCGTCGCAATACTCTCGGAGGATAAAAAGAAAATGAAAAAGAAAAAAAATCCTTTTCTTTTGTGTCATTTGAAATTAACTCCGAACTTTTATAATGGCCGAACAAAACGATCCCGCGATGGCTGAACTCATGACACTTCTTGAATCTGAGCCTGCAAATGTGCCAGCAGCTGCGCCTGGACCTGACATTCCAACCCTCCGTGAACAGCTTGCAATTCTCGTTTCCACGGGCAAATGCAAGGAAGCGATCGGCGTGAATCTCACTCATGACCAAGTGAAGCAGCTGGACGAAAAAGACGTCGGGAACCACCACAAAAGGTACGAGACCTACGTTGGTTCTAAGACCACTGAAACGTTGATTGAAAGCTTTCTGTCTTTAACAACAAAAGCCCTCGGCCTGGTCGTAAAAATAAAAGACGCCGACGCTCTGAAGAATGAGCTGAAAAACGATTACATCATCACTAAAGAGATGTCCGAGCTGTCCGAGCTGTCCGAGCTGTCCGGAGGACTTGCGCTGAGATGCGGTCGTCTGCTCGCTGTGGCCAACGCGTTTCTGATCACCGCAAAGCATGTTGACTTCAGCTCTGATGAAGTAACGATTCCTGAGCAATCTTCAGCAACTCCTCAGGAATCAGTGAGCATTACCGGGTAATTACTCAATTAAATTAAAAATTGTCCAGTAATTATACCGTCATGGCCGATTCAGAAAATGTTGACACGACTGAACAGGTCACTTCAAAAACCCCGGTCACAAAAGTTAAAAATCTGAAACGTGTTGAAGCCGGCAAAAAGATTGCTGAGAGAACGCGGCAGGCACGAGAGTAGCAGAGAAAAAAAAAATAGCCGAGGCTGAAATCATCATTGCAAACGAACAGCTGAGAAAAGCAAAAGCGGCAGCAAAATCTCCGGCAGTGTCAACCGTTGAAACCCCGGTAGCTGAAGTTGAAACCCCGGCAGCTGAAGTTGAAACCCCGGCGCGCCGCCGAAGTTGAAACCCCGGCCGCCGAAGTCAAAACCCCGGCAGCTGACCCACAAACTTTGGCAACCACACAATGGCTGAGCGTCATCAGCATCATCATTTCATTGGTGGGCATCTACTACAAACGCGAAGAGATAAAAAATGTTTTGACCCAAAAAAGCCAGCCTAAGGCCCAGACTCCGCCGCCTGTAGATTTCAGGCCTCCGCCTCCGAAAAAGGGTGGTCTCCAGTCTATGGATTAAATTTTTCTTATTTAAATATTTATCTCACGTTCATATACAATGATCGCTGAGGCCATGATAAAATCTGCTGCTGTTGGTGGGATAACCATGTTGTGGAGCTCCTTCACATTGAAGACAATCAAAATATGCAGACAAATTATATTTCCTCCAAAAATAATACCTTTGGAGAGATGTGAATATTGCAGAATACATTTTCCTTGCGACGATAACTCACGTAGATGGGTTGTAAACCAAGCGATTTACGTATGTAAACATTGTTCAGAGAAAGAAGTCGTGTGTGAAGAGTGTCAAGAACGTTTTCTTGATGACACAGAAGAAATGGGACTAGACAAAATTTTGTGTAGATGTTGTCGCGACATTTGAAAAAATAGTTTCAAAATATAACCATGACTTACAACAAGCTCGTGAATACGATCATGGACACCGCGATTCTGACCGGCTTAGGCTTAGCCGCCAGCATCGGCTGGGCAAGCAAAAAGGTCTTGAAAGAAGACTTGATGGCCAACCCCAGCGCCAACGTCATGAACTACGTCAAGTTCACCGTCGTGATGGCTGCCAGCCTTGCGCTCAAACAATACCTTGAGGACAAAAAAATTATTCCTGATTCGGTTTGAAAGGTTTTGAACAAAAAAACCCCCATCATATACGATGGCTACCTTTAAGACTATCGATCAAATGAGGACGTGTTTCTTTTTGCAGTCGGTCGCTGAAGAATACTCGATCGATTATGGCAAATTGCAAAGGGGTGTTTCAGATGCATTCACTCGCCACCAACAAGACAATCTTGACCCCGACGGAGATTATCTTGACGATACAAAACACTTTGCATTTTTTGTGACGGTACATCAAATCAAAGAGGTGAACGTTGGCACCGTGGTTTTATACGTGAAAGGCGTTGAATTGTCGGTTTCACATAAAGAGAATTTCAATCTGATGATTGATTTGGAAGATGAAAACAAAACCCAAAATGAAAAAATAAATTTTATAAGATTAATTTTGTGTGCAACGAGCAGCGCGTTATTCGCCTTTTCATTTTTGATTTGAAAATATTCTTGTCTATGAAATGGCCAGCATTGCGATGATGGTCGGTGGCGCTGTTATCAACGCCGCGGCTTTCACTGGCGGCAACTACCTCGCGAGATATTTGTCTGGCGACGGCGGCGCGTTAGCAGAGAAAAAGCGGCACGACAAACCGCTCGAGGCTTATGAGGCCGCTCAGGCCCGTTACTCGCAAGAACGCACAAAGCTTCTTGACTGGATCGAAACCAACAGGGAAAACAAAGCGCAGGCGAAACGGAACTTCACCAACACCGATTACGCCTTCAAACTCTACAACCAGGCGCACCCCGACCGTAAAATGACCCTGCCCAAGGAGCCAAAATTTTCCGACTTCTATCAGCCAAGCGTTTTCTCGTTTTCTCAAGCCAGCTTATTGCTAATTGAGAGGCGCGCCCTTCATCGTAAAAGGTTCTCTCATAAGCTGTTAGTGGGGCTTTGACTTTCTCATTTGGGCAGTCCACAATTGTTATTCCTTGCACCTATGTTTTTAGGTGTCTTTGAAGGTTGGTGGCTTTTGTAAAGCTGGCCCGACAATTATTGCATACATACGTTTTCGCCAGTTTTGTTATATCTTTGATCAAAAAGGCGTGTCCTTCATAAATTCCAATCTTCATAATGTTTTTCAACTTGTTAGACGGGTTCTTTCTAAGATGCCAGTGAATTTCGCCGTTTTGTTGGCGCTCGGGTTCATATACCCGAATTCCCACCCATTCAAAAAGTTGTTTTACTTTATTCAGGTACCCTTCCACCTTTTCCAATTCATCAAGAGATGTTCTTGGTACATAAGCTGATTGAAAGAACCCTTTTGCTAGCTGCTTTTCCGCCTGAGCACAACGATCAGGACGCGCACCTTGATGTACAGCTATGCAGCGCCATAAGCACAAGTTATCTCCAAAAGTATCCAGCGAAAACATGTTACGCCCATGGGCGAGATTGCGCAGTCAGGCCGGCAATGGCCCTATTCCTAACATGGGTTGGTTGTCAAGCACAGCTTTTACTTCAATGCTTGAGAATTTCACAAACGTCCATTTTGTATTTGGCCGCTCCATATTATCGACGTTTAGTCTTTAATTTTTCTCCTCATTTAATCATCTTTCTGCTTCACCAAAATTGTTAATCCAGGGTGAGCCTTTTTGTTGTTTGAAGAAAACCATTCTAAGCCCATTTTTATTGTTGACAAGAACATATGCATAGTTATATCGAATGTAGAAGGCACTGTTTATATTTTGTCTTAATTTTGCAATTATTTGTGTGGTCTGGTTTGCCCCCAACCTTTGGGCAAAAGACCATCTAATAAAACGGCGCCCTCTCGCCCTTTCTACGCCGTCTTCCACACCCTTGCGCCTGACATACATCTCGACTATCTCATCCTGAAAGTCAATAACCGTCGGCCTCCTTGCTGGGCCCACCTTTGCGCTCTTGATAAATTTGTTTTTGTGGCGTGAGACATACATGTTATACATAAGGAACATCTTTCCTCCAATTGAGAAATCTTTTCGTAAGAAGGTCTTAGTAGTAAGGGAAGAGTCTGACAAATACTGTTTTTTCCTCACGCTGTATTTTGGTTGCTTTGAGGAGCGAAGCTTGTCTGAGCGGCTCAAATCCACCAAAATACAGCGTGAGGAAAAAACGGTATTTGTCAGACTCTTCCCTTACTACTCGTCCTCTAATGTGAATACGGCTATTGTGCCTGATAGTGTAATCCCTTTTCTTCGATGAAAGAGATCATCTTAGAATACATTAAGTTTTCAAAAATTCTGTTAAATTGGAAAAAAGTGATATTGGTCTATAATTATTCGCATCAACCTCGTCGCCAGATTTAAATACTGGCACTATTTTTGCTAATTTTAGCTTGGCCGGGTATACTCCTTGGGAAACAGAAACATTTAAAAGTGTCGCAAGTGGCAGGCTTACAATGTCACTTACATATCAGTTTAATAAAAGCGTCGGACATGAATAAAGACCACATGCTTTCTTATTAGGAATACTACGAATTTCAGTTTCCACTTCTGAAGCTGTTACTTGTCGAAAATAAAACGATGCCTGGGGTGATTTCGATTTAGCAAGGAAATCAACATAACTATGTCGCGTCGAGGGGAGCCCACCGATGAAAAATACTTGTTAAATATGTCTGGTATACGCGATGGGTCCCTGATCACACTGTTATTATTTGTGGGGTCTTAAACTGCGCTTATGCATTTTAAAGAGTTAGTTTTTCGATGATATAGTAGTTCTTTTTACTTAATCTGATCAGGCTACATATTTTGTTTCTATAGGGCTTATATCTAGCATTGTCCCCGGTAGTAAATAATCTATTTTTAACCTTAATTGAAGTTTTTATTCCCTTTGTTATCCAAGGTTTTGAGAGCTTTTTGCTTTGCGCTGGGATAAAACCTTCATAGGAGTGTGTTTATTGACAATTTTATTAAGTTTGTTGTAAAAGGATGAAAACAATTTATCCACATCATTTCCCCCATTCTCAGTCAAAGTATTCCATGAAACTTGACAAACATCATCTCTAAAACTCTCTGCAGAAAAGTTAGAAAAATCGCGCACTTTTTTCTTTACAGAAATATTTGAAGCTTTCCCAGATTTTATCAAACAGAATTGCGAAAAATGGTCGCTTATATCGGAAATGATGTTTCCACTTAGTGAGACTTGCTCTGGATTACTAACGAATATTCGCCTTTGTCACACGGCGGCCATATTGTCCCGAGAGACCAAAAAAGCTTTGTTTTACCACGCTTAGCCTCGCCCCCACGGTTTTGACTGCGAGGCTCTGGGTGGTAAAACAAAACTTTTTTGGTCTCCCGGGACAATATGGCCGCCGTGTGACAAAGGCGAATATTGTCAATAAGTGTTGCCAAACTTCTATGCACACGCGTTGGCTTATCAATGGTAGGAATGAGATAGCAGCTTAAGATAGTTGAGAGGAAATCGTGGGCAAACTGGCAATGTGTACTTTTAAGCAAATTTATATTGACATCACCCATTAAACAAAGGGTTTTATCAGATGAAATAAATTTCTCAACTGTATCTGTAATGATGCCACATACTATATGTCTTTTATCCGTGAAACTTATTTCGATCCAAAGAGCTTGGTAAGCCATAGTAGACGTTTTTGCCAGAATTACGTAATCAAGAGATGCATCAATAAACATTTCAACACCCCCAGCTGACAAGGGTGTTGGGACATATGCACAATTATAGCCAGGAATACTTGGGATAAATTCCTCCAAATTTGAATTGGCAATTTTGGTTTCTGTTACACCTATTACATCAAAGTGAAAATCAAACTCTTCTAAGAGATGGCTTTGTAGGTTTTCCAAGTTACGATTTAGACTTCTTATGTTGTTGTGAAAGATTGAAAAGCTGTGATTAATATCACATTTTGTTAAATTATTTTTCATTACTTTAAAGCTATGCGGAGAGTAATATCTACTACGTATATATGTAGATAAATCAGGATAATCGGTGTTACAATCAACACCAATATTCAGATTAAATAAATCAAGGTCATAAAGTCCAGACAGTCTTTCAAAATTTCTTTTAGATTTCCTAGCGGAGAACAGACAGTTGTTAAATTGTCCGTGGTAAGAAACGAGATCTCCTCGAAAACCAAAATATGATAGTTCGCGTAAAGTGCACCTTATGTTTTTATCAACACGTTGGTTTTTGACTGCCATGATCGTGACTACAGGCTAGTAATTTATATGGTTATAGTAAAATAAACATATAAACTTAGGTGTGAGATTCATCATTAGTAGACTCTTTTCTTCGTAGGTCCTAAAGATTCTGGAGTTATCAGATTTGCGAAGGAAAGCTGCTGTAGATTTAGCCCAACAAAACTTGTTGTCCTGCTCAGTTTGATGAGTTTTCGCCCATCGCAAAAGATCTAGGAGCTTCGGCGACAGATGACTCAGAAATCCAATTCGGTTGATTTGGCTGCCAGAGTGAAGACTAAAATCATTTGATGTGAGACGATTTGTGTTTGCTCTTGCAGCCAGCATCTTCTCCCGAGCCATGCGCCTCACACACTTGCAAACAATTGCGTTGTTTCGCTGCCCTCTCCGGCCATTTTGTTTTCTTGTCGGAATTTTATGAGCAATGTCAATATCAGTTTCTCCGACATCCACGCCAATTTTCGTGAAAATTTTTAGACAAAGACTCGTTGTTTCTTCAGCCGTTTCTTTCTCGTTCGTTTGTGGAACCCCGACTATTTTCAAGTTGTACTGGTAGCTGTAAGATAATGCATCGTCGATAGCCTTTGTAACAGCTTCTACTTGAGTTGCCAGTTTATTTAATCTATTCTGAAAGCTCTCAATAATTGTCGAGAAGCCATCGCAAGTATCGCTCAAATGTTGAACATCCGCATTACTAGGAGATGAGGCGCGGTCTGATTTATCCGCCATCTTGTCTCGCAGCGAAACAAATTCCTTGGTTAAGTTCTTCAATTCTTTCTTTACTTCATCGTGGTCCTTCTTTAGTTGCTTCACGTTGTTTCCCATCACAAGAAAGTAAAATAATTATAAAATGTATAAATTTGTTTACTTACACTCGAAGTTAACATATCATAACCGGCGGAGCTGCTCGAGGCACGTCCGACCGCGTTGACCGTGTTGACCGCGTGTGATCACTCAACAAAGTATCTTGTTTCTGATTGGCCAATGGCGAATACATAAATAGGCTATAGAAAATCTATAGAGTGAAATTCACGTTATAGGGTGCAAGACGGAAGTTGCTATGGAACACCGGGGAAGCGCCCAATTTGAACACCAAAGTGAAAAAAAAATTGCTGACAGTCGGTTTGGTTTGGCAAACCAAAACATCGTTGAGCAACTTAAAGAAAATGCGAAAAACAAAAACACTTTGAAAGCTACACATTATACCTGGTTGAATGTCTGGCAATCATGGGCGACTGAAAGAAAACTAAACCCGAAACTGGAAGATTACGAGCACGAACAACTCGATAAAATGTTACAAATCTCCTACACAGGAAAACGTACTGAAGACGGGTTTGAGTACGAACCTGAGAGTTTAAAATCCATGCTGGCAGCCCTCGACCGCTATTTAAAAGAGCACGACTGCAAGTACTCTATTATACGAGACAGAGAGTTTTATCAGTCGAAGTTGGTACTTGAAGGAAAAGTGAAGTGTCTCTGTCAGCAAGGCCTTCCACTCATGTCCAATACTGTCGAATAGATTCCATCCGACAAAACAACATTCTATTTGTTGTCGATCGGAAAATTGCATTTCATTAGCGAGAAGTGGACAAAGTGCTGTTGATTCGATCGATTCGTTCGATTTGTCAAATGGAAAAGTTTACTATCGATTGGACCAGTGCGGTCGTCGATCGGACCATTGCATCTCATTAGTGACAACGGCGACCCGGTGCAAGATTGTCGAATCGATCGATTCGTTCGATCGGTGGGAATGGTTACTTCATTCACGATTCCACATTAAAACTTTGTCGAACCGGCGGATACACGTGAAGGACGAGTAACAAATGTACATTCCTCGTTCTAAAAACACAAAAAATAACAGCTAGAACAGTTAGTCGAGCCGACCGATAAACGCCGGTAAAAAACGACTAATACATAAACAATCCAGTTAGTTGCAATCTCTTTTCTCGTTGTTGGTCATTGCTTTTGTGGCTTTTGGTGGATCCTAACGGAGCCGGTTTATTTTGAGAAGAGTTTTGAAGTTTTTCTATTTTTTTTTTTCCATTTTCTTCATCACCGTCTTCTACTTCAATAGCCGCCTCTCATTACTTGAAATCTCCACCAAGATACCAATAAAATTAGTCGTTTTATTTACTTCCCAGGTTTGTTAACACGAAGTCAGCTTGTCTCGCCCGTTTGTATCTTTTCTTGATCTCGAGTCCAAAACTGAGACAACATTACCCACTCGGCGGCCAGTCTAGGGGCCAGACCATTTCCTATCAGGAACAGCATCATTTTAAAACTGTCCTCATCGGAAGGAGGTTTGGTGCAAAAGCAAAGTCTCAGGGCCAGCGGCCACTCTTTCAAAGGAAAGAAAGCATCGCCGTTGATAAACTTGAATAGCTTCGTTCTTCTTTCTACAACTTCCTGTAGAGCGAAGTAGCACATTGATGATAAATACCACTCTAGCATAGAAACCATGTTGATCGAACAACGCGATCACTGCAACTAGGATTTGCGCACTAGGCCCAGACATTATAATGGCATACATTGGAATATTCCAATATTGTTGACATGGGAGATTTCGGCAATAGTTCCCTCGCACAGTTTATTGTTTTCAAACAAAAGAATGCGGTGGTTTGCCTGTCTTCACAAAGCCGTAACACGAAAATTCCCTTTGTATTTTCATTGAAACTGCTCCCGAATCATTGCCATCAACATGTCCCGATATCGATTTTGCATATTTATTGTTTTCCTTTGATGCCA
>Ga0126343_10000407_pt1 | contig 16154 bp, 10 predicted proteins | sample Cyp2metagenome_FD_92531 | JGI IMG/M metagenome (GOLD analysis project Ga0126343, IMG submission 92531) | Coral microbial communities from Lord Howe Island, Old Settlement Bay, Australia - Cyphastrea 2 metagenome | ecosystem: Host-associated > Invertebrates > Cnidaria > Coral ...
CTCGAAATGCTTGGTTGCATTTCCAAAGAATATTAATAAAGCCAAAACCTTCCATGTTACAAAACTTGAAAGTCTGGTAACTTTAAGCTTCTTTCCGTGATATGTTCACAATGTCAGTTTAGAGAGCTTTGGATCTCTTTGACCGTTCACTTAGTGTACCGCACTCGGCAAAGCTAAATGATATAATTTGACATCATCGCCAACAAGGCCCAATTGGCTGTAAGCTGCTGGGCTATTGGTTCAACGGTATCTGCCAGATTGCATGGCGTAAAACATTTCTTTCCAATAAAGAGAAATCTAGATTCCGCCTAGAAAATTTACAAAGTGCTCGCTGCTCGCCATTTGTATCTTTTAAAGTGCTCGCTGCTCGCAAGACATATTTGATCACTGCTCATGCTCGCAAAAATAAACGCGCTGCTCGCATGCTCGCAAGTGCTCGCAAAGACCATTCGATACCCCTACAATAAGATGTATGTAATAATGGTACTATCAGTGTTACAAAATTCTGTGGCAGTGACAATGATTTTCACATGTCACGCAAGGCGATTTGTTGCAGTGACCTGTGGCAGCGATGTGTCATAGTAATTTGTTGCATAGTGTGTCTTGACCTTAAACCACCAAGGAAAAAATAAAATATGTTTTTTTACTTTTAGCATTTCCATGGCAACTACTGAAGATTTCACAATATTCCTTATAGTGTTCACTGATTGCATTAAACTAGCAGAGTTTCATTGCAACAAACCTTAGTAGCATGACTAAGGCAACACGTTGAAGATGGTATCATGACAACCTTACCGTTATTGTGCTTTTTTCTCTTCTGGAACCTGCCTTTACCTACCGGATATAACGCAGTTAAAACTACCGATAAAAATTTAAAATATTAAAACATTTACAGTAAGAAGTAAGCTAGTAATAATACAATCAATGTTAAATTTTGTCCAAACCAATGTTATTTACTGCAAAGCTCTCTTTACAGACACCTTCATGGATATTGTATCATTTCCAGAAAATATCCATTCCAGTTTGAACACCCTATCCCTCTGGAAATACGGGGCGTGATCCATACTGTCCTTTAGAATTTTGGCTTTTGAAATCCTTTCTCCAAAATTACAATTTCTAATAACCCAAAGAAACTCCATCCAATTATAGCGCTGATGCAAGACCTCTTTCTTTTTGCAATTTTTCTACTGTAAACAAATTTCAACTCTCAATGATTGCTGAAGTCATATACATTGCGATGAATAATCTACAGCTAGCAGCCTGAAAAATTGAACACTTTGGAACATGTCAAAATTATGTATGTTTATAAGACTTTATATGAAATTTCAACACAGAATATACTGTTTAGTTTTGAGCCCTTGCCATACCAAAACAAAATATAGTTTAGGTTCCTCTCAAACTTGACAACTATTAATATTGTTTTAAGTGATTCTTGTAGAGTTGTTCCAGTAAGAGCAAACACAGGTCAAAAGTTATGTACGTAGGTGTTGGCGGTTCCATGCCCTTTACTATCAAGTTTGAAATGTGCTTAAAGACACAATGAAATGACAAATACAAATGACAAGGTTTTTTTACTCTTGTTCAATCAAAGACACACCCACACATGCACATCCTGTTGAGTAACCCAAAACCTTTTCAAGCAGTATGACTGTGTTGTGTTTCCTTCAAAAACTAAGGTTATTGTTCCTTTGTGTGGTTAACTTGTGGTTAAAGGCGTTAGAAATCAGTTTTACTCGATCTTATAAACAATGTTTTGCATTAGAAAAAGTTAGATCTTTGAAAAAGCAGAAGTAAATTTAGGAACATTTGCGTTATAAATAGGTAAATTTTCCTAGTTAATTGTGGCCAACAGAAAAGTACAGTATAAGGCTTAGGCTCGCTTTCACCTTATTTGGTCACGATTGTGAAGTTGTTTTTTCTGAAAACCACACAATCTGTTTGTTTTCTGAACCTGACTTCCGTGATCTGTTCCTCCCTATGATTCCTACTACTCTCAGGTCTCACTTATATTCAAGTGACCCCATTAGTACAGCACATGTTTACCAACCCTTATAAGGGGTTCCGCTTCACCTTGCCCCAAATTTGGTTATGCTGTTGATCTTTATACGCCCATAATCACGAGCTCAAGACGTGTGGCTATGACTTCCTGAGTGAGAGAGCGAAAACCTGATCTGATACGTGACGCGCTGTTATTACGCGCATAAGGGTATTAGAACAATTAACTTTAAGCCGCTTCAAAGGTCTCTCATTGTTTTGCAAGCTGGAGTTCACCAAGTATGCAAAATCAATTAGGCTTGCATGAACTGCGTTTGTGGATGTTAAAGGAGAATTGAATTTGCCATCGCTGAGAGCGAGTCTATACACAACGTGATTTCTTTGGTTTGGAGTTTGGTGTCGAAGTGATTTCAAAGAGTCGATTATGTTAATTAAATACTGATTGATGCTTGTGTCACTCACTAAACTCCAGTGTCATGTCAAACAGAAACGACAATAGGATACACAGGATCGGGGGCTACGGATCTAATCACGATCAAATTTTTAAAGACGGTGTTTTAAACAATCAGGAAATGTTCCTGTTGACATGGGATAGATTAGGCTTAAAAATGACAGCAAGTGTTTCCAAAACAGGCGTGGGATAATTCGTTTCGAGACAACACCAATCTTGATTTTTTTGTGTGTTTATGAGAATTGTACATGATGTGTATTGATACATCATTTCCGATTAACATTAACTTTTAATTTTTCATGATCAAAAAGTTACGTTTTTGAAACTTCTCTCACATTCCGTTTAGTCGTTCAAATATGCTTATTTTGTCAGTCACACAGTCACTCAAATTTTGTCGATCTTTCAGGGGTAGTTCGTGAGCAATCCGCCCTTGGAGAAAGAAAAAGTAATCAAACTTTTTAACCCTCGGATCACATTGATAAGTGATAGCGAATTTAAACGTCCTAAATGCAACCACAATATGACTCCGTGTCGACCGTACGGCGCCAAGCTGTGTAAAACTGTCCATCAAAAGACTTGCAGAAAATTTGCTCAGCTCTTGTTTTGGGAAGTTGTGGTCGAACCAAATTCCAAGCGATCTTCCCTGACAATTGTTTTCGAATGTCCCATCGCTTTATCTTTAATTGTCGATATTTCTAGCTTATTGCCAAGTGAAAGTAAGGTTGACGGTTTGGTTAGCTGATTCGGAAAGCAGTGTTATGAATCAGCTGGACCACAGCACAAAGCATTCTTTCAGTTTCGCGCCACTGTCGAAAATATTATCGATCATTTGTGATTACCCAGTAATTAGTTGTGGAGTAGTCTTGGAGCGTAATACGGAAGTTGGCGTGGGAAGGACCGGAGTTTCGGAAAGCTTTTTTAAGGTTTCACGTGTCAGTTTACATGAAAATCCTATGGCGTCCGCTTTAACCCGATTGAAGTTTGAATTCTCCGCAAAGTGGCGCCGTGAAACCTCAGTTCTTCAATGGTTAACACTTGACAGCTTTTGTTGTCTTTTGTCATCTGCCTCTGTGCTGATTGGCTAGCCCGTATGTGATAGACAAACCGTTTGTGTATTTGACACGCATGACACGAAGTAAACAGTGTGCGTAGATTGGAGAAAAAAATTCTATCATGTCTTCAGATGGGCCTCAGTGAGCGGGGTAAAGCGGAGGGCACAATGGTTAGCGGCGAGAGTACGTCTCTAGTCGACTTCGTTAAAATGACTAACCCCGGTTTATTTGATTTCCAGGACGAGATACACTCGTTCATCGAAGCCTTGCTTCCTCATGTAAAGGCTTTTGCCTATACGTGGTTTAATTTGCAAGCAAGAAAGCGAAAGCACTACAAGAAGCATGAAGTGCGAATGACTCCTGACGAGGAGAGAAGGTGCAAAGAAGAGCTAGACGCTGAAGCCCCTGAAGTGAAGCAAAAGTGGGCTTCAAGACTTTTGGCAAAGCTGCGAAAGGACATTCGCCAAGAATGCAGAGAGGACTTTGTGATGTCAGTCGTTGGAAACAAACCGGGCTCGTCGTGCCGTTGCGTCATTTCCAACCCTGATCAGAAGGGGAAAATGAGGCGTATAGACTGCCTTCGCCAAGCTGACAAAGTGTGGAGATTAGATCTGGTGATGGTGATTTTGTTCCGAGGCATTCCTTTGGAAAGCACGGACGGCGAGCGTTTGGGCAAGTCGCAGCACTGCCAGAGCCAGACTCTGTGTGTTTTGCCTAACCATATCACGGTGACAGTTCGAGAACTGGATCTATTTCTAGCAAACTTCATGTGTAATCGAGGTAAGAAGTGTTCACATACAAATCTCCATGTTTGCCAGGTCTACAGCAGATCTGATCAGGTGCCTGGATGCCAGCACACCAAAATTACAGAGTTGAATTTTGAGCTACTCGCTCTCCTATCAACAAGTTGGAGGTGCTATGTTTCTCTTTAATAATTAAAACAGAAAACTGTTTAAGTTCTTTGGGTGTGTAATTTAATCATTTTATTACTCTACAGAAATGAAATTGTTATGTTTGTGTAGTTTGTTTCCTTGCGTTCCATCGACCGCAATTAGTTTCCCATTTTATTCGCAGAGCACAAACAGGATTCCAACAGTCCCGTTCGAAGTTCTGGCGATCCAGATTCTCACCAAAGTAAGTATAAATTTTTAATATCTTCTTTGTAGGACCTGTTCGTATATGTATTCAAAGTGAAAAATACAGAATTACATGTACGTTGTGAATTTGCGTGGAGGTAATGAAAAAGTAGTCTACTACTTTCAAGGACAAACGCCGTGTTGTTGTTTTGTTGTGACCCGACACGTGCGCGCATTTGAACAATCCAAATTAATTCGCTCATAAGGCTTTTGTTTTTGTTCTCGTTGTGTTATCCGCCTCTGGAAACCACGTTTCATTGTTGTTAAAAGGAAAACTAAGGACCCTATTTGCATCCCAAGTTAATCGCAAAATTAGCCCCTCCGGGCTCCACGTGCTGTTTCAGGAAATCGCCGCTATTTTGCACGCAAAATTCTTTTTCACCCCCATAAATCATGAAAGACTTCCTCTGAGTGAGTGAATAAATTCCATCGCGTATTCAAAGTAAGTAAGTAAGGTAATACTCGATTACAGAAGAGTTCGGTTTAGTAAACATTTAAGACGCTTTGTTTTTTCGGCTTAAGCTTTTCCTTTACGTACATGACTTGAGAGTTCGTGCCAGTCGATTAAAAAGAAGATAAGTTTCATATTTCCCCTTCAGTTTTTTCGCGGGTCGTATAATCTGCAACTTGAGTTTCATCGACGTGCTATGACGTTATGTATTTGACTTTTTTGTTTGTAGTGTAATGTGTTCAACGAACAATTAGTTTCGTGGTAAGCGTACCTTTCTTGCGGCTAGCATTTTCAAATTACAGTGCAGGCTGTTGCAAGAGAAATAAAACGAAAGGACTTGCGTCTCTTCGCGATTTGTTAGATGACTTTAGGGATATCCACTTGACAGCTAACGTGTTTATGCATATTTATATGTTCTTTCGCTTCAGGTGAACACATAACATATATGCCATAAACACAGCAAATAGATTGTGACATTTCATCTTATCTTGTTAGTATCAACTGCGAAGCTTCTGCACTAGAAGACTGTAGGTCTAGTGTTTTAGCAATCTACCTTAATTTGTCATGAGAGGTGAAAAGCCTGCAGTGTTAATTAATTATTTGAGGCACTTGAAGAGATCTAGATCATTCCTGGTTTCGTCGTTCATGCGTTGTTCGTGTTTTGTTTGGTGTAATCTGAAAATTGAGGAAGCTATAGGGATACAGGGTTAGGGGGATTTATAAGTTAGGCTGTGCTTTCAAGACATGATTTTAATGACCTTGGGGGCGTTTGTGTGATTGAAAAGGATACGAGCCGTTTCTAATCGTGCGTGCACGCGGGAAATACTGAGTTATGTAACTTAACTATTGTATGAATCAATAACAAAAAAAAGTTACTTTCACTTATTTATCGGGGTACCCCTTTCTTGATACTTTGAGCTGGAGTAGAGAAACGAGTGTCTCGTGTTTTGCGGTCATGAAGCCAAGGGGGAAAAAATCAATCCAAGGGGCATGCTTTTGTGGTTTGTTTGACGTGACCCAGTTACTTGATATTCCTTGATGTGAAATCTAACTCTAGCGTTTGCTTTACGAGGTCGTGACACTTATTTTATCTCTGTACACAACAACATCTTTCTATGAATGGTGTTTCTGCCTGTTATCTGCTTTTGAGGTTTCTAGTTATTGTTTTAGGTCTTTTTCAACATTTAAGAGATTAAACCTCGGATCAAGAAAAAACATTACATGTAGCTGTAAAATCTTCTATGATTGACAGAAAGGCTTATAATGAATGTAATTGTTGAAAACTATTGTTCTTGTACTCACTTGACAACTTATTGTCTTGTAAAATGTCATAAGGTTGTGATGTACAATTGGATGATACCTTCAAACAATAGTCGACAACTAAACCTTTTTAGTCCAAGGTCAGGCACCGGAATTTTTTCTCTATGTAATGTGCATTCCTAATTCTGCCTAGGCCGAGGGCATCTAGTGTTAGACTGAAACATTTTTAAAAGAATATATGATTGGGTTTTTTATGTAACAGGCTGTGTGATAAAGCATGTTTGGTAAAGTAGTAATGAGAATATATTACGTGATCAGTACTAAGAATTTAACTGATAATCTGTCTACCACTTGTGTTTTGTCTTAAGATAAATTTAATATTTAAGTGGACATGTTTGTTTGACTCTGGACATGCCAAGGCCAAACCGTGCTAGATAAAGGAAGAAACGTTTTCCTTCTTTTACTGTCAACAGAAGTTTTATAAGTTTGGTCATAATCTATTGTTTGGGTTTTCAACATGATTTTTGTCCAGTTACAAGTAGTGTTTTAGGTATATTACAAAGACAAAGCAGTTCTAAAAGTGATGGTCTCAAAATAATTACATGTACATCAATGTTGATAAACCAACAACAAGAAGACATTACACATTTCTCATGTTGACAGCACTTTTATAAAACTTGGTGTTTAGGGTTTTTTGGTGAAAAAGATGAGGTTCCTTGCTTAACCAGAGATTTGTTTCTTTGAAAAACCCCAAGTCTAATGTTGAAGTAGAATTAATTTTTTTCACTATGATCACAGTTTCCCCATCACAGTTTCCCCCTTGTTTGTCTTTCACAGCGGCATTTCTTTTAAACATAGTACATGCCTTGACCAAATATATAGCAATGACTTTATCCTTGTGTAACCAATGGCATTCATACACAACAAATCTCATTACAAAGGCTGCTCCCTTCATTACATGTAACTCAGAATTCTCCCTAGGTTGACAATAACAATTTAACAGGCTTGTCCAGCTGCACTGAACAGTCCTCAGCTTTGGAAGCTTGAAATTAAAAGGACCAGTGCAATAGCTGAAGGCCTCAATTGAATCTATATATTTATCTTTGTATGTAGTAATGAGAAATTCCTAATAGCAAATGTCTTGTGCATTGTGAAACCTTTTTGACGAATTGTGCAATTTTCATTTATGAATGTAGTCCACTCTTATTTTTGATATGTTGATGTGTTTCGCTCGTGAACCTCACTGAATGTTACGACAATCAGCATTATTAATTTCTCTAGAAGAAGTATTTTGCAGTTAAGAAGTTTACGCTTTAGCTTGAGGAAGAGAAAATTTAAAGCTTTTTATTGATTAAATGTTGTACTTTATGTTATTTCTGAAGATGCAGGTGTATCTATTGTTGCAAATCTATCTAATGCAAATCTTGGAGAAAGCACACAAGTTTCAATTTTGGGAGTTTATTATGCATATCATTAACATGTATGGTTAATAGTGAACAAAGCAAGGAACCAACCGTATTATTAGACAAAGGAACTTGTTCTTACACAATAGAATTAGTTTGTAAAAATAAGATAACAGAAATGAGTTGTTTGTATAACTTTAGGGGGTTTCAGTGTTGCATGCCAAACTAGTTACATCATAATGAGCTTGTGGTTAAAATACTTAAGGGAACCAACAATTGACAATTTGATGTAAATTTAAACTTGTGTAGTTCTTGTAATAGTTACGGAGATACTAACAAAGGATTCCAAAGTCATGATCCTTTTTATACAATAAATTAAACTAAACTGTTTTAGGGAATTTCTCTGTATATCATCAAAAGGACCCTTGTAAGAACCTGTCAGCATTGCATTGTCCTGACATATATTGATATTGTAGGCTGCTGAGAACTTTAAGCTGTTACCATTTTTAATAAACGAGTTAACCCACCATATCAGCTTTCAGTTGATGTGGAAAGAAACTATCTTAAAAATATAGACAGTCAACCTTGAATTTTTTTTCAGCCAATGAACACCTTGACCTTAACACCATTCTTGGCAACAGTTATTTTAAAGGAAGGGAGTGGAAAGCAGATTAACATCAACCTCTATTTTGAACTGTTACACATAGCTGGAAGTGCAAACATCTGTTTCTACATGCTTTAAGTGACACTGACACTGTAAACATAAAAATAAGTGCACGAGTAGAAAACTCACTGAAAAGCAGTATAACAGCTCCTTTGCTCTTTAAGTTCTTTTGTACTTTCTTAGGATTTTAACATTTACTGATGATCATTTATTTGCGAGGCCACACTAGCTTTTCTTGAGGAATTCCAATATCTGTGTAAGTCTATTGAAGTGCCCTGTAGTAGTCTCTGATAATAGTTTTTGTGGAAAACTACACTAATCAACTATCAGAAAAATAAATGCCTCCTTTTGCTTGTTTTCAAGCATGTGAAACTTTAATTACATTAAATGTTTGCTGTTCACCCTCATCTAAGAAGTTTTGGGGAAAAAATCTATTATCAGTGCAATTTACCAGGCTTACAATTATAACTTGAATTTCAATTTAATGAGTTACAGAATTTGACAATGTGAAGGAAGGGAGCAAGGGTAGAAAGGGAAGTAAACAGTATATTTAGTTAGTTTACATTTTGACAGTTCAAACCCAATACCAGTTCTTTTGACACTAACTGTCACATTGACTCCCTTGTTATCTAAATAAACCATTAATTTTTCATCAAGCTATGTTTGATGTAGAGGATTCCAGAAAAACAATAAATATAAAAGCAAACTGAAATATGGAAAGCAAATTTACAATTTATTTCCTTTTTTACCTCAATATTTTTCTCAACTCAAGTGGCAATTTTGTAAATGCAGTACCCTGAATTCAGTATTAAGATGTAAAAGTTTTACAGATGTTTGATGTTCTATAGCTCACATGGTAAAATCCCTTGTTAAAGCTCTCTTATATTTAAGCAATAGACCACAAGTTTCCATGTTTTATAGGCTGATAAACCATGCCGGATGTTGGTAGAACACGAGAAGAATTTGTAAATCCGGAGCCGCAGGCGAGTGATTTACGAATTCTCCGAGCCTTCTACCAACATCCCAAGTAAACCATTGAAACTTGTGGTCTATTGCTTTTATATAATAATTCGGAGGAGGTGCAAATTTTCCATGGGTTTACTGTCACAATAAACCATAGCTGATTGACCAATCAGAGAGCACTCATTGATTTGGTTATTGTATAAAATTTCATAAGGGCTTTGGGTGGGCTTAAACTCAAGGAGGCTTATATCCAGGGGGGAATAAAAATGTTCTGGAACAACTTAGAGCAAAAAACAAATTTAAAGCTAACATATCATTACATTTAGACCTATGGTATTTAGAATGCATCATTGCAGCGTTGTTAAATGTGCATCAACATTTGTTTCTTTCTGTGGTATTGTTATAATTATTGTTATACACTGTAAACTCCACATCCACTTGCTCATGCCTAAAACTTTCAATTAAAGATTTTGATGTCTGTAAAGAAATGCAAAAGGAATGCACTTATACATTAGATGGACTTATCCACAATATCTTTGTTAGCAAATAGACGGGCTTACATATATATCTGGAGGGACCTATACCTGGGGGTGGGATGGCTCTAATGGGGAATTTTACGGTATCATTTTGGTAACTTATGTACATTATCATACCTTAGTATTGCAACAAAGGAACCAATATTCATAAATTGCACTAGATTTATAGAGTTATGAAAGGGGCAGGATTTTTTTTATCAGCTTTAAGGAAAATAAAGTATGTTAGTCATCCAGTCATCCATACTTTCCAGATATGGATGACTGGGTTGCTTTGACTGTTACAGTGACCTTTGGAATGTTTAGTACAAAAACTGACAGTTTTGTTGGATTATGACACATTTCTTTATTTCTGGGTTGAATAATAGTTTGTATTACTTCCTTTTAGTTGGCACAGAGCAGAATTTGGTTTCATCTGGCGTGTTTACAGTAGCTGAACTCTATACTTATGCCAGAAGTAAGTGTTCCGACAGTTTACAGTGTCATTTTGAGCACACATTAACATGTGTAGAACAGAACTTTAATGAAATTTAATGCAAATTTAGCTTTAATGCAAACGTTTCCTTTTTTAAAACCATTTTCTGAACTGAATCAATTTCAAGGCAGTTAATTAATGCATCTACTTTTCCAGGGTTTTTCGTTGGTAGTAATTTTTACACTATAATTAACAGCTTTGTGAAAAACTTAAGCTATACTTAATTCTGTAAAAAAGAACCTTGCTTTCATGTCAATGTCATAAGTCTTGCATGTACTTTTTGCTGTTTGATTTGCAATTTTTTTGACAGTGAGTGAAATTTACTTTAATATCCCATAGGGACTGTGTTCTCTCATTACCCTTTAAAACACATACCTATTACTGAGCAGAAAAACTCTACAACCAGAAATGTTGACATGAAAAATCAAAAGAAGAAAGTAGTTTCACCAGAAAACTTAAATGGAACAGCTTTTTCCATAAACATATTGCTGTAAGAATGCCTGATGGTTGACAGTAAGATAAATGCCAAGTGCAACCAGAAGTTTAATATTAGAAGCTTTCCTCGTTGATGGCTTCACCGTACAATTTGTTTTATTAGACATGTGACATTCAGATTGCCCTTTGTTGATGTAATTCACTCACAAAGTAACAAGTTTGTTACAGGTGTGAAATTCAAGGTTACAGGTGACTCAAAACTTAATAATCTGCACTTAACTGACTTGTAATACTGTATATACTTTCAAATAGAAGTGCAGGCTTTTATCTGATTTTTAAACCATTCTCGTAGACACTATGGCCAAAAAGAAAAAGTAGCAAGCTGCTACCCTGCATAGTAGCTATTTTATGTTCATGCTTTAAATTGGGTTGTTCAAAACCCCTGGTTGTCACAAGTTTCCCATTCTTTTGCATACTACCTAAGCAGCATTTGTTGGGTTAAGTAAGTTATCTGGTCTTCATAGAGACAACTTTGAAAAACAGTGTTTGAATTTAGGTATTTCAGAATTTAATCTTACATGTACTGCTGGGTTGTAAAGACCATAATAAAGATTAACTTAAAAGATTAAACTTATTCCTTTGCTACTTAAAAGTTATTGGGTCATAATAAGTACAATCTTGTTTTCTCTGAAAAAGCTTCCTACTCCACTAGCATTATTGTGAATAAAAAATAACTTTTCTTTACAAATGTACTTACATACTCAGTTTTTTTTTCATCAGCACCTATCAAGTGTGTTAGTTCATCCCATGCTCTTATGATATCAGACCTGGAAAGCCCATCATACAGTGACGCAGGCCTTGAGCAGCGTTTTCCAAATGCAGTAAACATTCACCCACGACCAGATCCATATGACCTAAGGTACAGGAAAAGAAGTCGGACAATTAGCTCTGTTTCGTCAGTTGACGAAGATTGTGATGACGACGACAGAGATAGCACAGGACTCTACGTCCAGTCACCAGCAAGTTTCTCTTCCCAAGGGTCTAATTGGCAGAATGATGTGGACTCTGGTAAGTCATTGTCTCTAGCCTATAGGGGTTTGGGACCCTAATATGAATGGAGCACTTTCAAATCCATTCTCCTGGCTTATTAGCCGTTTAGTGATATATAATTGCAAATAGGAAACACTAAATTATATGAGTAACCTATCCACAAAATATACTCTAGGAATAAGGAAGCTTTTGGTCGGTAGATCTAAAAGGCAAAATTCTTGGATTTCACAGTAGTGATCTTTATGTTACCCTGTCATTACCGTGGTTCAGAAATAACAGAACTGAAAAATCATTTGCCACAGACATCTTCAGCCTTCCCTTTCAAAATGCAATTGATAAAAGTTTTTTTGTTCTACTTTACAACATTCAGGGTAGTTCCCTTGATTAGAGCACTCTGATGATATATGGAATTAAATGGTTGTTTCATGTCACCTGTTTGCCATCTTGTATCAATCTCAAAATGCATCAGCAGTCTGTGCAATGCAGGCTGGGATGGATTTATGATGGCATATGAATGGCTGACAAAGAACAGCAGGCTCCCACAATTGAGTGGCTTGGTGCAAGGCAGACATAAGTGACTTTTTCGGGTGAATTTTTTTCCTTTTAAAAGTGCCTGAATTTTTGCATGTGGTTTTCAATGTAATTTTTTTTTCGTCACTTGTTTTTGCTTAGTTTAAGAGTTAAAATTTTTGCTAAAGCCTTAGCTTTTCTTAGCCGTGTCTTAAGGAGTTTATTTGTTCAACAACAAACAGGCACTGTTTATAGTTTACATGTATAAAGTCAAAATCAAATCCCACAACATATAGAGCAGAAATCTGGGAGCAGATTGTTTAAATCGCTTATGGTGATATGAAACAACATGTGAATCGATCGATCGCAAGTTTTGTTTAATCAGTACTTCTATTAGGCAGGGTTATTTGATATTTTCATATTACTTCATGTTTGACAGAATTGTGTGTTTTGGTGACTTTTTACCAATGAGGACACTCTGAGATGCTTATCACAAGGAATTTGAATCTTATTTACGTTCAATCCTGGACATATCTAAATGCCAAAAGCCACTTGGTTTTCCTAGTGGCCTTTTTATTGGAGCAAGCAAAACCGGTCGCAAAAACACAGGAACATGTTTTTTTATTGCATTAAAGACCACATGCAAAAATTGACGTACTTTTGAAAGAAAAAATATTTCACCTGCAAAAGTCACTGTCTTGCACAAAGCCAATCAATTGTTGGTTCTCAACCCAGCAATCATCAGCTTACACGGCATGGACTGGTGACTGCAAAGAAGAAGTGCAATAGTTGACTTTGTGTAATTAAAAAACAATCAGGGAGAGGCAATTTTGTACTGGTTTCGAGACTGTTACAGAGAACATCACATCACTTCTTAGCCAGACCTGTAAGCTTTTAAGTTCATTTCAGTTCTTTCTCTAACACTATATAATATTGGTTTATTTTATTTGGGTCCAAATCAAGTGGTATTTTAAAAAGAAATTTCCATTAACGATCGTTTCCCACAATCACTGGTACAGAATCAAAAGTGTCACCGGTGAAATTTAAATTCCTAGGACTTGAAAAAAAACTGAATTCACTGTAATTGTTGAAGCTTAAGCACAAATTTTCTTTATCTGATCTGTGGTGTGCTCTGATCAGATAAACTGTGCATTTACAATGGGACCTATTCAGCGATACAGATAGCTATTAGGGGCTGCTCATGGTGCATATTAGTATACATTTGCCCACTAGGCATCTACCGGTAATAATATTCAAAATGATGGACTCAAAAATGGCCACCATATCACCAAAATAAATAAAGCATAAAAAGAATCTTAACAGAGACAGTGAGAATTAAGATGGATTCCACTCAAAGTTCAAGCAATAATTGCAAAAATTATCTACTGAAAGTCTCCTCACCACACATCACTGTGGTTTATTTCTCTACGCCACCCTGCAATGGAATCCCCACGCATTCTCGAGATATTAAATGTGAAACTTCGTAAGAATGTGTGTTATTGTGTTCTCAAAGCGAAATGTCCATTGTAATTGAAAGACGCATAACTTCAAGTTCAATTTTCTCTCGCGGGGTCAGCTTGACAGCTTATATCTTGATAAGATCCTCTTACCTTAATTAAAAACATAATCATGCTATGAGTTTTTTTTGGTAATTTTTTTTTGCCATCATTGCTTGAATGTTTTGAGGAAATCATCTTAAGTCATGTTATCCATCATCATTTCAATGCATTAGCAGAACGAGTAAACATCCTGCACCTTTGAAGTGATTTTTGACTTGTTTTCTGTTTGAATTAATTTTGACGTCAGGGTCCAGTGTTATTCACTCTCCTATGGTCCCATACCCTCCCAAGATCAAACCAGAACAGAACTGCTCAGGATACAGTCCAATTGAAAACCACAACTCTGCAATCAGCTGTTGTAATGTGAATGAGCCCCAGTCACCTGCAGTGACATCGTATGGTGGCCAACCATCACACATGCACAACAGACCAATGAGAGACTGCAATATGAATGACACATTCATTATGCAATTAGCATCAACACCTAAAGGCCATGGACCAGCGAGTTGTGGGTTTGGTATGAATCTTCCACAGCAGGGATTCACATTCCGCCTCCCAATGCCAAATGCTCACATACCTTCAGTTGGTAGGTGATTACTTTTGCATTTTTGCCTATCTAGTATCAATCACATTGTGAAACAATAACAAGGTTTTTAACAACATGGTGTGATGAAATGTACTGGTACTACAAGCTCAGGGAAAGATCTCAACTGTCACAGTACATCTCTCTAACCAGGGGAGAGTTAATTTATACATGTAGAATATAAGATGCCAACAAATTGTTGGGGACCTAACAAACATACTTGGCAATTAATCTGTGAAGGACTTGGTTTCATCGAGAGAAGAAGTATTACTCCTAGACATTTTTGCTATGGATATATAGTTAAGCACAGGCTTCAATGTGCCATCTCGCTTCTTCTATCCCTAGCTTGATAGACATGAATTTGAACTTCTCTCTATGCTGGTCAACCAGTGCCAAAGTGCAGGCCAGACATGACTTACATTTGTTCAGCTGCTATAATGACGATTTTTGTAGGAAAAGAGAACTTTCCAAAAGTCACCTAAGTTTTGTCACTTCTAGGCAAAATAAGAAAGGGGTAGTTTGTAATGGTGTCCTTCAATGTCAAAGGTTCTGCTCCTTGCCGCACTGGCCCACCAAGTGATTTCATCCAGCTTATTGAGAGACCCCGGTCCAGTTCAGTACCAAATAGCAGACAGTATGTTCCAGGGACATCGGCAGTCATACCTCCCCCTTTAACAAGGTCACAAAGCGGTAACAGCATTATACAAACTACTGGTGGAAGCACCATGAATGCAGCTGATCCACGGAATTCTCCAGTTCATCAAAATCAACAATCTCCAGTGTCAACCTCCCCGAGTAAAACAAGTCCACCTTCAGGAATAACATTGAACACCACTGTCCAGATTATCCAGGTAACTGAGACCATGTCCAAACATGGTATATGTATTGTTCTTGAGCTATTTTTGCAGTCTTTTGTTTTTTTATTGAGCATCTTACTTTCAACTATAGTTGTATCTCCGTGCCTCCTGTTTTCTTCAGTAAGTGAATTGTACTGTAGACATGCAGGAACCATAGGGTCTTGGAATATATATGAATAAGTGGCCTGTTTCCCCTTCTATATGGCTTAGTAAACCACATGAGGAGAGAAAAACTGAAGAGTAAATTAATACATAAAGAGTCACAGATAAGGCTATGAATCACCAACCTTATTGTAAGCATTTTCTATGAGGTGGTTAATTGAATGTGATTTCATCACACATTTAGTTCCTTTTTTGATATGTGATATGTTATTGGCCTGCTGGAAGGTCTGTATGGGGAAAAACTGTGACCAAGGTCTTGAAAATACATGCAGTGTCGGACATTAGCACTCGCCCGCTCGCCCAGGCGAGTGTGAAAAGTGTCGGGCGAGTGCAAATTCTCGATCACTCACCCGTTTGGCGAGTGCAATTTTCATCACCAAGAAATTATTTAAAAATCAAAATGAAAGATGATTTTACATTCCATTTTGGCAAGAAAAATCCTAAACATAAACTTACAATTTCTATTTTACAAAGTTTTGTATTCCAAAAGGTAAGTGCGTACTACATTCGGCTAAACAATATGGCTTCCCTCTAGTGATAATTACATAACGCATCTACTTGTACAAAGTAATACTGCTGGTCACCATCGAGCGATCGGTGATCAGGTAGATAGAC
>Ga0126343_10000408_pt1 | contig 16153 bp, 5 predicted proteins | sample Cyp2metagenome_FD_92531 | JGI IMG/M metagenome (GOLD analysis project Ga0126343, IMG submission 92531) | Coral microbial communities from Lord Howe Island, Old Settlement Bay, Australia - Cyphastrea 2 metagenome | ecosystem: Host-associated > Invertebrates > Cnidaria > Coral ...
ATGTTTTTTTTTGGTTTTTTTTTTGTTTTTTTTTGGGTGTGTGTTTGGTGTTTGTTTTTTTTTTTTTTGGGGGGGGGGGGGGGGGGGGGGGGGGGGGGGGGGGGGGGGGGGGGGGGGGGGGGGGGGGGGGGGGGGCAGCTAGGTTAGATCAGTAATTCAATGAGTAGGCTTTACATGGCGTCATGAAAGAGTTGAGTTTGTTGTTGGTTCTCGCTCCTGCATCATGGATTTCCGAATCCTCCCGGTTTTCTACCTCCGCAAACGAGGAAACAGTCGACAAATACTGATCCGCACTCCGTGGGGTTGTTACTGCTGAATGCTAAATATCTTATTATCAGTATTTATTTCTACGATGTTAGGTTTGTGTTACAGGAACATCACAGGTTGGTTATTCATTTCGGGATAGTTACGATCGTCTGTTGGAGTGAAGGGAATCGAAGAAATGCAAACAAAAGAACCAAACCTGAAAACAAAGCGCCTGGCTAAATGCGTCGTCATCCACTTCTTCAACAGATTGGATATTAAACAGTTCGACAAAAAATTCCGGCTTTTCCCCTTTTGTCTGTGTAAATATATAAAGAAAGTTTCAGCAAATGGAAAAAAAAACCAATGCAACAATTAAAAACAGCAAGACCAAACTAAAGTAAACGACAAACTCATGTGGACTTTCTCGAGTTTGAATTTCTCTTTCTCTTCCCTCCCCAAAGGCTAAAAAAAAAAACAAACCTTTGTAAGAGATTACTTCCCAGGAACAAATCGGCAAAAGACTCAGGCCTAGAGAAAATAGCTAAATGCAACTCAAGTAACGTCGAATACTTGCTTTGCATCAGTGTTGGCGTTTGTGATGTCGGCTTTTGACACTCGTGAAAAACCATTGGATAAGAGACTTGAGTCTAGTCTGGTCGGACGGAATCTCTCCCCAGGTTCAGTTTTTGCTCTAATTTCTTTTACAAACTGTGTAATCCTCTTGTTTATTCGCAAATTATTACGCTTAGAAAATGTCTATTGCAAGCAAACGAATCCTGTCTCGAGACAATCATAGATTTGTAGAAATGAACACTTTGTTGATAACCGACTGCTGTGAAAATTTAGACTGGATACAGAGATCGAACAAAATCACTATTAAATTAACAATCTTTCGGATGCAGCCTTGCCGAACACAGCCATTGTATCCTCTAACTGTAAAGCAATTTATCTCGTTTGCTTAGTTTGATTGGCAATTAACTCCTACACTGGCTACGGACCAGCTAGGCTGAGAGAACATGATCAATACACTTACTGAACAGAATCACTTCGTAAGCAGACCGTCAGCCGGGACCTTTATAGCTTCAAGAGCAGACTCCACATTACGTGTTGCCATATGAGTAATATGGTTGACATTATACGTCACACTTTCGGTAGTTGTTGGGAATACATGCTTTCCAGTACGAAAACTTTAAGGAATCATTTTTTACATATTGTTTACGATAATATCATGTCGGAGTATGAGGCAGATTCGATTCCCTTTTTTAATCATGTTCCGTTATATTTTATGAAGCTTGAAACATGGCTACTTACACGCGGGCACATGGGCAAAGTTCACTAAATTTCTTCGCTGGGTATTGTTCGCTGTTCGATCGGCTGGAAAGCACATTTGCACGGAACACACAAATGGTCTCTCTCTAGCGACTAACCTAAGCTTACTAAACAGCTCACAACAATCTGTTATATTACTACAAGCCAAACATTTTATAAATACTGCTATTAGACACTTACCCACTGTGCTGAGCTGTGGTAATACTCAAACAAACTCTCGGTCAGAACTCCAAACACACCCTCGAACAGTGACTTGGCTAGGAAGCTTCGTCTCTTTGTTTTTCTCAGCAAAATGTTGCCGCAGAACTTCGCTGTTTCCTTCTTAGATTCCATTACAAATTAGAAAGATTCGCCGAACCGTAAATTACTTAAGTAAACTCATTCGGTGCCACTTTGCATATTGGAAATAACGAGTCCTGTTTCGTTTTGGCGTCAGTTGTGTGGCACTGTAAATTCCTTCACCTCTAGAGTTTTTCGCGGTACGAAGAAACAGCAAAATTGTTTGACAAAAAAGCGAAAGAGATGCTGTTAATAACTTCAGTTTAAAAAATCGCTCGCACTTTGCCACCAGTTTGAAGCATTCAACTTTCAATACGTGTCTTGTCACCATCAGCGTGCCCACATTGAATCGGATATTGCCTGTAATTTATTAGATATACGTTTTTCTACTCTCAGTAAATTGACACATGCCATGCCGTTCAGTTTGTTTTGGGAACAGCAATTTTACCCTGAAAGGAAGAATCTGTCCAAAGACGCTGGAGTGTGTGTACACTGTACATATCTCTGTAGTCACGGTTAACGTTCCCACAGGTCTGGTCCATGCAGGGTCGACTGGGCCACACAACGCAAGACCGACAAATTTGCAAACGCCGCTTTATTTCTACGGTTAGGCCTACCGTTTAAAAGCCGGAGCTTTTGGAAAACGCTCTTCAAACCGGACGAGTTTGAAAACGCCGGTGTTTTGTTTTCGTGTGGATGAAAAATATTTTGAAACGATATCATTTTGAGAGCGATGGCGTCAGGATCATCGATAATCATCATGTGATTTCCTCAACCAAGTTCTCCTCAACACACAAATCCAAAATGACCTGTGATTGTTGCGTTTCAAATTCGTCCCGAGTAGTGTAGAGGACAACATCTGATACGTTCTCAGCCAGTGACATCTCCGTTTTCAGGGCTTGTTATTCGCCATTTTGAAAATCGTCGAGGAGAATTCGAAGGCCCTGGGGACGAGCTTCCGATCAAAACATGTTCCAAAGAGGGAGGGATGTCCAACTGCCAGCGCAGTTAGAGTAAACTCGATCAAGTGAGTCCACCCTATGCCCGAGGAATTTGAAAAGGGTTCCAAGGGAATTTTGGTTTTGCATTCATGATGACGGCTACACTGAGCACCAAGAATTATAACGTACGTGCAAAGCCGTTGTTCTGCTCATTTTACCTTTTGTTTAGTGGCGTTCCCGTTGCCCTTGCCGTGGTGATTTTTAATTTAAGGCTAATTTAAGACGCCGTTCTTTACATGAGCCGAATCGAATGCAAACGATCCCAACATGGTAGCGCAATATCAGTCGCAACATTATTGGGCGCAGCATGTTGTGTGCGTTTGGCCACCCCGTAGCAACATATTGCGACGTATTGGGTGTTGTTGGCTCAAGTTTGACCATTTTCAAACTTAGCCAGCAACATCCAACACGCAACACGGTGGCCAAACGCACGCAACATGTTGCGCCCAACAATGTTGCAATATGTTGAGCTGGCATGTTGTGATCGTTTCGCCGGGGCTTAAATATTAATCTTAGTGCTTCTTTTAAAAGAAGCCGTATAACTTTGTGATGATTTCAGTTCTATTGTATTGGGTTGGAGGGCCGTAAGATAGTCTTTTCAATAACCTGACACTAAAAAGAGTCCTTACACTAAAAAGAGTTCTTGAAGGAGGCAAAATCGCGGTTTCCATATTATCATTCGGAGGACTTGCGTCTCAAAATCACGAATTGCAGAGGGGCAAAATCCCGAATATCGTTTAATAATTCAGGCTGTTCACGGGTCACGTTAAACCTTTAGGTCACGAATCACTAAGAATGATTTTCTAAAATAAAATCAGCCAATCGCGCATCAGTCTAGAATACCCCTATACTGTGCACAGGGTGGCATTTGAATTGCCTTAATTCCTCTCCTGAGATAACTTTTAATTCTATTTTCTGTGGAAAAAAAATAATAATAATAATAAACATCAGAAAAGTGCGACTAAATTGCTGGAATAATGCTTTTGCCTCACTAAAAGGCTCGAAAAAATGCTAGTATAATGTACAAATTTCACATGAGACCAACCTCGTTCCCAGGGCTTTTCGCTTTAAAATTTCAAAGAGAAAAGCCCTGGGAACGAGGTTGACATGAGACCGAACATTCCAGTAGGTGAGGGGAGGGGTGGGGCCCCAAGATGGAGGAGGTGAGTACCTTATTGTCACTAGCATCCTTGATGTTCGAAGCTGTCCGCGTCAACGATTTCTCAGGAGGGTCTCGCGGGAGAATTTCGTCGTCAATGGACGAGAGAAGTACAGAGATTGACCCGTCTTCAAATGTTGCCGATGGAGAAAGCGACACAACAGGTAAACATTTGAATTTCAAGTTGGATGTCCCGAGGTGACTGTCCTTTTGTAAGAACACATTAAGGATCCCGCTCAAAGTTCGAGCACTACGGGCAAAAATTATTGAAGCGTACTAAAACCCTGCTCACAGCAATTAAACCTCTCACTGTAGTTCACTTCTCCAGGCGACCCCGCAATGGAATCCCCAAGTATTCCCATGAAATTTAACGTCAAACCTCGTAAGAATGCTTTATGCTTCAAGCTTTTGTGTTTTCAACTTGCACGCAGGGCATTACAAATTGATCAAAATCGATGATCGAAAAGCTAATCAAGATATCGATGTTTCTCGGAATTATTTGATACTGATCAGTTAATTAGTTAGAATAATCAATAAAATAAAATAGTCACACGATTTGGGAGCGCAATTTAACAAATTGACGCAAGTTTTTATGTGTCTGTCATTGATCATGAATTTCGTCAAAACATTGTCTAAGTAGCTGTGGATCCACGAGGCGACACCCAAGAGGATCCACAGACTACTTTGAGAATGTTATGATGAAATTCATTGTCAATTACAGGATAGACACATTACAAACTGACATAAATTTGTTTTTTACAATAGCAAATAATTATTGTTGTATTGCCCGCTCTCGCTAGCTGATGCGTCATATGAATTTTGTGTCTGTCCACAAATCGACTATAAAAACCAGCCAATTTCTGCAGTTATCGTAAGAATCAAGCTTCAATATCCACGCTTTCCCATGAAAATGTCATTTGTCCTTGCACCAGGACAGTGTTATGTTGAAAGGATCTGTAATTAAAAGTGCTTTTTCATTTAATCTTACCTTTGATTCGACATCTGTGAAATGATTTTCCCGACCAAATTCATGTTCTGCACGTGAGCTGAGAAATCGACTGTTTGGAATTTATAATTTATTTTAATCCATGTGTTAGTTTGATTCATTGACAAATCATGCAGTCAAAAATCCATTCTGTCTAATTCTGACCTCAACTGGTTGACCATAGCAGGTGAGACACCTTTCCTTACTGTGATTGTTGCTTTTTTTTCATTTCTTTCTCAGATGTTGTGAGAAGTAACAAAAGAGAAGAATGCAAAAGTGAAAGGAATCTTATTGGCTTCTGGTGAGAGCATGTTGGAGTGATTAATTCTTGAAAGCTGTCACTACTAATCAATGTGCTATATACAATGCTTTGATGGATTTATATGGTTTATAATTGATTTTGGCATGGTGCATTGCCCAATAAACTATATGCCATATATCAATATTCTAACATGTCTCTTTGAAGGCTTTTAATTTAGGTCAGACCTCTATATTTGGTGTTGTTTTCTTTGTATCTCAGTCTCTTTTGGGAAGGGATTGACTAAAGAAACTTGCAGTTTTGATCCGAAAGCCTCAGGCCATGGTAGAATATTGAATATATATCGAGTGTGGCCTGTTGATCAAGCTGAATTTTAAAATGGTACGTGGGTTTAGATGTTGAAGAAAGAAAAAAAAGGAAGACTGCTAGCCTTAAGAAAATCCCTCCACAAGAGAAAATTTACTGAGCAATCCTAGGCGAGGATCAATGTACTCTTGTTTGGGGTTTCTGTAGGTGGCTGCATAACTAATAATGAAAGAAAAATAATGGAGGAAAAATTAAGAAAAAAAATACCAGTAGTCTACAGCTTTGAAGAGATAGCTTGTTGTGGCAACTCAGTACGCTCCAATAGAGACTTCCACATGTTCTGACGCCATCTAAGGGGTTGTGGGGAAGATCAAAGTTCCTGCTCTCTCCTAGCACCCAAACATCCATTCTCTGTCATAATTGGATTTTATCAACTGGGTTGATTATGTCAATTGGCTACCGTAAAGAGATTCGAAAGCTGACGTTTCGAGCATCAGCCCTTCATCGGAGCGAATGACGGAGTGTCTTTTACTCCGACGAAGGGCTAACGCTCGAAATGTCAGCTTTCGATTCTCTTTACGGTGTCCAATTCACATTATCAACCCAGTTATACTTCTCACTGATGCAGCACCACAGTTTCTTTAGAAACTTACCCTTCTATTCATTCTCTGTCATGTTTCTCAACCTTTTAAAGCAACACGCCAGCACTACCACATATCTTTTAAAACAGTCCTCTCCTAGCTTGAAGCCAGACTGGAGTTCTTATCCTCATTGCTCATTAGCTGCAGTACAGCTAGTAGATGTGATCAGATGGAAAGTGGTTAACAAGTTAAGAATTCAAAATACTAATTAGTGATGGCTGATTACCGTTTTGACCACCCATGCATGCACAGCAGCATTCAGAGGCAGCCTTTGGGGATACACAATATAAGATTTTGTCTTGTTTAATTTTATTTAATATGAGTTGAATGATAATTTAAAATTGTATTTCACCTCGTAGGCTTCTTGGGTTGTGCAACAACTTTGGTTATGTTGTTATGTTAAGTGCTGCTCATGACATCCTTGGAGAAAACAACAGTACCCAGGGAGGCCAAGTATGTTTCAAATGACCTTCATTATTCGGACAAAATTTATCTTTGAGTTCTGAAAAATATTTCATGAGTGAGTGTAATATGTTTCATCATGAGAAGATATTAAATTTTGTATCTTCAAACAGCCATGTCATTTTCTTTGTTAATATGACATTTGTGGCTATTTTCTGATGATTCCAACCTCTTTCTGAAGATTTCCGATTTTTGTTAAAACTTGTCCAAAGGCCAGCCAATATTTATGAACATTTCTCTAATATTTTGAACCATTTTTCCAAAGATCACTGAAGAGAACCAAAGATTTTCGAAGCCGAAGTCCTGAAGAAAATCCGAAGAAAATGTTATCAAAAATTATACCTTAATGTGGGAGGATATCATATCCTTTCATGTATATTACAGCAGTTCCACATGAATGGTGTCAGTATCCAGATTTTTGGAAAGAGGTTGCACATGAAATTATACCCTGTTCTACATTAAGTTAAAGCACACAGAAAAATAAATTTCACCTCCCTTGTGACAACCATGAATTCATTGGGGATGCCCGAAGGAGTTTTATAATTATATACCTGTGAACCACACGAGCCAAGGGGCGAGCCATACGAGTCACATGAGCCATGGGAGTCATGGGAACCACAGTACAATTGTTAATAAGAATTTTTATTTATTATGTAGTTTGTCTTTCAGTCATAATTAATCCAGAATTAATACGATGACTAATTTGCATTGGTGTTACACTTTTTGCATCAGTGTTACACTTTTCGCACTGGTGTTGCACTTTTTGTTTTGGTGTTACACTTGAACTGTATTGCTCTCAGCCAATCGGAATCAAGTATTTTTTTCATGTATATTATTAAATCTACTTGGCCTTTTAGGTTGTAATTTTTTTTAAGAAATTTGAATTTTATAATTGTTTAATTATAAAAGTTATTTGGTACCTTTTAGTCCCAAAATCTAAAGTTTCATTTTTCTCATAGACATCAGATAATTCAAGTTTAACTTTAGAAACTGCTGGATCTTCAAATTTCTCAGATGGATTGGAGTGTAATCCTCTATCAACAGGGGTATAGTGTGCAATTCATTGATTTCATATTTAAAATAATATGTACTGTTAGGTTAATAGGCCAGCCTAAAAGTTTTAGCTCCTAGGCGGGTTGTTCAGAGCCCAATTAATTAGGCTTTTAGCTAACCCAGGAAACAATAGAATTTTGATTTGAATGAGTTTTGTAACTTTGCAGTGATTTTCTGAATATTGCTTGGTCTTCTGTTTTGAGTTTTCAGTCATCACCATATACACAATACAAAGCAGCTAAAAGACATTTGTATAGAAGTTATTGATAAATTTGGTTTACTTTTAATCCTGGGTTAGTGTTTAAACTGGCTTCTGAACAATCCTGCCTTGTTTTCCACAAGTTATCCAGATATGAGCCTGCGATCCACTTGCTCAGTGCTCATCGAGGTCAAAAAACATGTGACCTCTATCAGCTGTTATCTTGAGCCCGTGATATGATGTTGGTCAGCAGATACTTTTTTTTGACAGGTGTCACTTGATCATAACATAGATGTCCAATAAAAATTATCAGAGAAGTACACGGTAAATAAAGGCTGCATGTCTCTGTCAACCTATTAGTTGCAGTATGGCCGCCATGTTGTATGACTCCTTCGTCGCCATTTTGCAGACAGGCCCACAAACAATACCACTTGCCATGATAACCATGAGAAAATCAACTCATGGGTTTCCTTTTCTCCTCTCCCATATGAGTATGAGGCCCTGCTTGGCGACACTTGAATGGGCTGTCGGAGCTTCACTATTAACTTAACAAGTTTGATGTACAGAGTGGGATAAGCACCAGGGCTAGGGCACTCATTGCTGACCCCTGTTTGCATTCATTTTCTGACATACCATTTTGTCGGGCTGCTTCTGTAGTGATTTACCAGTCCTCAGAGGTATATACAGCTGTAAATTGTCTGCTGGGAGACAGGCACTGTGAGAATACATTTATTTATTATGTAACAAAAGAGCTTTGACCAAAGAAACAATATGTGTTTAAAATCAAAACCAGGTTGTTTACACCCGATATGTGATAACCAGGCTCAACACTCCAAGATATCTATCACAAACAGTTTTTTTTAATATTTATTTATATATTTAAACATTTTAATGTAAGGTCCATTTTAATAATTATGATCTAAATTGGTAAGCCTAAATTGATCTCTTCCTTATAGTTTGTCTCATTTATTTTGCTTTTAGACTGTATTACTGGCTGATATTTTGCCAACTCTCATCATCAAAATTACAGCACCATTTTATATGCAAAGGATACCCTATAGGTAAGAAGGGAGCAAATGATCACCAAAATACAGTTAACCCTGAGGTTGTGACCACCTCTCTGCCTCGTAAGAGACTACCTTTCCTTAGCAACCAGTTTTCCAAAAAAAAAAAACCAAAGTTTTCAAGTCAAACCATTCTGGAACCTCTTGCAAGTGACCACATTACATGTAAAAATTGGACTTCCAATTACATTTGAATCATGTTAGAAATAATCTGGAACCAACACCAATCTGCCATTTACTCTTATGTGTTAGCTACCATAAATGACAGACTGCATTCTGATGTTAAGCTGTCTTTTTGGGATTACAGTTCCAGTAAATAAATGAAGCCACTGATTAAGTGTTAGAATCAAACCTTGCTAAAAGTCGTTTTGATGTCATATATTTCCTAAGGTGAAGCAACTTTTTTTTACTGCACATCACAACCAAACAAACTTGTTGAATTAACCCCATCATAAGTGTTTAGAACTACAGTACAGAGTCCACTGAGTGCTTGCTACCTCCAGGCACTTTTAATCTAGTATTCAATCACCATAAACAAGACCCTTTTTTACGTTCCCAGCCTTGTATTCAGTACAAATGCTATATTTTGTTTGCTTTACATTAATATGTACTTTTGCAGTGTACGAATGGCATTATGTGTGATGTTTGCCTTTGCAAGTTTTTTCATTGTGGCTTTTTCTCATGCCCTTTGGTTTAGTTTGCTAGGTAAGATTTAAATTTTAAATATATTAATAATATGTAATTTGTGCTCAAAACTGCAAATTATAGAAAATTAATGTTCTTAGGTGTGTGACTTTGTACTTACAAGTACATGTACTAAGCACTGGAAAAAAAGATGGTGATATGAATGCCAACCTCGAATAGTAGTCATTATATAATATTTTAATGACAATTACGACAAAGAAATCAGAGCCATGTTACGACAGTAACTTGTCATTTTCATTCACATATCATACCCCAGGTGCACATGTCATTACGGTGTACATGTATGTCCTTCAAACATGACAGAATACACTAATCAAACCATATGAAATGCTGTATTAAATTGTTATTGTAATCAGTTTTTTATCAATAAATCTCATATTAATCTTGTTAATATTTCAGGTGTTGTATTTGCAAGTATTAGTTCAGGATTTGGAGAAATCACACTGCTCAGCTATTCAACTCATTTTGACAAGTGAGTGACATCATGTTAGTGCCTGAATGCTGTCTTCTTTAGATCTTGTCGTGACACAAGTTTAATTGTTCTACTGCAGTAATGTATGGAAGTCAGTGACTGTCTTAGCTGTGGCATTTTATAGTTTTCTCTAGGACCACTCCATGTCCGAAAAATTAACTTTTTTACTCACTAGAGGTCTTTTAGAAATGATGTTAAATACTGGCTGGTTGTTCTGGAGAATGTTAATCTTGAGCTAGACTGAGTAGTTGAATTTTTTTTAAATATACATGTAGTTATGTTTTGATTGGTTTGGAACATTGACAACCACGCTACAGTTTCTTTGTTTGCGACACTGGTCATTAAAGCTGCTATGACGTCATGTGAAAACGTCCTATTGGTTGAAAACTTGGTTAAATTATTGTTACAGTTATACTGTATTTGCTGAAAGTCAACTATTTTTATAATGCAATCTGATAGACTGACGACTAATAATATTATCCAATTATGTGAATAAATTGACAAATAAAGAAGCATCAGCCGTGAATTACACTGTTATGCAATGTAAAACACGACGGGCATTTGATAGAAAACACGAGCCGCAGACGAGTTTTTTCTTACATTTCTCGAGTGTCCTCAAACGTCCGGAGTGTTTTATTACAGTGTAATACACGACTTAGGCTTCTTCATTTGCTTTAGGTACAGATTTTACGCGCGCAAAACAATAAAACACGCTTTTTCTATGTTTTACACATGTGTTTTTGACCACTCAGAGCGCGCGCAGGATTCTCTCTATATTATAATATTATATAATTCATTTATTTTTCTGTTGCTTCTTCTAGAAATGTTGTTTCGACATGGTCGTCTGGTACAGGTAGGAGAGATATTTTAATTTGTACTTGCACTTGAGCAACGTCAACGTATGATCAACTTGATCCTTAGTTGAATTTCAAAAAACGGAGTTATAGGCTCCACCCGCCTTTTCACTTTGAAAGAATAATTCTCTGAAGACCACGTTCCATTCCACATAAATCACATCTTCGATTGCCGTGTTGCCAGCATGGTTGTCCTGATGACCAGTAGTGGATATCACACCCGACTAGGGGCGAATTTTCTTGCAACCACTTATACAATTTAAAATATTACTTGGGGTGTGCGAGGCTAGTGGCGCTCTCGTATACAGTAGACATCAAACACTCAAGACAGTGTTTGACATACATCTCCAAACACCTATGAGGTCGTCAAAAATACTCCGCTACATGTCTTATTTTCAACTCTCTTCTTGGCGTTTGGAAATGTGCTCAAACATGGTCTTTCGTGTTACCGGTAGATATAATTTATTACATACGGAGTATTTTGTTATTTACATTTCTTTTACACATGTACTGACGTTTGTAGGCGGGGCTGGAGTTTTTGGTGCACTCTCTTATGCTGGTTTCACATCTGCTGGAGTTTCTCCAAGGAATACGGTGTTGATAATGAATGTCATACCATTCACATTCGGAATTAGGTAAACCCAATGGAAACACTCCGAACTCTTATTGACATAAATCTCCTTTTAATGATATTCACCCGTTAGTTCCAGTCTAATACCGAGAAAACAAAAATGTCTGTTGACCAATCGTGCCCAACCCTCATCAATCATGAAACTAATATAGATGAAACAGCCACATAATTTTTAAAAGAAACCTGTTGAAAATGAATTTGTCGATTTGGTTAACTACAATGTTCATCTGCATGTGCGTGTACATGTGACTACAAACCATTCACTGTGCCGTTTAGTCTCTTTTTCAAATGATCACCTCACCACGGTAGTCAACAAGCTCCCCAGGGGGTCGCCAGTATTCACGTTTGTCCTTTCTTTCTTTCTTTCTGGCAGCTATTGGTTCATCCTGGAACACCCTAAAAGTTTCGTTGAACACGAACCTTTGCTGAAAACTGAATGGACTGACAGTGTCACGGGTACTGGTAAGAATCCGGTCACTTACATTCATTCTGTATGTCACGTAACACGCTAGTTTCTCACTGTCGCTACGACCCACAGTGTGATAAGTCCTCGTATTTCAAACTTATTTTGCATGTCGCAGGGTGAGCCTATCAATTTTCCAGGTGTATCCCCGTGACATGATAATATCATTTTGCGGCGTTTTTACTGCCATGAAATAACTGACGTTGAACTGTGCTGGCGGGAATAATAACTTGAATGTACCGTGGAGTAAATCTAAAAATGGTATTTTCTTGATTAAGGGTACTTTTTTCCCTTTCGATTACAGATAGACAAGAAGTTGATCAGCTAACGTTGAAAACAAAACTGATTATAACCAAGGTAGGTAGGCACTTAATTACATGCAGAGATCATTACCAGATCGAGACATGTGTCTACCTGATCGTTACACTACCATTGACAACATGTAGAAGTGAGGGTTTCTTTTCAAGCGTCGTACATAGCATGCTTCCTATTGCCGTTGCCGCCGTGTTCGACTGGTACCGGTAGTAGAGGGTTCCACCCTCGGCTATTTTATCTCATACAAATTAATTAGGTTGTTGATTGATTGATTGGTTAGCAACTGGAGGGTTTGAAGTTTCTGATAGCGTAACAGTAACAGGAAATATTGACGATGGTTCTGGGATTCTTTTTCAAGGGGTTGGTTTGAAATTACAAGTAGACAGTTTTAGGACATCACTCATTCTCCGAGCTACGTGGAGCCTTAAGTTAGAAGCAATGATTTGGCATTATGTAAATATGTTTCCGCCGAAAATTTGTGCGGTCCATTCATTATATTCAACAGATTAAGATGATATCCTGACTCTAATCTTGTTTTTGTCTTCTTTCAACTACATTTAGTCCCTGCTCAAGTATATGTTTCCATTGTTCTTTGTTTATTTTGCTGAATACTTCATCAATCAAGGATTGGTAAGTGCTGATGCTTGACGTTGGCTTTGGAGGTGCCAGAGTAGGATGTACACCATGTAGGTCCATGTAGGTCCACACCAGCCCTACGTTTGCCATGCGCAAGCCAGCCTTCCCCGTAATCTCGTTTCCAGAGTCTTCGTTTTCCTTGACCAGCGGTCGAAAAGTGAGAGACTCTGGAAGCAAGCATTTCAGGCCTGCGCAATAGATACAGACTGCGCAGTGAAACCGGATGGGCAGAATTCGGTTATTTCCTTTGTTTTTTCAAAATGGTTGCTCTCAGAGTCTCTCGTTTTCCGACCGCTGGTTAAAGGGAACGAGGACTCTGAGAACGAGACTGGCTTACCCGCCTTTACAAGTGAGAACCCGGTAACGCAAGGAGTTCTGGTCACAATTCAATTTGTTTTTCCTCATCGTTCTTCTACAGCATGAACTGATTTACTGGAATAGAATCTGGCTGACACCGTCAGAGCAGTACAGATGGTAAGAGATTCCAGACTATGTAAAGTTGCCTGTAGTTCACTATTTAAGTCACATGCCTCAGCTTGGATTGCCATAGTATTGTAGACGAATTTGTCACTTCGTGAACTAGAGGTCAAACTTATATGGATTTCCTCTCTGGGGTCATTGTTGATTTAGTGTCCACATCAGAGAGTGTCCGAATTTTTTGAGGGAATATGGTCAATATGGTATCGGTCAATTTGGTATCGTGGTAAGTTCCATGACCGGTTGACGATCAGGAAGCGCAAAATCCAAACATTTCTATTGGTTAGTTGCTCAGTGTGCTTTCACTCTCCTCCGCAGAGGCTCAAAGGTGTTTCTAGGGTGGGGAAAATTCGCTGAGCAATGTGCTGAGTGCAGGCGTGGGGATACGTGAATCCGTTCGTCCTTTCGCCGGCCCTCGCAAATCGGATTTCTGTAACTAACATTCAGGCCTTTAGGGGAGAAATGTGTTATACACTGAGAAAATTTTATTATAAAACAGGGCCAGTTGCCGTATTCACAGCAACCCCTCCATTTAACTCTGGCTTAGTCAAGCAGGAGAACAAAGCTCTATCGTGCACAATGACTTTGCAATTGTTAAAATTCAAACATAGCTACTTGCGCCAGCAACGTGGAATGTAAGAACAGCATTTTAATCAACTGCAACTGCATTGATCTTCTCTGAACAGGTATCAAGTAGACTATCAGATCGGCGTCTTCATTTCTCGCTCATCCGTAAATATTTTCCCCATCAAAAAGATCTGGCTTTTGGCCCTTTTACAGGTGAGCTTTAATCTCGGTTGTGTTAGGGTTCGTTCCTTTGGGGTGATCTGCACCAGGATCAGGGATCATGGTGCATCAAAGGAACCGATGAATCCGCCTTGTTCAGGGATTCATCAGTTCCTTTGATGCACCATGATCCAGACAGATATTGGATCGGTGATCCTGGTGCAGCCAAAGGAACGAACCCTTAGTTTGCGTTTATTTTCTGTATATTTATCTTATTAACGCCTTCCCTTGTTTTTATGTGTTCTCTTTTCATTTCGTGTCGTGTCATGTCATGTTATTTCTTTTTTTTTTTTTTACACCTCCAAAAAAGAAGTTACAGCCTTTATTCATCTTTATTTTTCATTTTTATTCGGGTATTTTTTTTGGTTATTTATCTTATTAACGCCTTCCCTTGTTTTTTTTTTTTTTTTTTTTTTTTTTTTTTGTTTTTTTTTGTTTTTTCTTTTTTTTTTTTTTACACCTACAATAAAGAAGTTACAGCCTTTACTCATCATTATCTTTCATTCGTAGTCGAGTATTTGTTGTGGATTTAGTGTGATGTAATCTGAATCGTGCTTTAACAAAACGAATGGCAAGGCTATTCCCTCGTTTTGGGAACAATTGAATGGTCACATGTGAAACAACAAAGTGGTCTCGAAGAACGTGCTAGTACAGCAATGTGTTTTTCTCGAAATACAGTCAGAGATTTAGCCACGAACAATGAACATTGATGTTGCAAGAAACAATATCGATTACCCATGACTTTTGAGCCTTTTTGAATCAAGTAACGAAACCCAATCAGTCGTTTGAAGTAACCTTTCTCTGTTTTGGTCTTGCAGCACGTAAATCTTGCCATACTTATATGCGAAACGTACTTCCATTTCCTACCGTCTGTGTGGATCATGTTCATTATCGTCTTTTATGAAGGGCTTCTAGGAGGTGCCTGTTACGTCAATGCATTCTACAGGATCTCACAAGAGGTGAATTATCCCATTATTATACTCTGCTCCGTGTATGCCTCACTTTCTGTCCATGTGATCAGTGATGCGGGACTGTTATGTTAGGATTACATGAAGTGTTAGTGTAATGTTAGTTGCTCGTGAATCAGAGTCAGTGTAGGTACGATTACTAATTAAATGGCCGTGCGTAAATGTTGAGAAACGAATTTCAATGAACGAAGACCAAAGCGTAAAGAAAGCACAATTGAAGATGAGGTGTGTATTTCCGACATAACGGCAACCAGGCGAATTATCTGGCAGAGAACAAGATCACACTGTTTCTTACACTATTATATTTTGCTCAAAATTTATGCGAAAAGACACATGAAGTAGTTGAGTTTGCAATAGCTAGTTAAGCGTCATGGCCGATTTTGACACTTTCTTTCCAACGATTGAAAGCTGCTGTGTCTTTATTGGATAAGTATGTGTCTGTTCTTGTCTATAATATAACATAATTTGCATATCAGTGGTTTGTCCGTTATGTCAACAGTACACCAACACATCGTGTTCGCAATTCATTCGAAAACAGCACAGCAATGTGGCTTGAACATACCATTGCCTTTTTATTTATATATATATTTACAATATCGCGTCATCTTTGCACTGCATTAGAAGGCACAGGAGTGTAGTTGAGAGGTGTACCTGTACATGTACACTAGCACATGTCTCTCACAGCGTTAGAAAGGAATACACAGGAGTGTAGTTTGAAGTTGTGGCTATGACATTTTGCGCCAAGTTGGATTAGAAAGCAGTCTCTCACAGCGTTAGAAAGGAATACACAGGAGTGTAGTTTGAAGTTGTGGCTATGACATTTTGCACCAAGTTGGATTAGAAAGCAGTCTCTCACAGCGTTA
>Ga0126343_10000409_pt1 | contig 16131 bp, 12 predicted proteins | sample Cyp2metagenome_FD_92531 | JGI IMG/M metagenome (GOLD analysis project Ga0126343, IMG submission 92531) | Coral microbial communities from Lord Howe Island, Old Settlement Bay, Australia - Cyphastrea 2 metagenome | ecosystem: Host-associated > Invertebrates > Cnidaria > Coral ...
CTTGCATGAGAAAAACAGGTAATCACACTAAACTTTGAACCAAACCGTGGCCATGAGTGCAAGCGAATTCATGTGTCCCAGTGCATTTGACAAAAGACATGCGACATCGTTCAGCAAATTCAACCAACAACAGCTGATAGCAGCGCGCGGCAAGGCCGCGGCGTTGGTAGTAGGTAGTACTTAACACAAACACAAAGCCTGACACTACTGTTGCCTGTTGCCTGCTTTTTCAATGCTTTTTCCTTTTTCCCAGGCAAGATTCTCAGATTCGTCTCAGGCCTCAGGTGCTAGTGCCAGGCCAGGCGAAGCACGATGGGCTCGCAATCTCGCTCAAAACCGGTGGTAAAAAAGAATCCACTCGACTAATGATATATTTATCACAGTTTTGAAAGAATACCACCGTCCTACACAAATGGTCCAAGGCTTTCCCTGGAACCTAAAAACTGCCTCTAGGGTTTGCCATCTTCTTGTCCTGCTCTGGCATTGGTCCCAGTCCCAACTTCAACGTGAATCTCCTTTGAGCTCCCATCCTCATCCTCGGTCACCTTCTTTGAATTCAAGTCTCCCGGCTCCAACACTTTTTCCGCTTGTGCCTTTTGAGGAACTGGGGGAGGAGGCATGGACGTCACAGTTTTGTACAGCTCAACTACTGATTCCATTTTGCTAGGATCACGGCTGGACGCTTTCAGCATGTCAATGCAACCTTGGTAGGATTGCATGCAGTCTTCATTTTTCAAGATATAGGATTTGCGGCCACCATAAAGAAGAGCCGAAGAAGAACTCTTTTCACATAGTATCATCCCTGGCGGTATGTAAACGACATCATCCTGGGAAACGTTCACAGCATATCCCTTGCCAACCAATGGATCCTCCTTGGTGAGGGACAACACAAACTGGGTCAGCTCGTCCAAGTTCACCGTCATGCCCTTAGCACGCATAGTTTCCTGAACATCTGCCACCGGGAAGCAAATGATACGCATCTGGCCAGACGCAATGCACCGAATCATCCCAGCTCCATTTGGAGCAAAGTGGGCCCAAGAATTCTTGGGATCATACCCAAACCACCAGCAATTCTGCATGAAAGAAGTTCCTTCTGGAATCTTGGTGATGTCCAAAATGCTTTTGGATGGAAACACCGACGACCACAGAATATCTGATTCCTGCTTTCCTTGGTTTCGAAGAATTGGAGCCTGGCTGCGCCCATCTGCTTTAAAAGAAGCAGCCTGCTTGTAGCTCCCACCAAATTCAGACAACCGCAAAGAGACATTGGGATGATTGCGCCACGACTTGCAGCTCTCGCAACCTTTCCACACCCATGGCTCTGTGAGATGCTCATCCACGTTGTTCATCACCGATCGGTCTGCAAAGGATTGAAACAATTTATCATCAACTCCAAAAACTGCATGTCCATGTGCTTTTGCTTGCTTGACCATTGCTGCATGTGCCTTGGCTTGTGCTCTTTGCGTCTTTGCAGCTCGGCTCTCATCCTCCTTGCGCTTCCTCTCCTGGTTTCTGGCAGCGGTGCGTTCTTTCTGGCTAATGTAGCTAAGGACATCGGTTGAGATTCTGACCAAAGACTTTTGAAATACATCCTGCACTGACCACAGAGACTTGCATTCTGATTCAAACGCCACCAGCCATGAAGGTGATGAGGCAGATGACAGCAAGTGCTGGTAGAACTCCAACATCACAAGGGAAATCAGCTCCAAGTCACCGTTGCAAAGCCGAATCTGTGGCTCTGCATTCTTTACCAACTGAAGAAAATGCTGATGCTTTTGCTCAACTGCATCTGGCACCTCTGGCTTGACGTAGTCATCTCCCTCTTCAATTTCCTTCTTCTTTTCAACCTTTGGGGCTAGCTTCAAAGCTTCTGAAGGCAGCGAATCCAGCCAGGCCTTACAAATATTCTCACATGCCTGAAGCATTGTGTTGTAAGAAGCCACCACTTCGCCACATGCATCCTGTTGAGATCCAAGAGATTTCGATAGCTTTTCCTGTGCTTCCTTGATCTTGCCAGCTGCAAGTTGCATCTTCTCTGTTCGAATTTTCACACCTTCCACAAACTTGTCAAGCAAACCGGCTCGGAAACTGCACAAAGAGGCCCCACTGGATAGCTTTGCAATCTTTGCTTTCTTTTTTTTTCCTTCTGGCGTCTCGGTTTTTTCAGGTGAAGCATCTGGCTCACGCTTCACATGGGATTTTTCTGGTGTATTGCTGTTGCCTTCTGCTTCTTCTCGACCTACTGCCTCAGTGAAAAACCGATCATCAACATCGTTCGGCGTGCCACCCTTCATGACCTGGTCCAGCATCAACTCCCGGTCATCATCTCCCAAGTGCCTCTCTGCCGCGGACGTTTCAACGCGGCTAGATGATTTTTTCCTACGCGCAGCAGGCGGTAGTGTGTATAGCTGTTGAAAACAAAACTATATAATATATCTACAATCGCCAAGAAAACAATCTGAACGCATTTTTTATAAATGAATACTTTCAGTATGATAGTATGATGTATGATGTTTTGGTATCGAACACACCATAACGGGTCGGTCCGGTCCTTTGGGTATCAACAGCCTTCATCTCTACAACCCCGATCCAAAGGCGGAGTGATCCGTCAATACCCAAGGTATCCCTTTTCACAGAAGCATCCTTTAATTGCTTCTCCCACTCGTTTATACATTGTTGCTTGCTCCATCCCATTTTGTTCAATCCCCGCTGAATCCATTGGCACTTCTCAAACGGCTTGGCGCCACGGCGGTCAGTGTGAACTAATGACAAAGAGTGCTCCTTTTTGAACTGGCTCCACTCGATGAACTTCTTCCGGGACCACCTTCCTTGATCAGGATTGTCGTCCATGAATCGCTTGAATGCTCGGTCAGCTTCAAGTGCATCACTCATGACTTGGTTGAATATCTCGGTCTCTTTGTTCTTTTTGGCATGGTAACTCATCGAATCATAGAATCTGTTGTGGGTTGCACACCACTTCTTTCCCTTGGCGCACGTTTCGCTGCATGATGCCACAAAACAAGTCTTCACAGCATCTCGGCCGCTTCCGGAGTTCGAAGTGAATCGTCGTCTCTTCCTCCTGGATGCATCTTCCTGTTGCGGTGGATCATCATGGTCATTTCCCGCCACCTGTAGCTCTTCATCTGCACATTCATCATCAAAGTCCATCGCGTCAAACAACCGGAAAGGACAAGAGCGTCCAGCGTCCTAAAGGAAAAAATAGTTTGTAAACAATGTTGGCATTATTTCACCTGAACGAAATGATATTTTTTTGGATTTCTGGGATTTTTGAATTGAACCCAAAACTGATCGGAGCTGCTCGAAATAAAGCTCACAAGCTCGAAATGAGAGATCATAAGCTCGAAATCCCTAAGCTCGAAATTTCAGTGAAAATGTTTAAAGACATATACAGCCCTATCAACCTCGCCTATGCACATTGCCTCGAGGGAAAGAATCCCGAGACCACCTACTCAAAAAAATGATGCAATCTGAATCAGTTTGAATCTTAGACTGCTGGATTTTTTCACTAGCATCGCATCAAAGTGGCATCGGTGCAGCCACTGAGCATAGTCCACTTCATATGGGCAAACTGCAAGTAATCTGTAAATTTGCTGACGTTCATCTGGCATAGGCATCAAAGAACCAGTACGGGTACACGGCCAAAATCTTCGAAGCGTCAGATGCGCACAAAATGTTCTCCATCAGCTGTAAAGGAAAAACTAAGCAGCGTCAGCAGTGCCTTTGCCATTCTCAACGGGCTTGTTTCCTTCATCACCAGGACCTTTGTTTGCATCCGAAGGACCAGATTGGTTCAGCTTGTCCTTTTCATCTTTCTCCTGGGCCTTTTCAACAGCCTCCGCCAAGTCTTCATCAAACTGCTTGTCCACAGCATGCGTTGCTGCTGCTTCGATCTTCTCTGCACTGGATTTGATGGAAAGGCCACCATCCAAAACCAGCTTGAGGGTGTTGTAAGTATCTTCATCTCCACCAGTAGGATGGTCTGACAATGCGGAGGTCAAAGCATCCAAGCTTTCGGCAATGTTGTGCTCGCACTTCTTGGAGTCCTCCACAAGCTGTTGGTTCTCTGCGTCCTTGTTGGGAATCTGAGGGCGCAACTTCCTTGGAAGGAGGTTGAACCACATGAAATGAAACCATGGTAGCAATTGCTGAGTCACAACCGTTCAATATCGAAAAAATATTCAAAAGTCATTGAACAAATCAGGCTTACCTGATTGATTGAAAATCCTTGCGCGCTCATTCATTGTTTTCAAATTTGATGCAATTGCAACCACTAATTTCTGCACCGGCTAAAAAACAATACATCAAGGATCCTCAGCTTTGAAGACCACTTCTCCAACTCCTTGATGCACTTCGTCATCTGGGTTCGGAAGCCTTTGCAAGCAACCCCATAGTTGATGGTCACTGGTGCAGTTCCAGTTGGAGCACCAGTCATTGCAACTGCCTTTGCCTTGGGAGCACTTGCAGCACAACCTGTGGCTATGACTCCCAAGCTCTCCTTGGACAAAACGGACTCCTTTGACGTCTCGTGTGACCACTCATACTGCTTCATATTCTGCTGAGCAAGGGCTTGGATCTCATGATCCCTCACAGGCAAGCTTTCCAACGTGGCTTTCAAAAGGGCTTGAGCGACTGGATCAACTTTGACCTGCTCCGGAGTCACCCCAATCTTGGTCATGATCTGGAACTGGTTGAGCCACTCAGCAGTCTTGTTGAACTCATTGACGTGGGCCGACTCTTGCGCATGCACCATGCCTAATCCAGCAAAAACTCGACAAGAAAAACATATGAATAATCACTCATCGTATGGATTTAAGAAAATCAAGCTACTTGTGACTCAGCGTATGGATTTAAAAATATCAAGCTACTTGGAACCCATGACATAGTGCGATCACCGCGAAATTTCTCCAGCACCATCTGCCTATTGGTCTTCAACTGCTGAAGGGCCTGTTCGGCCCCATCCATTCCGCACTTGGATCTGTAGGTAAGTTTCGAATGCAAATTGCGATACTCGAGCAGTTCCTCCTCACTCATCGACTGGGCCTTGGCTGATGTAGATCGAAGACGAAGAGGTCTTAGCCTTCGCCTTTGGCTTGCAGGCCTCCTTGGCACCAGGTCGCTTTGGCATGGCCGAAACTAAACTTGCTGGGCAAGAAGCTGAGGCTGTAAAGGTTAATTTGCAGTGCTTTCCTGCAAACCGTACTATACTGCAAAATCTTCATTGATTTGACCCATGCAAAACACAATGCGCTTGGTGGTAAACACAACCTGAGATGCAACTAACGACAACATATAATAACAAACAGAAAAACCAAAACACAAAACGCACATCCATATCAAACATAAAATGGTACGTTTTAGAATACCAATACATTTAAACTTGTCTGCGGTGAAACCGCTAGACTAGACAAGTAGCATCTATCATTACCATAACCAAAAACATCCATAAAACCAAAAACTGCTGCGGTTTACCGCCAGCAATAGTCAATCAAATGCACGAAAGTCAACAAAAAAACTAACGTCCCAATGAATATGATTTCCAAGCTTGCCCAAAACTTTTTTTTGCAGTACTCTTGGTCTATTCGCAGCCGACGATCTGCTTTGCAGGCAAGCTCTTATGTCCTGGGCAAGGTCGAAAATATGTTGCAAACAACCAAGTATTCATAAAATGTAATGTTTCATACATAATAGAATTATGAAAATTATGAAATTATGAAAATTATGAAAATTATGAAATTTTTATAAAAATACTAATTTTCCTTTTAAATATATATTGTCTGAAAATTATGAAAATCATAATTTTCATAATTTTCATTTTCATAAAATTATGAAAATCATAAAAACAATGTTACGAAAAAATCATAAACATACCCAATACTCAATGAATATTTCTTGATTTTTCATATGGAAATCAATTTACCCAACCAATCCCAACCAAATATTAACCATACTCAAAGCGCACTAAAATATCTAAAATGAGTAGTTATGCCAGTTCAGCCCGAGTTTCTTTTTTTGTCTTGGCTTTCGGGCTCCTCGAGGCTTATCATGTCCATGTTTCTGCCTATAGTCTTCCCGGTTTGACCTCAAAAACAAAATGCTTACCCTCCGGTTGAACTGATTACTCTCTCCAAGTCAAATCTTTTCAAATTCCAGAGGTAAATTTGATTTGTTGGCAAGGAGCACTCTTCTGCAGGAAGGTCTGGACTTTGCACATGCACCCGGTGGCCTCACTACAACAAAGAATTATTTCCACCAACATGTTGTACAAGTGCACAAACTCGCAAACATGCAGTCAAAGCCGAGCTCAACATGATCCCAAGCCGTCTATATTTTAGACAAGTGACATTATCTCCACATCAACCGGTGCAGGACTTGCCACATGACCAGTTGAATCACCAGTACCAGTAGGTCCAGGAGGCAAAGAAGAGGTCCTTGGATTATGGTACGTTTGCGCAATCAGAAAACTTCATATAAACCATATCGCTGAAAATACACCAGGACATTTTCAGGTCCAGATTCGGTTCTGATATGTTTGGATGGATCTCATTGGTGGTGGTGGTGACGGTGGCACCAGCAGGTTTGGTTTGAGAATCTGCTGATAGAAGATCGGCTAGAATCTGAATCTCAACGGACTCACGAGGCTCACCGGATCCAGCCGATTCAGCTGGTGCTGGTGCCGCCGGTGCTGCTGCTTTCCTCAGAACAAACAGTTTAGACTCATCTGCAAATTTTTAGAATGTTACATTGAAATCCACTGTACATTGAAGTTTACTGTACATTGAACCTACTCACTGGGTGCAAATGTTTCAGGAAGCTACACCACAACTGATGGAAATATGATAGCTTTCCAACCCAACACCATCGAATATCGAAATCAAAAAATAATTCCACATTCAGATGTGCTACGCTGTCCATATGTCAAAACCAAAACAAAAATACTGTCATCACACTCCCTGATCATTTTCTCCAAGTGTCTCCATCTCTGCATTTGCATATCGATCAAAACCTTGCCATGGCATCAATCATGACCAAGTTGAAAACAAATTTGATATATATATATACACAAATATATATATAATGGTAAAGATATGTATGTACGTTTGTACTGTCACTGTGAAAAGACTTTGACACATATTGTGAACCAAGAAACACTGGGCATCCTGTCGCTGCAACTGGCTTTGCCCGGTCGCAGCCGCATCAGGCACCACGGTTGGAAACCTGCAATCATTGACAAAAACAACATCCCTTGTTGAACATTAGATTGAACTCACAACTGTAATCTCAAAATGTTTCAGCCCTACCGAACCTTGATGGTGATCTGGTCCTCGAAGGTGACGGGGAGCGTGTTCTCTCAGGAGAAACTGTTCTGGATCGTTGATTGCAGGGTCCACGATTGCGCGTTTCCTTATGGGATCCTTTGCTCTTCTTATTCTTCTTTGACTTTCGTGTTTTCTTGGCCTTTTTTTTTTCATGGCTTGCTTCACTGCCTTTTTCAATGACCTCACCTTGATTTCCACCGTGACGGCAGTGCTTTCTGAATCACTGTCACCTGTCTTTTTGGTGGCATCTGACGCTGCTTCAGATCCCGACATTGTAGCAATGGCGGCAATAGAAGGCCACTGACTGGTTGTTCTACGTTGAACAAACATATATACTGTGACTTCAGAGGTGATATTCATGACTTGTGAGCTGATACCTGATGGCGACCCTGAGCAAATCATCATATCTTTTGTTTGTACTCCAAAATTGAAAATGAACAATTTTCCTCAGATAAGATATAGCTAAACGTTCACATATTACATACATGTTTCATCAAATTCATAACTGTTTGTAATTTGATGTTGTCACATACGTTTTAAAATTGAAATATTTTACCCACGTGAAAGTCCAACAACTCATCAATAAAAACCACTATAGCCTACCTTTCACTTGAACCTTGTTGCGATATTCTGCAGTATCACAGGCTGATGAGCCCCAGAATCAAATGGAAAAACATATCATTTTTCTGCTTGCGGTCACACCGCTAAGCATCAACATACATGATCCAAACAAACAAATTTATACGTAGTCATAGTCATAGTCATAGGTACATCAAACTTGAATCAGCACCCAACCACAATGTTCTGTCTTTTGATCAATCTTTATTATTGTGGCATACGATTTTTATGATTTTTATGAATTTTCATAAACTTGTAAGCTCGAATTGCTCGAAATTCCTCGAAACTGAAACACGCATTTCTGAGCAAGCCCCAAAATGGCCCCAAAATTCAACGAAACCACAAAATCACCAATTATGCTGTAGAAATCCCACAAGTTTCAAACAAAAATGCAGATCACCCAACTCCCAGACTCAAAGTGGGTAGATTTTCCAATAGATAGATCAACCTCGCCGCCAATCAGCTCCTGACTCCTGAGGACTCCTGACTCCTGACCCACAACACATTCTTTTTCACACATCCACAGCGTCTCAGAGTATCAGTCAGTTTCCAAGTTACAAGTTTTAAACTTGCTTGTCCAAACTTTCAATGGAAGGCAGAGTATTGCTTTTCTGAGCGTCGCAAACTTTCTTCCAAATCCGCTGCTGGTGGTCGTCCTTTGAAGTAGCATCTTTTCCCCACAGAGCCCAAGTTTTAAGCATCCGCAGGGCCATTTCGCTTCCCATTACATTGCTTGATCTTGTCTTTGTGCAATGTGCCTTGCCATCACTCTCATGACTGGAGCAAGTGCATTGCCATCCAGTTTTGGTAGGTGTGAATCTGAAAGCTCCCCAGTATTCAGAATTACGATCCCTTCTCGTCGCACCTTGCTTCTGACTCTTGGATTCAGGTTTGGAACTGCTAGGATTATTTGGTCCAGACGTTGAAGATGACGACGATGTAGATGAGCGAGTCGAATCGCCAGACTCTGACTCTGAATCATTCTGACCTGCTCCTGAGCCAGCTGAAGAAGATCTTGCGGATAGCTTGCCTGCTGAAGCTGCTGGAGAACTGCTGTCTGAGGAATCTGAAGAACCACTACAATCGGCTGGCTGCACAACACCAATGCTGCCGGCTCTGCCAGTGCCTGAATCAGTAAGCCGTCCCTGGATTCCAAAAGAGTTTTTCTGGGTTTCTTCTCTACGGCTGTTACTCTTCTTGATGACGGTTTTGCAAGCTGCTCATCAAACCATATATCTTCATCTCCGACAAAAAGCAGTGTGCTTTTTCGTTTCTTAGACTTTGTTTCTTTTCCAAGAAGTTTCAAATATACCTCGGTAGGCTGCAAATGAGGCACCGGTTGCAAGTGTGAGCTTGCAGTCAGCAGCAAAATCAAATACTCACGGCACACAGAATCTTTGCCGCCAGGTTGGTACCATATTTTTTCCGACTCATCATGTACATAGAATTTCTTGGCAATGTCAGACTTTTTGCCGTCAACAAGCTCAGGCTTCCATTTGTCATTTTGCATCTGGATCAAAAGTTCAACGGTTTCCATGTCTTGTAAGGAGATACCACTTCTGATCCGCACAACCTTTTGCCGCTTCTTCAAAAGATAGGAAACTGAAACGGCACACCTTCCGTCCGAAGTCAAGGCCCATCCGGCATTGTCATCTTGCTCTGTCAAACCTCTGTTTCGCATGTCTGTCAAAATTGACTGCTTGACATCAAAACCCTCAGAATTTCCTTGCAGAAAGAAGCTACCTTCAGCCAAAAGATCAGCCAACAACTTTGAGCAATACGGCGTCCCATAGATATCAGGATCCATCCCATCAGCCAATTTGATTGACACATTCAACTCAGGCTCAACCTCCCATCTTCGCATCTTCATCAGTGTATCTAATGGAAAGGCATCCAAGCAAAGCACAAATGGCGTGCTTGACCCAGTAGTCACAGGCTCCGGAATTGAGGCATCGATGTGAATTGGATCACTCCTTACCATCACAGAGTCAGCAACCTGGTCAAACTTTGTGACTTCAAGAAACACCACTGCCAAATTGCTGCGATTGAAATCATTCGGATGTGGAACTTTGATGTCTCCGACTCCAGTCCTCAAAATCTGCGCAAACAAAACTCCACTTTGCGACAGGCTTCTTTTCAGTGCTGTATTGTCAAAAATTATCCCAAGTGATTTGATGGCAGCTGGACAAAAAGGAAACGAATACACAAACCTGCAATTCTCGGCTGCAATCTTGTCCTGGTCATCCCGAAGCCAAACTTTCATTGATTGCAAAATGTAACGTCTCACAATCTCCTGCGATCGAGAGCTCTCCCCCTGATAGGCCACCAGTGCAGACGATTTTTCATCTCTTGGATCCAGGTTATCGCCATCGGCTTTGCCACCGGTACCATTGCTGTCCTGAATTGCAAAAAGATCTGGGTTGCTTGGAGGTATCAAGTCAGACCAATCTGGAGCACACCTAAAAAGGGTAGCAGGGTCAGCATGATACACGATCTTCATGTGCATTGGGTCCCGGTAATTCCCAATGATAGCTGCGGAAGGGTGATTGGCAAATCCCAACTCATTCAAAGCAAGAGCAGGGCTGTGGACACTGTGCATCAGTTTTGCCAACTTTGTGAGATTTTCCGGATCGCTATCGATCAATCCCTGGAGAGTGGCCATCCTTCTGGAAGAACTGATGTACGCTATTGTGTGGTTTCGAGCAAGAGCAACCTTTCTGTGGACAATCGCGTGGTCGCCTTCCACAGCTCTTTCAGCAGTTGGACCAAAAAAAAATTGCCATGAAACGGCACAAGTTTGGGTAGCTTGGGAACTCGCCTTCTTCAAGCAAATATGCATGTGCCTCTGCGCTGACAGACTCACTGTGAAGCTCCTGCAAAAGAGGACAGGAGGCCACTTGCTGAGCCCCAACTCCAAGACAATCCTCAATAAACTTCTTGTGAACAAATTGGCTGGGATGGGCACATCCATAAATTTTCCAAGGCCACTCGTTCCAATGAGCCAATCTCAAGCGGAACACAAAGTGCAAGTGGTTCTTACCAGACTCAAAGTCGTGAAGTAAATTCATCCTGTCTCCTTGATTCAAATCGCGAGGCAAAGACAAAAGTAAAGCAGCGCTTGACTGGTCCACATGCCCGTTAAACATTGAAAAAAATCACCTGCAGCAAGTTCAGGAGCCCTGCAGCCCCGGACAGGGCAGGAAGCCCATAATTTGGGGATGTCTTCACGTTGCAAAACCGCATTTCCGTTTGAGTGACAGGGACAATCTTCAGCCCAAGCAAGACACTTGCGAAGCACAATTGCCAAAGACTCCAACATCTTCAGTCGCGCCCAGAAAAGTTGCGACTTGATTGCTTCATCAACGACCGCAATGTCAACCCCAAACTGGTGCGAGTCTTCTCCTTCATTGGGAGCAGCGACACCACGGCCGCCTTTGTACTTGGCAGCATCCCAACCAAACTGCAGCACAGTCTCCAATGACAAAATTCCCAGGATACAAGTAGAGACGCTACCCCACCGACCTGTGTGAAGCTTGCATTGAAATTGTTTGATGTCTGCATGAAAATTTTTTCCAATTGGATCATTGAAACAAGACTCCATCAAGCGGGTTTTGGAATCTCTTCGGCGCAAAAGTCGGGAAATGTGTTGGAGCTGATTGGTGATTGTGTCCCAGCACATCATCGATTTTCCAAGGTCTGCTGATGAGTTGTGAATTATGTGAAGCAAACCGGCAATCGCCGTAGCCCGTGAAAAATTGACACACGGTTCTGTTAAGGCGTCTCTGTCTCCTTCTCCAAAATCGCGCATGGCAGGTGCCCAATCAGCCCAATCCGTGTCAGCGTCACCTGGCTTCAAGAACCCAAACAAAGACTGGATGGGAACAGCTGGAATCTTTGGCAGTGCAAATTCGGTACCCTGGTCTGTACAAAATGCTGAGATTTGGGATGAATACAAAGCCAAAGAACCGGCACTGCCTGTTTCAAGAAACAACGAATGAGCAACTGCGTGAAATTTGTGATACAGCTGCTGGTTCCCCAGTGCAACGGCTGGAAATAAGTCCAAGCGCATGCGGGAGTTCATGTTCAACATTCTTTGCTCCTCTGCTTCCATATACAACAGCCACACCACAGGATCTACTCTTCCAGCAAACACATCACTGGTAAATCTCTCTGATTCTGTCAAGCACTGCTGCGCATCCAAAAACAATTCCACAACTTCTGAACTGTCAACAGACACAACACGCAAAAGCTCCAAGTTGTAGTGTCCTTGGACAGATGAATCTACCATTGCAAAGCGAATTGTTTCCTGCTGTCTGTCAATTTCTTTGCAATTCCTTTCTCTGTTGAAAAGCATCAGCGCCACATCCAGTATAAACCGTGCACGTGTGATGCTTGAAGCGCTTGGAATTTTTGGCGCATGGCGAGGATGAAAAAACTTTGCAATGATTTCCTGCGTCAAAGACTTTGGCAATACCATTTCGATTGCTCTGCGAAGAACTTTTTTTAAATCTGAAGCATCCCGTAAATGGTTGCAAACAAGCAATGTCTTGATTAGATAAGCAGCTTGATAAGGCAGCCGCTTTGCAGAACTCACGCGTCCTTGCAGCTGCACAACACCTTGGTGAAGACCTTCTGTGCTAAGCTCATCTCGCACCCGCAACAATGTATTCACTGCCAAGCTACACTCCTGGAACGTTTCTGCATCATCTTCATCTCTGGGAATCCTTGAAGCCAAAGACCTGATCAAGCCTGCAATTCGACCAGCACTTTCTGAAGAAAAATCTTCTGATTGGTCCATAAAAGGCGGTGGCTCGAAAGCATCAAAACTTCCAGGCCAATGTGACCAGCCAACCATTCGGGATCGCATGCGTTTGGAGTTGTGAAACAAATCCTCAACATCTGGATCTGGCAAAGCGAAAGAATTGGTGTGTCCACTTACCAGTTCCCAAGCAAAGTACGCCGGCAAACGCACACAAAATTGGCATTGCGACGCCATGGGCATCATATCTTGCGGCAAAATTTTCTCCAGAAGGTTTGACAAGTCAATGCCAGCTCCAACATCCAACAATCCGAAAAAGGTTTTCAGCCTTCTTTTGTCCACTATCGGCATGTTCACTGGCTCACTCAAAGCAAATGCTGGTGTTCCTGGTTCCCGTGCAAAAAAATATAACTTTCCATGCAATGAGTTGCCAAAGACAGATGCCCAAAAAGTTTGCTGTGTCTGCTCTGCATTGCTGAGGTGGCAAAGGGCATGGTAAACGAAAGCTGGTTTTACCAAAACCAATCCCAAAACAAGGTCAGCACATTTTTTGGGCAATACAGCCCTTGCTAAATGAAGACCCGCATCTCTGTCGGCGTTCACATCGTCCACCCGTGCCAAGCTACAAGAATTCCAGTCTGTTTTGTATGATCCTCCATCTGGTCTGTTTCCCCAACGCTGTGACTCTCCATGGGTACACACCCAGGCAAATCTCGGTGCCACGTCCGACATGGGAGAAGCATTGCCAATCCCTAAAGATCAAAAATGCAAAGACAATGATCATGTTGATTTTATTTAAATGCAGTTTCAAGTTCCTAGGTGACTCCAAGCCTTGGTAAGTGTCATAAGTGTCAATGTCTGTTGCAAAACTGTGCAAAACCGTACAATACAAAAACAAAATGAACTGTATTAATTTAAAATGTGATCCAAGGATATTCTTTGCACTGTCATTTTTTTCAACTCCGCGAGCGAAAGCTGCAAGTGCAAATAGAATCAACAAATTGAACAATGTTGCAGTTTCTCACAACCACTGAATGTGTAAGTTGCTATAGTGACATTTCAGAGTCATAACAAATTTATTTGTTTTATGTTGAAAGAGATTCTCACATATGAATCGTTTGGCGGTCAAACCGCTCAACTCTCATGGCATAAGATAACAATATTATATGTTCCTTTCTGCAAACACATTGTTTTGTTTTGCTTGAATTTTCCTTTCTAGAAAAATATTCGCCAGAAGACATGTTCATCTTTTCTGAATTTCAAAACTCATGCCCATTGATTGAATCGATCGGCGGTCCAACCACTAAACCTTACCCAAAATAATCATATCAATTCAACCAACAGACAATTTGTTTTTTTTTGTGTTTCCTTGCTCTCCAATAAAAACACTTGCCTTCCCGGTCACTGCCTCCTTTCTTGCAGCGGGAGTTTGTCCTGTTTTCCTACACTCCCTATTAGTTGAAAACTCTAAGTGCCTTAGGCAACCCCAAGATCTACGGTTCGGATCAAAACGGGTTTCAATTCCAAATTCCGTTGAAATGATCATTCAGCCCTTTAGGCCATAATCAAAATCAAAATTCCTAGGCTCTCGCTGACTCGCTGCCACTGAAGCCGGTTTCTTCTTGAAAAAGTAGAATCGCAGTAACCGACTCTGTAGCTGCAGCTGTAACTTGTAACTACCACCATTGCAACCCAATCCTTTCTGCAAGGTCCTCTGGTTGAAGCTGGAACTTGGGTCGCTTCCTTCAAACCTCAAAGTCTTCATTGTGTATATCTTCTCCAAACATCAAAAAATGGCCCAAGTCCTGCTGGAATTGGCATTGTCCGGTATAAGTCCAGGTAGTGGGTCAACTCCATGATGTCTCGGATTTGCTGGTAGCACAGGTGGTTCACCTCGAAAGCATGCTGTTGCGTTTGCTCCAGCAATTTGGCTGCTGTGTTCAGATTACTCACATGCAACTCATTGCAAAATCCAGGGGCCGTAATCATAAAGATTCTCCCTGTAATTTTTTCCCCGCATTGGGGCTGAGCAGAATTAATGTGGTAACCATCATGAAGACGTTCCTTGTCTGCAGGAGGCATTTCATGAACCTGCTTCGCAAGGGCATTGAAGTTGGATTGAAAGGCTGGTTCTGCGATATACCACATACGCCATTCAATGGACTCCATAAGCCTCAGCTGGTCGGCCTCCTGCATCACATTGCAACGCTTGCATCCGTCAGCGTTTCCCAAAGTTGGCTCACATGCAGCCCATTGAGAAGGCGTCCAAAGCTTTTTGCACTGAACTTCTTTGCAGTACGGGCAAAACATTGCAAAAAAAGGAACGGAATGGGGCACACAGCGCCAAGCCAAGGTGAAAACCACTGAGCCACAAAACTGATCATAACAACCAATGCTGCATTGGATTCCAGTGATTCAGTGATTCCAAATTCCAAATAGACAGAAAAACAATGGAGCGGGAACCCGCATCCGCAAAAAAGTTGAAACAACAACAATGAAGTGAAGCGGGAACCCCGCATCCACAAAACAAAGCAAGTCCAAACGTCCAAACGCGTCCAAGTTTGTTTGTCGTGTTGGTTAGTTTTTTACAAATCATAATTGGCTGGCAGTGGCAGGCTGGCAGGGCGCTTTCAAATTTATGTTTTTTTTTTAATAGTTTTTTTTCCAAACTAAAGAGATTTTATGAAAATTTATGAAATTATGAAAATTTATGAAAGTTTATGAAAATTTATGAAAATTATAAAATTTTATGAAAATTATGAAATTTAATTAAAATTATGAAATTTTATGAAAATTTATCAAGTTTATGTAAAATATGAAAATTTATGAAAATTTATGGAAATTTATAAACAAAAAAATATTTTATGACTTCTTATGAACATTTCATAAATGCAATTGAACGGAAAGAAAAAATTGAAAGAAAAATGCTCCCATGTTGAAATTGCAAACTTGACAGAATACATACATCATATGTTGGGTGAAATAAATTAACGCTAATGTGGTTGTTTTGCTTGCTCAGCAATGCTTTTGAAACAACATTGCCCCAATAAACCCAATATGGCGGCAACGTGCTTTTGAATCCTTTTGCACTACTGAAATACTGAAATCAATTGGATGAATGAAAACAAATTGGAACAAAGTCGGCACTAGGCTGGGCTGGGAACTATAATGAAGCAATTTATGTCATTTATGTGAACATGAGTAACATGAGTAACATGAGTACCCGGGTTTGAGCTTCGGGAGACGTAGGCATTTCCTATGAATATCTGACTCTGCCTAAGATCCAAAGAGGAAAGTTAGCAGATGCAGCCAACGTTTCGCAAGCTCCGCAAGCCCTGGTTGATCGACCGAAGAAATGGGCACAATGGGTTCTTTCGATGAATAGTCTGTGGCAAGAGGACTCTCCCATGCCGGATC
>Ga0126343_10000410_pt1 | contig 16130 bp, 12 predicted proteins | sample Cyp2metagenome_FD_92531 | JGI IMG/M metagenome (GOLD analysis project Ga0126343, IMG submission 92531) | Coral microbial communities from Lord Howe Island, Old Settlement Bay, Australia - Cyphastrea 2 metagenome | ecosystem: Host-associated > Invertebrates > Cnidaria > Coral ...
CCTTGAAAACCGCTAACGGAAACTTCCTTTCAAGACCAATCGAAAAACTCTATCCGATAGAAGTGTCCACTGATTACCTAGAGCATAAAGAACCAACTATTAAGATGAACGCAGAGCAAGACAAAAAGAACGAAAAAACGCGACCAACTCGAGCCGCAGCTCGGATGGCTGCACAGCAGATTAAAGAACTGTCTCAACTTTAAGACAAAATTGAGTTTCCTTATTTCCTATCTTGAATGTTTAATGACTTAATTGTCAAACCAGTTTATATGTATAATTATAAATACTTCATCGCCGGCCCGGGAGGATGTCATAGACCCACAATCTATGAAATGTTACCTGTAATTGAGTTAAGTAATTAAGTACGTCTCTCCCAATAAAAAGACACGTTCAACCTTCAGTCTGACGTTTTCCTAAAGTGACGTAATTGGCAGTCCGGCGAATGACTGAGTCAGCCACAATGTCTACAAGAAGAATTGCCTCCTGCAAAGGCAAAGGCTTTACGCGAACGCTATGCAAATACTTACAAGGACACTGCAGTAACTTTAAACACTTATTTATTGAAGAGCAGGAAACCTAGTTTGGACGCCATATCTCAATTTTGGAGGAAACTTTGTTCTGCAAAAATCGATCGATAAATCCATAAATCCTCGTAAACCAATCAGAATGATTACGCCGAGACTACACGTGTAAGAGATAATTTCTTCCTTAAAAGATAGCAAATGCTCCCAAATTGTTTTCTGTATCGCTACAATTACCTTTCTTGCATCTCTGAAAGATTTTGCCTCAATTTTGAGCAAATAAAACATTTTTTCCGCAACCGGTGCGTTTTTCCTTTCTTGATTGAATATTTAATTAGCTAATAAATGGACTGAAAAAGTCGTCGGGAGATGCGTGACACTTGGTAGTAAAAGATTAAGTAATTATTATCCAAAAGTGTCAAAATTGTCCGGTGTATAACCCTTCTTCAGTGCGACAAAAAAGCCGTTAAAATACACAATCATTTTTCTATTTAATTAGCTAACTAGTGAGAATCGAAAGTAACGCCAATTTTCTGTCACGTTTTCAAAACAAGGCACGCATAAACAAAAGCTGTTCCAGTGCATTCAGGCCCGCACTTTCTAACCTGTGGTTAGTACTAGTTTAATCTGATATTTGCAAGATTGAATTGTGAAGGAAAATGCATTTTCAAATAACAGGTGACAAAATTAGAAGCGTTTCCTTATCTTTGTGTCTTCTCGCTCCGCAAGTGGCGTCCATTGACAGGGAAAAAATTTAAGTATACCAGCAGTCTTCCAGGATTCATGTTTATTTGTGCGCTGCGTTTTCTAAACGAACCATTTATACAGTCACGCAGTATTTTTACTATCTTTCATAGATGAATCTTTTTTACTTACCACAGTTAAAGAAAATATGCATCCATGGAGTCCACGCCATTCTCGATTTTTTGCAACACCATTTGCAGGAATTATTTCCGGTCCTTGAGATCATTTGCGGTGCAATTTGGGGTACTGGGATCATTTGCGGGCCGGGATCATTTGCGGAGCTGAACAGTATTTCTACCTCCCCTGGACGGGATCCTAGTCCATCGCCGGTCACTTCCACGCAATTAGGTTTCCCCAACAGTCGGCCGGTACTTATTTATACTCCCGGGTGGAGAGAGGCGCAGTGAGAATAGAGTGTCTTAGCTGAGAACTCAACAATGTCCCCGGCAGCGCACGAACCCGGACCGCTCGCTCCAGGAACGAGTGCACTGACCATTAGGCCACTGCGCCTGCCACTTGAATTCGATAAGATAATTCGTGTATTAAGAGGCATTAAAAGAATACGTTTCGATTCATTTCACGGAGTTTATCAGGAAGTACTTTCCTTTACTCTCTCCGATTCAATTTGGTTTCAAACAAATTAATAACTTAACAATTTTAGTTCCACTTTGTTTTTCAATATCATGCTCAGGACTAACTTACTAGAATTTGAAGTAGGCGGCGCAGGTTTCGAGGGTGCGCCGGCTGCCAGCTTTGTTTTGATAACACGCACTGGATTTCGAGTCAATCAATGCGTGCTTGCGAAAGCGGATTCGTCGAAATGAAATCATAAACAGCACAACAGGGCGATTTTGAGATAAAAATAACTTACCATGAACAGTTCCAACTAATTTGCGAAGGAAAACACTTTAACCGGCTTACAAAACAATCTCACAACAACAACGCTACGCTAGAAGCAGACAAAAGTCCTAAAACTAGATTTTACTAGTATTCAGTCCAGCTGCCAGACTAGTCAGGCTACACCACAACGTGTCACATTGTCCTCAGAGACTGACTGACTGCAATACTTAGGGGTCTGTAACTATGGAATACGTAAGACAGATAAAATTATTCAAAAGCCATAAGGGCCTGGACAAACGATAAATGTTTGGCGACCAAACACCATCTAACATTGTTTAGTTACCAGTTATGCTAGTGTTTAAGTGAGTGCCCAAAACGGTTGAAAAATGTTTGATTAAACAGAAATAGCTACAGATGAAACAATTGATACAAGTCGCGGAGCAAGCGTGGTGCGCATGCGCGCATCAAACATGTTTGATACGGATCTTTGATACGCGGCTGTCCAAACGAACAAAACATCGCCCGTCAAACACGCGAACAAAAGAAATGTTTTACGTTTTTGATCGAATGTTTGATTTCCTTCAAATTTTATCAAACACGACCAAATACGATGAAACACGAACAAACAGCACCAAACAAGGTGCCCAAACGGTAAAATGTTTGGTCACCAAACAATGTTTGATGGTGTTTGGTCGACAAAAATTTTATAGTTTGTCCAAGTGTCATTGGAGATTAAAAAAAATGGCACCTCTAAATCTCAAACCAACAGATATTCGTCTTAACATTTTGGGTAGATTCACATAGCCCAAGAATTAACCAGCCATGTTGGTTTTCTCCTTGGTACTCCAACATTGCGGCCGAAAAATGCTGTAGACATCTGGAGCTCACTTTGGCTATCTGCATGAGCGCATGAGCGACTGATTGTCTATACTAGATACGGAGCAATGTTTCTAATACTTTAACTATCAAAAGGGCTAAAAATCAAAAAATAAGTATATATTTTTCAAAAAACATTTATAGCTTTATGTCACGCACCGCAACCGTGCAATTCAAAATGCCTTACGTGCTCGAAAAATGCAAATAAAAACAAAGACAAAGGGTAAGGAAAATAGACTGAAGCGTCATCAGAAAAAGGTATCAGGTTTGTATTTAAAGAAGTTTGCACTGAGAGCACAATAAAGTCTATTTATCGTTGGTGTTTCTGATTTGACCAACGGTGCTTTATCACTAGAAAAAATTCAGAGCCTTACGTTGCTTACTATGTAGGCTTTATAAATAATTACGACCTCATTTATAACAATTTTTACGAAAATATCTCATTACCTGTCCCGTGAATAAACTGAGTTTTTTTTTTTTTTACAAACTGCATTTCAGTGAGTTGCGTGAAAGTCACGTTCATCAAGCAAGTTAAAAAGCCAATAAGGATCTGGAAAACCGTGTCAAAGACATCATTCAAGGGATTTATTATCATAGGAAAGGTGTACAGAGTAAAGACAATTGTAGCAGACCGCCACAAACCAATAGTATACCACGCAGAGGCTCTGGGCGGTGATCCCTTAAGCGAGCTTTTACTAGATGGACAGGACTCCATTTCTGTTCTCCCATTTGACTGTGATGATGAGTTTATTAATGTTTCTGTTAGCAGCCGGCACTAAGATGAAAATAAAAGTACAGCTGAGGATTAAAAAGAAAAAAAGTTTCCTATGAGAAACTGCTTCACCGCTCTGAAGATTTTTCAAATTGTAAAATGAATTTAAATAAGGGCACAGAAATGAAGCAAGGCTGATTGCTACATGGAAAGTTTAACAAGACAATGACATGATGGAGTAGATACTAAAAGGCAATAATTGGAACCGTAGACACCTGTTCCAACGTGGTTGGGCCTCATCGCCACGTTGTAGCTGCAGTAGGATTTTCCTTGATGAAATAATATGTTGATTTTCAAGATCGAAATGAAGAGTTATTCGAGAAATTATAGAAACTGAGGCCTAAAAAGATATTTATTGATTCTTGACTCGTACTTTTTAACTACTGGAATTATTACATTGTATATTTCACCCAGTTTAGGGTCACCAGACCCAGAGTGAGATTCTGATTTTTGACCAGGCAATATACATATTCAATAATAGTTTTCTTGGGATTTATTTGCCATGATAATCACGCCACCCCACTGCTGTTCACATGCTGTTGGCTAGCAATGATGGCACAAAGGCCATTGCAATTGCTCTTGACAAAAACCCCACAGTCATATTTTGTTAAACCATCACACCATAGTTGTCTGTATGTGATACCTGGATCCCTCCATTGATGTGGTCAACTAAGTCCTTAAATTAATTAGCATTTTGTAAATGCAAATAGTCTATTTGATCTGCTTATTCTGCACTAAATAAATTCCCTACAGCATTGACAGCATCTTTTATATAAAGATAAACAGCAGTATTGCTATACTGTTCATCTTAAACCTCATTTCCGTCACAGATGCCGTTAACAAAGGAATTAAACTACATATCTTGAAGTTGATTCCGGAGAAGTGACAAAAATAACCTAGTCTGGAGGTAGAAAGCCCCAAATTTCACTGCAATTGGGATACATGCATTGGTTCCAAATCTATCTCCAATTGTGCATTGGGAAATGGTTGTTGAAAAAGTGAAAATGCAGAGGCAATTTAACAGTGTTTGACAGGGTATTACCAAGATGCTTGTGGAACATGCAACATTAGCAACATTAGTGCTACTAATATTCAAAACCACGTTCCTATAACCCTTTTCAGAGTTTTTATTCTGCGTCATGTCCTTTCTATTGATCAGTTTCCCAAGAGAAGGAATAGGGCAGACAAAATCCCCCATTGGAAACCTTGAGGATGCTATAAACTGATTCAAAAGCTCTTCCACTTATGACGAGTGGACTGAAAAAATATTTGTCATTTGGAGCAACATGTCATAAAACCAGTCAAAGATGACAGAAAGCTATTGACCACAAGGTGAAGAAGATCCCAGGTCTAAAAAAAGAGAAATAGAAAATTAGTGAAGGATGAAATGGATATCCAGTCAGTTGCATACTTGTACAGTTATGTAAATTATCTATAATGATGCCACATACCTGACTTGCAAAAATTCTTCAGTCAGTTGTTGATCAACCATCACATTTCATGAAGGAGATTGTTAGCCAAACCAATATATACCTGCCATGCTAAATGCTTCCTCTTTCAGCTGACTTTCTTGGAATTAATTGTCTGTTTATGCTGCAATCAATGAGGTGTAGAATAATTCAGTAAAATAAGAGCTTTTCTTTCAAATCATTTCATTTATATTTCAGATCAACCTATGTAGGCAGGCAGACAGTATTTTAAACATAGATCACCTTATCATGCTGAAAGCTACTGGCTTATAGAGCTAATAGAGGTGGCAGTTTATTGAGCTTTTTAATTCACTATATGGTATCAATAACAGTTTCGTGAAGAAGAGAGAAGGAGAGCTTATTATAAAGTTATGCCTATGTTTCAATACTTGAAATACAGCAATTGTTAATACAGGCTCAGGCACTGTGGCATCGTAAGCAGCACACTTATATTTAAGCAGAAATGCACAGGTAAACAGTTCGAAGCAATACATGTATAGAACAAATTTACTACGACGAAACTCGCCATTATTCTTTTGATCTTTCAAGAAACTCTCTCGATCTTTCTCCTTCATGTCTTTCAAGTTGCTAGCTACATGATCGAAGTTGGCGACTGTTACTTCGCCGAAGGGACTTGCTCTGGGGAGAACAGTATTGAATTGGGTAATTATACTAGGATTTCGTCGCTCCTCTTATTTTAATTGTTGAATCTAGGGATTGTCTATTATCAAGTGCAGATTTCGTATATCGTTCCCAGAGGAGACACTTCCCACAGAATTTCTGAACTCGATCTGAAGTCGACTTGTGGAATGATCTTGAACCTTCAAAGCAGGCTCCTTGTTTTGTTGGGCTTGTTTTTTGCAATCCTGCTGCGTAAAATATCGTTACAGAGGTCAGGGATGAGGACCCATTCACATTCACATCTTGTGTTTTGATATTATCAATCATGATGATCGCTTGAATAATACCCCTTCATTATTATCAAAAACTTTTTATGGCATGATAAAACACAGGAACAATGTCCGAAAAGGGATAAAGTACGATCAAAAAGAAAACTACGCAATAAACCCTTCGAATTTCACCCGACTTACGCAGACGATGATTCAGTACGATCGATAATTTTTTCCAATGTGAAACATATAGCAAAGAATTGTGGGAGAATAAACGAGAAGAACTGAAGTGTGGAATGGAAAAAGAAAATGAACAGAGAATTGGTGCATTTGGCGTATTTTTGCTGCGAGGCCTGGTGGCTTCGCAGCAGACTAATTTTGGTCGCGTACGTGACCTGCCTGGGCTGTCTACGCCAGAAGCCAGCTTTACTTCACATATTTGGATGCAATATATCACCGAATTTAACTCAATTTCAAGACTATTTCGATTCGGAAGAGAGTGGTATATCGATGTGGAAGAGAATCTCCCGTTTCGTGCAGAAAGCCAGTCGTAGACTACGAGCAGTCTCTCTTTTTTTTAGTCTGTCGAACATCGATCAAAACGCTCGAGAATGCACACGTGCGTGACTGAAGGCGCGAGACGGGACAAGCACAAAAAAAGAGAGACTACCCGCACAGCCACAGAGAAAGGTCTTTCACTGTCTACTGATTTTTTGCCATGAAAACTAAAAGCTTATTTGCCGTATCCAATTAAATTCTGTGTCTTGACGTCCTGCCATTTTACCCTGTCATTGCGACGAAAACCGATTCATTCTGTTAACGTGATATTATTTAGGCAAGCCGTTCGCAATTTGAAAACATATGTATATAGTAGAGGACGGTTTATTGTGATGAGCGAAATACCGAGGAAGCTTCCGGTCGAGGAAGACCAGCAAAGAAGTCTTCATGCAACGATTTTTGCCGTGTAGTGTCTATATTAAAACTTACCACGGAAAGTTCAATCAAATCGTGTTTGCACGGAGAATCTTTTTGGAGAATCAAAAAGAGTAGATGTGGAGAAATGTCGTCTTGTCGTCTTGCTTTGAAATTCGTCCGACAAGCATCGCTCAGCACAATAGAAAATAAAGTTAAACTTTTCTCCGGCAATATATTCTGGATCGTTTTCTTTTAAATGGACGGCAGTGAATCCAAGTTCGGTCAGTTCATCGATCTGATCTTCCACGATGCTGTTTAGCGGGGCAACTAATAATTGAATAAAATCGGATTAGGCGTTACTTGCTGAAGGGCTTTACAAGAAAAACTACACTGACGGTTAATCGACGTTTCGATGTATCATCTCGATGTCTCAAGATGTTTGTTACATCGAAACGTCGATTAACCGTTATTTTAATTTTTCTTGTAAACTACTAAAATGCATGTGTTTAGGTATCCGAGCTTTACCACACAAAACAATTGAAAAATCAGGCTTTTTCCAAAACCAGTCGGGAAAATTGCAATAACGTCACGACCGGAGATAAGAGCTTCCAATGCTTCACTTTGCTCTGCTAAGTTTTCGGGAAACGTGAATAACATTCCTTCAGTGCTTTAGCAATCATCAACTTGTCAATGGCTTCGATTGTTGACAGTTTGTTGTCAACGCTTCACGCATCACGCATCAGCATCAGCGAACGCATATTTCATTGGCTCTGGCTGTGCAGGCAGTCTCTCCTTTTCTTCTCGGGCTGCCGCTCTCGTTTCTCTGCTCGAGGCTCCCACGGAAGAGGATCGAAGAACTGAAGAAAAAAAGGGAGACTGCTCGCAGTCTAAGATAGTCGCTAGTTGGCCACTGAAAGACCCCTGTGGTCAACAAGGGAAGCAACTGAAAGACCCTTGAGGTCAGCAACTAAAGTCACTGAAAGATCCTTGTCATTACAAACTGAGAGGCTAGTGTGCCAAACGGTCCAGTGTGATCCCAAACTAAACAAAGCTGCCTCATCTGAGGCGTCATGGTATCAAATACCAAATTGCCTTCGTAAACAAAAATCTTTGTAGAAATGAGCCCATGAACTGGCCAAGAATATCATTTCTGGCTACCATGGAATTCCCTACATTATTTCCTGATGGCAAAGGTGATCAAACTAACCCGTCAATTCTAAGGGATATTCCTCAAGTTTGTTGAAAAAGTCAATTGCAAATGGCTGTACCGTTTTTCTACTTATCCAAAGTTCTCCTACTTAGCATTTGATATGATTCATATTATTTACAGCAAAGTGGGATATTTCTTAAGCAGAATCGTGGTTAAGCTCATTTAACTCTGGATGAACCTCGGGAAATGGCTATTAGAAACAATTCAGCAGAATTCATCTTAAAGATTTCCAGATGTGTTGCTAATATTGCTGGCACAAATGCTTACTGGCGCAAAGTGAGAGACAACCTCAAAGCTATCATAACAACTGTTGGAAGCCCAACATTTTTTTTTACCTTTTCATCAGCTGATATGCACTGACCAGAGTTGCATGCTCTTTTTCAACAAAGCACATGTATAAGTAACACCTGCACCAGTGAAAAAAAGGCGGTAAAATGTCATTAACAACACTCATATTGTTGACTGGTTTTTCACGCAAAGGTTAGGAGAATTCATAAAACACTGGCTATACAAATAAGTGGCACTGATATAGATTTGAATACCAAGGCAGAGGTAGTGTGATTTAACCAACACTTCTCTGAAAGGGTTTTTTGCTTAGAAATACAAAAATAAACATGGATCAGGCCAAAAATTCATCTATGTCAGAAACAGTATCATGAAATCCCTGACAGTGCTATAGATTCTGATTACTGTGATCTTTTAAACACAGCCCAACGCCATACCCGTTGTAGCACTGGCTACTGTTTGCGATGAAAAGGCAATGAATCTGAGCTGAAGTGCAGATTTAACTTCAACAAAGCACATGTATAAGCAATACCAGCACCAGTGAAGAAAGACGGTAAAATGTCATTAACAACCCCCATATTGTTGACTGCTTTTCACACAAAGTTTAGGAGAATTCATAAAACACTGGCTATACAAGTAAGTGGCACTGATATAGATTTGAATACCAAGGTAGAGGTAGCATTCATTGCCGTGGTACTGTTAAGCTAAGCAATGATCCTGGTTTGTGTGAAAACAAAGAACTAAGACCTAAGACCTTAAAAACTAAGACCTAGAATATCAAGACCTCGCAAACTAGGACCAAGAAAATTAAGACCTCAAAAGCTAAGACCTGGAAAACGAAGACCCCGTTTAAAATTCAAAAATACAACGTGGTAAAGCCTCCTTTGGTTTTCGCCGCGCTATTTTGATTCAGATATCCATTTAATACCGTTCTCTTGATAAAAAAAATCAGATACAATCGGAATCGCAATCCTCTGGAAAAGTAAGAACTCCTAGAAAACGAAGACTTCCTCGAAATTATATCCGTGAGAAAGAAGATGATCGATCGCGTGGTGATTGTTTTAAATCGACCGCACGGTTAATTAAATTTCCATGACATATGAATGAAACATTCATTTTGCCCGATGTAAGCACCTCGGTAAATCTTACAGAAGTCGTCATAACAATTCTTGTCAAGGTCTTATGAAAACTAAGCTTAAGACTCTCGAAAACGAAGCCCGAAGACCTACTCGAAAACGAAGACCCACGAGCGATATGCAGATCTTAACGCTTCTGCGTCTTTACCACTGAGCAAGATCAACGCAGGACATCTGATAGTGAAAGTGAGAGCAAAAGTTAGAATGAGCAGCAGGTACGCTGGATTTAGAAATGATGGTAGTGCACACTTAAGTTTTGGTTGTTGAAAGTGTTGTTAAGTTGCAAAAATCGCTGAGGCTTTAGTGTGACCAATTTTTAGCAAAATATTCAGATGAACACATATCTCAAATTTCCATACATTGCTAGAGCTCGGGTTCAGTTTAATGCTCATTTTTTGTTTTCACTCACTGTTTCAACTTAGTCGTGCTCAAATTTTAAAAATGTTGTAACTGAGATTCTCGGCTGAAAAAAAGATTTAAGACAAACCAATTAATTATTACAAGAATTTATTTTATTTTATTTTCCACTTCCACGTAACATACAAGAATACAAGATGTTAACAAAATACGTACAGTGAAGAAAGAAATGGAAAGAGCAAAATATAGTAGACTAATTGTATGCCCTTTAGTTAACTACATTTGTTTAGGAGTGATAAAAGTTAAAGTAGAGAGGAAAAAGTAAATGCATAGTAAATAAAGATATAAGGTAGGTGTTGTCAATAATGAGCAAACTAAAATTGGTAAAGTGCTTTTTTAAATAGTTTTCTAGTTGGCTTATTACGTATAGAGTCAGGAGATTTTAAAGACATCTTCTAACAAAGAGCAACTTTGTCTTATCACAAATGGTGTTGCAGGAACAGGAAAAAGCTAATTAATAACTGCTATCCGCGGCCTTTTGCAAAGTAATTAAGTTTGTAATAACTGAAACAACCGGTAAAGCTTCCTTCAATATTTTTGGAGTTATAATACATTTTCTCTTAAAATTGCCATGTGGAAGTAGACGAAACAATGATCTCAGAGGTCAGAATTTGATAAGATTGCAAGAAAGCCTAAATCACATAGGTTATATTGGAATCGATGAGTATTCAATGCTTGGCCATGTGACATTTGGTTGGGTAGACAAACGTTGTAGACAAGCATTAGGGTTTACGAATAGGATTTTTGGTGGATTGTCTGTAATTTTATGTGGTGATCCAGCTCAGCTACCCCCAGTAGCTTATAAACCACTGTATCATAATAAGCCAAGTAACAATCTTGGAGAAAAGGGACATCTTGCTTATAAAATGTTTGACAACGTGGTTAAATTAACTTTGAATCTCCTGAACAATTGCAGTTCAGAGATTTGCTGACACGACTACGTAAAGGTGAATCTACAATAGAGGACTGGAATTTGCTGTTATTGCGTGAGCCATTCAATTTTCCTGATGTGACTGAATATAATGATACAACTAGATTGTTCTACAGTAATGACTATGTAGCAAATTATAATTATGAGCAGCTAATTAAGCTTCAAAAGCAACAACAAGGGATAATTACTGATAGCAATGATACTATAAAAGTTGTATTATGGGAGTCATTCATTGACTCAGTTAGAGAAGGAAAAACTTACGAGTTTATTAACTTTACCTATAAAGTTGATAAATATGGTATTTATATTGGAAGTGGTAGAAATTGAAGTTCTGTGAGGGAAGTGGAAGGCCTGGAAGGTCCTTTAGCAGAATTTGTTAATTTAGTGAAGTTGAAATTTTAGTACCTAATTTATGCAGCTTGTCAGTGTGGTTGTTAGCCTGGAGAAACTGTCAGAAAATATATTAAGTTAGAATCAAACTGCATGTAATAAGCTTCCATGTGGAAACTGACTTTTTGCAAATATTTGTTGTTCCAAAAGCAAGAAATGCGCACATATAATTTTATATTACCAGTTTGCTTTCAATAATTCTCCGGCAACTGGTCACTGACATGTAATACAAGTACAAGGGGAAATCAAACACATACTGCCTTTTTTCCTATTTTTCCACTAAAGTAGGAAGGGGGGACATTGTTCGAAGCTATTCTTCACCGTTCGGCTGTCAACTTGTAGGGGTGGTGAAGCTTGAGTGTCTCAATGACCCTGAGAGCTGTGCCGGCTGGGACTCTAGTCCCTGGCAGGTCTAACCATGCCGGATTCGTCAAGGGGTAGAGGCCAGACAAAGAACAGTCCCTGGTCCTCCAGGTTGGGGTTTAGGCGAGGGGCGAATCACCCACCCCTTTAAAACAAAGTGGATTACAGAAACCTTAAACACTCGAAGGCAACCTTCGCTTGGGGCCAACGGGGTACCTTGCTTGGATAGGCAACGGATGACGCCCTTGAGCCAATTTTAATGAAATGGTTATCACTGGGACAATTTTTCCTCACAAGGAAATTCATAAGCAAACGTGGGTGTCACCTGACGGAAGAACAAAATATCAAATAGATCACACACTGGTTAACGGAAGATTTAGAACATCAGTGTTAGACATGAGAGCCATGAGGTCAGACCATTTCCTTGTACGATCAACCATCAGACTTGAGCTCAAAAGTTCACCGGTGAGGAAGAACACCTCAAAGAGGTTCGACACACAGAAACTCCAAAACCATGATACACACAGAAGGTTCACCATACAGCTGAAGAACAGATTCCAGGCACTAGCAGTAGAAGAGCAATTGACTGATGAAGGAGAAGAACAAGAAGACCAAGTTGATAGATTTGTGTATTTGGGAGCTACAGTTTCCAAAGAGCGTGGAGGTACCGAAAACATCGATAACAGAGTAGTCAAAGCGAGAGGGGTATTCTTGAGATTGAAAAACATCTGTAGCAGCCACAGCATCAGTCGACTATATAAGACACTAGTAAAGCCAGTCTTGATGTATGGCTGTGAGACGTGAAAGATGAATAAATGTGATGAAAAAAAAATCGACGTCTTCGAGAGGAGATGTCTTCAACGGATACTTAAAATACTCTGGCACGAAAGAATTACAAACAAAGAAGTTCTGAAGATGACTGAGATAGAAAACCTCAGTGAGGACGTGAGAAGGAGAAGATGGAAATTCATCGGCCACATCATGAGGAAAGATCTAAACAACAACTGCAGGACTGCATTAACCTGGGCCCCAGAGGGGCACCGAAAACGGGGAAGACCAAAGACAACATGGAGAAGGACGGCGGAGAGAAAAAGGGAAAAAACCGGATGGAAGAACTGGAGTGAGGTACAAATTGCAGCGGCTGACAGAGATGGTTGGCGGGATTGTGTTGAGGCCTTCTGTGCCACATGGCACGAAGAAGATAGGTGAAGGTAGGTAGGTGAGGTATTTTATAATGTTCAGATAAAGTTGCATGTAAGAAATAATTATACTACATTGATGTGACTGTTTTTACAACATTTACGGCAAGTTAAATAAGTTTTGTTGTGTTTATGATTTGATATTCAAACCAAAAGTTTTTCCATTGTATTTTTTATTAAAAAAAGGAAAAATAAACAGGCTGTTTTTCAACATTGGATTAGTGTAACCTGGGTGAATAGTTGTTCTTTGTTATGACGTCGAATTCTGAGGGTTTGACTTCCATACATCTATCGATCAAAATAAATACATATTTTTGAGCTGACGTATAGTTGTTGTTATTTTATTCATAATACTACTAACAACAACAACGACAACAACACCATAGATGTAAGGTCAATAGATGTAAGGTCAGAAAAGAATAGATGTAAGGTCAGAAAAGAGGCATTTTACACTTTGCTTTTTACACACTTAATTAGATTACAGGACAAATAATTCTTAAACAAGTTTACAATAATAAAGTAAAAATAAATAAATAATAGAAACACCGAAATATACCAATAGTAGTAAAACTAAAAAGAACTTAATGAAATGCATGGTTAATTCTTTTTTGAATAAATGAAGAGTTAGCATTTTAAATCTCTCATCAGTTTCATTCCACAATATAGGTCCGTTCTAACGAATATTCAATTTACCATAGTTTGTTTAAATTTTTAGAACACAAAAAGTTGTTCTGGTTGCAAAGCAAGTGTTGACATTATGCTTATGTGAAGTTTTCAGTCGAAAATCTTTGGTAATTTACCTGTAACTTGATGTTAAATTTTTTAAAATATTTTTACAAGGCTTGTGTCAATTACAGATGAAAATTGAAACGTTGACCAAGAGTCAGCCGGGATTCTTCGGGGACAAATCTCTCGAGCACTCTGGTGGTAAAAAACAATCTGACGCAGGCCGATCAGATTGTTCGTTTAATATTATGATACGGAAATTCTTGTTTCTCTATCAAAATATTGACAGATGTTTGCTTCGCTTATAAACGAAAAGAAACTCAGCATTGCTTTTCACTATCGTTCAACCTTAGTAGGATAAGATTTCTACCACCTCTTTTAAAGTTTAAAGGAGGTCATAATTTCTGTGAATAGCTTACGTGAAGCTCAAATTATTGACGTCGCTGTCCTTTCTGAAAATACACATCTCGTTTGTTTCTGGCGCCACGACCGGACCCGCGAAAGTTTCCCGCGTCCACTGCAATTGCTGTCCTGGCCTTCCCCTCCTCGTATCTTATGGTCCCTATTTTAAACTTCTGACGATAAGCAATGAATAGTAGGGTTTTGTACTTAAGAAATCACGCACTTTTGGAAAGAAAGGCAATACTTCTCTTCATTTTTTTGAAAATATTAGTAATGAGCGTCTTTCAGCTAATATTATAATCAGCTAATATTTTAATCTATGTAAACTGGTGGAAGTTTCCTGGGTCAACATCTTATTCTTTATAGATATCATGACCTGTCTGGGCTATTTTCTTGGAATTGGACAGAAAAAAACAAAGTTTGATATATAGAGCATTTTCTCCTGTCCTAGGGACTCCAGACTAGCTCCAGATGTCCTTGACTTAAAAAAATTGCACAGAAAAAAGCAAAATCGCAACCTTTCTCATACGCACTATAGTAAAACATATATCGCCTCTCTAAACCTTACGATATTGGTGGAAAGAGCGGACTTCGCGCCCTTTAAAATAACCGCCTTCTCGCCGATTTCTTAATTTTTTTTGTATTTTATTAATGTTTATTAATTAAGGTACATACATTATTCCACAAACAAACATAATTCACATGAACAAGCAGACATGATACATCATATATTTACATACACACCCCACGGTTCCTCTTCTCCTTCTAAATATAATGGTTGGACAGCAGAGCAACAACACGAGATTCTACATACATGTAGTTGTTCTTATACTTGCCCCATTTTATATTGTGAGCTTTTACTTTATTATTTGATTTTACGATCATTGTCTCAACTTGTGAATCATTTTAATTTTCGACTTAATGCTCCCTACCCAAGAACAGGAAAAATTGCTCAGAGAAACGTTTGTGGGATAAAAGGTTGGGGAAAAAGTGCTCCAGACAAAATACTCGCACAGCTCGTCTACAAAGAAACCCTATCCTCTGATTTGACCGCCTTTTGGCCCATTTTCCAATATATTAATCGCAAGACCCTCTGCCCTAGTACGCAAGCTAGATCCAGAAGCCTTTGGTTTTTAGAAAAACCATCGGAAAAAGAAAAATTGATACGTTTCGTATAAGCACAATAGGTCCCAATATCGCCTTTGAAACTTAGGGTAATAGCAAAGAGAGCAGGCTATGCGCTCCTCCAAAATAACTGCCTTTTCGCCCATTTTCCAATATATTGAGCTCACAACCTTGTTCTGTGTATCCCAAAACCAACTCCAAAAGCCTTTGGTTGGCAAAAAAACCCTAAGAAAAAGAGAAAATTGAAAGGTTTCGTATAAGCACAATAGCACCTTTTATCGCTTTTAAAGCTTAGCATAATAGTGAAGAAAACGGGCTACGCGCTCCTCCGAAATTACCGCCTATTCGCTCATTTTCTACTATATCGAGCTCATAGCCCTATTCCCTGCGTCCCAAACTAACTCTCAAAGCCTTTGCTTTTCAGGAAAACCCTCAAAAAAAGAGAACATCGATACGTTTCCTATCAGGCGAGAGGCCCTTATATTGCCTCTAAAATTTAGCATAATAGTAATGGGAGCAGGCTACGCGCTCTTCTGATATGACCACCTTTTCGCATATTTTCCAATATATTGAGCTTAAAACTTTGTCCCCCGCACCCCAAAACTGACTCTAGAAGCTTTTGGTTTTCAGAAAAACCCACAGAAAAAAAAATCGATACGTTTCGAATAAGCACAATAGGCCCGTAAATGGCTGATATAACTTAGCGAAATATTAAAGGAAGCAAGCTACGCACTCCTCCAAAATGACCGCCTTTGCCTTCCAGAAAAACCCTCAGAAAAAGAGAAAATCGATTGGTTTCGTATAAGCACAAAAAACTTAGCTTAATAGTAAAGGAAGCGGGATACACGCTCCTCCGAAATGATCGCCTTTTTGTTTATTTTCCAATATATTGGTGTCATAACCCTAACCCTAACCCTAA
>Ga0126343_10000411_pt1 | contig 16106 bp, 22 predicted proteins | sample Cyp2metagenome_FD_92531 | JGI IMG/M metagenome (GOLD analysis project Ga0126343, IMG submission 92531) | Coral microbial communities from Lord Howe Island, Old Settlement Bay, Australia - Cyphastrea 2 metagenome | ecosystem: Host-associated > Invertebrates > Cnidaria > Coral ...
AGCCGAAACTACAAAATCGTCCAAAATTTGCCTCACATGTTGGATTACTGTATAATTATTTACAACATCCAAGTAAATAACTGAAGCTACGCTTTTAGGCTTGCCTAAATCTATATATTACAAGTAAGTTTAGGCTCTAGTTAGTCCCATGCTTTTGGTTTTTAAGGTAAGTCGTTTCTCATTGTGAATTTGGTCTTGAATTCTGTTTTTTATCATTTCTGTCGTGTTGAAAATCTAGCTTCATAATTAAGTACAAGTAACGAAATCCCGTTTGCAATATTACTGTTGTTTCACTTTCAGCTAGGTGTTCATGCAAGTCGACAAATCGAGACAACAGGAGTAAGGTTCCACTAGGACAGACTTGGCATGTGTCCAGTGCAGGTTCTGCAAGAGCCGCTGTACCCGATGCTTTACTTTCAAAGGCCAATATTCATTGTGAATTGCTTTTAACCATCAGAAATTTAAAATGTCTCCCTCTGTGACCGCAAATTCAAAAGCAGTACCGCTTGAGGACCTTGAGTTTAAAAACAGTGTAAAGCACAGCTGCATTCTTAAGACTTTTGCAAACGAGGGTGATATACCAGTGTTTCATCGCTTTATCGTGAAATTGAAATAGTGGAACTACTTGTTTACAAATGCAAGTCACGGAAGAGGTCATTCAACTGTCAGTTAACTGCAAAGCCGTGGATTTGCGGAATATATTTTTACCCTTTTGAGTATAAAGTATGCATCTTCGCATAACCACAAATTCAAAGACAGCACCGCCTGAAACTGAAAACAATACTCATATAAATCACAGACGCTTTCTCAAGACTTTCGGAAACAAGAAGGTAATAACGGAGCTCCGGCGGCCTAGAGGGCTGCCAAGCGGAGTCCGGCGGGTCTAAAATACTGGTCAGTGGTCAGTGGTCGCTGGTCACGTTTTGGTGATAACTTACAAAACAGATTATTTGTTCACACACGCGTTTTTTCCTTTCGATTCCTATGTCGCGAGTTCGCTTTATTAGTGGTAGGTAGTTTGCAGTCTAAGTCAACACGCAGGATTCTCGGAACAGCAACAAGGTTATTTATTCCAAGTGAATGTAGAATATTGCACACAAGACTTCGCAACAACCACACACTAGGCTTGTAAATTACACCTCAACCTCCGTCACACTTAGGGGGTGTTTACATGAGAAAACTCGCACCGGCGCGAGTTTCACACTGGGATGACTTTTTGATTACGTATCGCGTTTACATGATGACTGGGTCATTTCATATCTTGTTATTTAACGGTACATGGTTTGTCCCTACCCATGGATTATTTACTTTTTGATGAATTGATTGATTGATTGATTGATTGGTTGACTGAAAGATACTCACACTGCAGTAGCAAATATCTCTTTCTCATCAGCTAGCACAAAAAATTGCCAATACCGGTACACCCCAATTGACAAATTGCCTACATTTTAAAGAGCTTACTTTGCAGCAGCAAATGACACTGTCTAATACAATGAATCAGTTAAACTTTTGCTGATTTTGCTAACTTTCACAAATAGTGGTGCTAAACAATAAATTATCAAGAAAAATTCATACTTCTTGTTTTTTTTTTAAGTTTGGTTTGGGAAATATTTGTCAAAGCCTATTTATCTTTTTAGTTATAAGCTGAAGCATTAACTTTCAATTACCCACCAATTGTCAAGTTTATTTGCAATACAACAGCACATTTACTATGTCATTACCTTTAATACGGTAAAACTACCGTAAATAGTTGGAAGCCGCACACTTTGTGCACAACTTTGTGATTCTAGATAACAGCCACCCTATTCTCTGAAATACCTCATATTTTTACCTTCACTGACCCTTCGAGTTGAAAATTAAGTAGTGTCTTTCATTTTTCCTGATAATTCAGTTTTATCCTGATTTAAAGTATAACTTGTAAGCCACACATGAACGCATTGCGGACCTATTTTTACCTCATGGTATGACGTAAGTGGAGAATATTACCTCATGGTATGACCTAAGTCATATTTGGGGTTTTGGGTTTGGTGGTGAAATAAATCGATTAAAAATCACTCACTTGTCAGGCAATTAATTTATGCATTAAAACTGGATTAAACACGTTCTTCCATATCTCCCCTCCCTGACAAGTTTGTGTCGTCGTTCAAAGCCACGCCATTGTCTCAATGTATGTACTTGGTGGAGTAGTATAAAGGCGAGAATTTGTCCCACAACTGGACGGATTCAAAATGGCGTCCTGTCCCTTCGAAGCGTGAGGGTTTTTTGATTCCAAACCTTATCGGAACGTACCTCAGTGGATCCAAAAAATTGAAAGAAAATATGCTACAGAATACTCGACTGCAGAGAAATGGGAGTCAAAGTCCTAAAAGTGACAATGACATGAGCGATTCGGGCGTGGACACCCGATAAGGTAAGACCGCAAACAAACAAAAGTACTTCAAATTGGTTAGCCTTAAACTTTGTTGGACAAGAAAAATTTTTCTTGTTTCACCCACGACCACGTACGAACGGCTTCGAAATGTGCGGTGTTTTGAATGCAAATCACGGACTATGGTAGTTGAATGGAGGTTTAGGTAAAGAGCGCGGGTATGGACATCTTTGGACGACAACTAATCTACCTGCCGCAGGAAGACAGCAGTATGTTGAAATGAACGCTTTAACATCTCGGACAAAAGGTATAAGCCTCCCTCTTCCTTCTCTGTAAAGAAATTACTTTAGTCAGTCTAACATCAGAACTCGCTATGGAACTGCTGTGTGCCTTACGAGGGATTTAAATAATACTGAAATTCTGTATGATGCGGAAATTACTGTATTAAGATGATTTCCGCACAATATTCGAGCAATAATGGCAAAAATTAAGTTACTAAAAATCCCTCATACCTTGGTAATATTTTGAATAAAGGTAAGAAGATCCTATCAAGATTTAAGCTCTCAAGCTGACCCCGCGAGAGAAAATTAAACTTGGAGTTTCACATATTTCACTTAAAATGGACGTTTCGCGCTAGTTAAAAACACAGGCATGAAGCATTCTTCCGAGGTTTGACATTAAATTTCTCGAGAATGCTTGGGATTTTCATCGCGGGGTCACCTGGAGAAATGAACTACTGTGAGAAGTTTCAAATAGTATTCAAAAAGTCCATGTGCTGTAAGTAGATTTTTAGTAAATAATTTTTGCACTCATTGCTCGAACTTTGAGTGGAATCCGTCTTAAACAGTTCTTAGCCATACAGTTCCAAATACTCAAGTGGTGGGTATCTACCGGTCAAAAACTGGTAGAAGTTCACAACTGATTGAAACTCTTACTCATCTCCGTAAATCAGCATTGACAAAACATACAATTTCTACTGTATTGTTTGGAGATTTAAGTATTAACCTGATGCAGGAAACTACGGAACAAAAAGCTTTCAAAGCATTTCTTATCACAAACAGAGTACACGCAGTTGATTAACTAGTACAGTACTGTATACATGTGCTACTGACCATCGTACAAGTACATCACATTTATACAAAATATACCACAACATGTTAAAGCGTTCATTTCAACATGCTGCTGTCTTCCTGTGGGCGGTCGATTCGTTGTCGTTCAAAGATGTCCATAGCTGTCATACTACCGGTATAGTATTAACAAGCCTGTATACATTTCCCGGCTTTAAGATGTCTGAAGATTTGATGATGTTTAATGTGAAATCTACAAATTACAGTGACTGAAAAGTTAATTTTTTCATACAAAAAAGGAGCAAATACATCATATTTCATGCACATAAAGAAAACAGTATTTATTTATTTATTTATTTATTTCATAGATAGAAAAACAATATTTTTCATTTACTCCCTTTCTGTTTCCGACATTCCAAACTTCTTGAACTATATGTAACTGTGCTATAATTTGCACAATAGAAATACAGAGATTTGAGAAGCAATTCATCCTTGGATGTGAGGATGGAAAACTACTGCATCATTTCCCTCAAACCTTTCCGTGAAAAGGACAAATCCAACCTCGAGCATAAAGAATAAGGTAAGTTACTAAAGTCTGTTTAGAGGAGCACAAAGGAAGTAAGGTAAAGAGCCAAGACAATACAGCTATACTTAATTGAGGATATTAAATTCATTTGTGCACTCGTAAGTTACATAATTTGTAACCCATTATTTCTTAATACGTGTGTTGTTGGTGGAGTATTTCCTACTGTCAACAATTGATGCACATGAAGTATGGAAAAGACATCAACTCTGCAGTATCTACAACCACAATAATTATGCAAGTGACAGAAGCCAGATAGTTGATAGGTGTTGCTATGTCGATATGTTAGGTTACAGCTGCAACAAACTGAAACGCTGCATTCGGAATTGGCAAGGACACAAGTAATCAAGTGCTTACCCCATGGAAAAATGTGACAACTACACATAACTATCCCAATTTTCCTCAAACACACCAAGATCCCAAAATGCTAAACTTCTCCGAACACAGAAAGGACAAAAAGAACATTACTGCTCATAACCATACGCATGAAACGAGTATGTTCAACGACTTATTATCAGAAAGTTGGAAACACATTTTACAACTCCAGCCATTACTCTACAAGAATGCCAACAAAAAACTTCGGTGGACCTCACCACTCCCTTGCCTTACTGTAGTGAAATAATAACATAAACGGGAGTAAAAAGAGAGTGGATAAAACAGGGAGAACTGCTGTTGCAGCAACAGGAAAATTTGAATACTTAAGAGGCATCATAAAATCTCAACAGCACTGTAGAGATTAAAACACAAAAAAATAGGTGTATAATGTACGAACTGCCATGATATAGTAGTAGCTACATGTAAATATCTAAACTTACTACTTCTCTATCAAGGATACCAATTGAAATGATGTACATCTATTCCAATGTCTGACTGTCAAATTTTCTTTCTCGCATATTACATTATGGTAAGTTATGATGTAATATTATGTATTAGTATCACCAAACTAGTGGACTAATGCAGATCCTGCATTTTGATTGGCTGCGCTACTAGATGACTATTAGCAATAGTCATCGAGTAGCGAAATTGGCGCGACCTAGCGTGACTCTTTCGTTTGTTTTATTCACAAATAAGTATTTTTTCAACTTGCATTTGGTAACTTTATCATTGCTTTTTTTCTGTCCGACAAGCTGGGTGATACTAAAACAATCAGACCCTTCGCCCTCAAGGGCCACGGGTCAATAACCCACTCGGCTTCGCCTCATGGGCTATTGGCCCGTAGCCCTTTCGAGCTACGGGTCTAATTGTTAATTATAATCCATCAAATATTTTCGCTCGCGCGCGATTGGTCTAAACGCGTCACGTGAGCGAATATTCCCCAGATAAAACTGGGGAATATTATACACTTAATGGATGGTCCCGAGGGAAACAGTTAGTTTTGTTTTGCCGAGAGTCCTGATGTTTCCCGAGACGAAGTCATCAGGACTCGAGGGACTCGAGGGAAAACAAAACTAACTAGTTTCCCGAGGGGCCATATATTAAGTGTTTTGTTATATATCTAGACTTTCCCTTTCACAATCATATAGCAAAAACAAACAAACAAAGCGCCGTGCGGGCAACAACTGCGAAATTGTATCCCGGTCGGGATACATTTGAATTTGGTCAGGGGCACGTGACTAAGAATCAACCAATCACAGAGCTCATTTTGTTGCGAGCGGGAACGTGGTTCCTGTTTGCCAAGATGGACATCGAGATCCCCAGACGGCTATGGATGAAGTTCGAAGAAATGCCACCGTTCCTCTACTCCAAACAGATCCTGGCCGAGGTCGTGCTCCCTCACATGCTGGAGTATCTACGCAAAACCGGCCGCAGGGGCGGCGACAGAAAAAAAAGTTGGTGGGGACGCTCTTCGCGCAAAAGCTGCTACTATACGCCCCACTGCTGCGGTGGTATGTCAAACACGGCGCAGTGATCACAGCCGTGTACACACAATCGATTATCAGGCACCAAAATCTCTCCCTGGTTTGTCGACCAGGTGACCGAGGCCCGCCGTACGGGCGACATTGACAAGAGCAAAGTGCTGCTGGCCGAGGTGTTTAAACTGCTGGGGAACAGCGCGTACGGGAAAATGATCGAGGCCATTGAACGTCAGACATGCATGATCTTCACGGAAGACGAAAAGGTGGTGAACCGAGCGCTGTGGATCGCGTTCTTTGAAGATCTGGAAGAGCTGGGGCAAGCGTACGAGTTGAAAAGTAGGAAGCTGAGGATCACGATCAACCGCCCTTCGAGATTGGGATCGCCGTGTACCAGCTGGTAAAGCTGTGGATGCTGGAGTTCTATTACGATTTCCTAGACCGCTATTTCGACCAGGGCGACTTTGAGCTGATCCAGATGGACACGGACAGCAACTACTTAGCCATCTCGGCCGACCGGCTCGAAGACATAGTCCGCCAAGAGCTGTGCGCTGATATTCGAGGTAAAAAAGAAGCAGCGGCTGGCCTGGGACAAGTGAAGCGGTCGCAAGCCAGGGCTGTTTAAACTCAAGTGTAAAGGTAGGCGCATGATCGCGCTCTGCGCAAAATGTTATTGCGTAGATGGTGAGGGTGTCATAAAAATGAGTACGAAGGACATGTCGAAGAGACAGAACGATGTCACCTGGCAGCGCTTCAAAGCAGCGTTCAACGGCAGCACGGACAGGGCGGAAAACAAAGGATTTAGAATGAGAGGCTGCAGAATGGCCACATACGAGCTGCATAAGCTGGGACTGAGTGCTTATTATGACAAACGCTGGGTGCTGGCGGATGGGATTCACACAATGTGAGCAGACGGCAGCCCTGTATTCGACGGCACAACCAGCAGATCCTTACGGACAAGCCTCTGCTTGGACCCATCGTGCAAATAGTAAAGAACAGGGTCGTCTGGTTTGGTGACCGAGCTTTCAAGCATGTAGACTTTTAACTAACCGCCGCCTAGTTAGCTCAGTTGGTAGAGCGCCAGTCTGTTGTGCGGGAGGTCGACGGTTCGAGCCCCAGACCGGACCAACACTCAGGGTCTTAAAATAACTGAGGAGGATGTGCAGCCTTTGTAATTATATCTGCAAATGGTTAGACATTGAAGTCTTCTCGGATAAGGACTATAAACGGTAGGCCCCGTCTCCTGCATCTTCAGTGTTACGTGGTTAGCAGGGGACGTTAAAGAATCCACGCACTTGTCGGAAAGAGTAGGGGACGAAGTTCCCGGTGTGGTGGTCTATCTCTAATTTCATCTCACATTTCATGCATGGGTTGGGTGGGTGAGTGAGATCAAAAATGGACTGATAGCGGCAGCCAAAGGCACCTTCACAAGCTGACAGTAGATCTCACTCAATAGAATAGTAAACCGCCATGAGACATGATGTGATATGTGCGGTATATAAATACACATTCATTCATTAAAGACCAGATCGAATCTGTAGCCCTACTTGTCCCGCCTTCAAGCTCACCAGGCTGGTAGAGATAGCGAACATTTACATTAGAGGGAAGTTTGTTTCGTTCACACTAACAGGCCTTGAGTAAGGAGTGGAAGGTTTTGCTGAAACATCCTTGTCTTTGATCGCGGTAGCAGGTTTTTTTCCCAGTCAGGCGAGTGACTTCTTTATTGAGGGCGGCGACAACGTTGGGAAGCCTTTTGACCCACGCAGTCGACCGCTGGCCCTCAGGCAGGAGCATTTCCACGGCATACTGATAGCCAAACAAGCGCTCGGCTAGCGTGCGGTTGAAATGCTCCACAATAGTTTGGTCTCGTTGAATTTGTTTGATAAGCCACCGCTTGGCCGTTTCTCCATGAACTTTCGAGGCTTCCGCTAATTTTTTGGATGGCAGAGAGCCCTTCCCAGTAGCCCTGGGAGCTGTAGTAGACTTTGGATAGCTTCGCATCCATTATTTTACAACCGCGAAAGTCTAACGAAAACGAAACGCGGCATAACCGAGCGCGAGCGCGCTGCTACCGACAAAAAGCAGCTCGCCCTGTTTCTGCCGATCACTCGGCTGATAGAAATTAGAGAATTGGGACTCTTTAAGAGGCGTTATGCGCCGATCTGGGTGCGTCTGGTTGTAGATTTTGAACAAGTAATCGGTGTTCGTGAGATTCTGCTTCGCCTGATCTTTGATTTCTCAATTAGCTTCAATCCAGTCAAGCAGCTTGGTGTGGTCACGCTTGTATTTGGCTTGCGCGGCTTGAAAGGCTTCGAGAGCTTTGTCATGCTGCTTTTTGTCATCCAAAGCAGCCTTGCCGCTGTCGCCGGACAAGTATTTCGCAAGATAGTTGCCACCAGTAAAAGCGGCGGTGTAAAGAATTGCGCCACCAGCCATCATCAAAACGCTGGCCATCTTTTTGTTTCAAGAGAAGCGGGTATATCAAAGCAAGCACGTCTTCAAATTACCATTGAATCCAGAAGAATCTTCTGGTCTTCGAGAATCTTCTGGTCTTCGCCGTGAACTTGGTGTAGTTCAAGACGTTGCCGCTGGGGTCAGCTGTCATGTTCTCCTTGACCACTTTTTTCGAAACCCAGCCGATGCCAGTGGCCAAGCCAGTCAGAACGGCAGCATCCATGATTGTTTTCAAGAGCTTGTTGTCAGACATGATATGTCAGTCACGTCATTTTTTTGAAACACGATTTTTTTGAAAGCCTCTTTGCAAGCTTCGCATAATATCTCAATTTGGATCTCTCCGTTGTCATTACGAACCACTTCACAATTCGGGCATCCTAGTTGCTTAATTGAAACAGGCTCTTCCCAAGACAAAGATGCATAAACGAGAGAGCGGACCGTTTTGAAAACGTTTTCGTTGAAGTTAATCCCAATCAGCCCTATTCCAAAAGTGGCAGCGGTGCTGGATGTCAACCTTGGGTTTCAGTTTTGCAAAGATTGTCTGCAAGTTCAATTGATCATTAATCCATCGGGCGAAAGCCTGTTGGCCGACTATCTTTTCTTGCAAGTGGCGGCTGACTGGATCGACTGGCGAGGCTTGCCAACTTACGCTGGCAGGCGGGGGAGTCTTAGGCGTCCGCCGACTCACGTCAGCGGTGGGCATCTTTTTTATCTCTTCGCGTTTGTAGTAGATGCCTGCCATTGGAACAAAAATGCTGATGAGACTAAGCCATTGAGAGGTGGTGAGAACATTTCTGGTTGTGTCTTCAGGCGGCCCAGTCTCAGGGGCAGTCCTGTCAGTTTTTTTTTATCTTTTTATTTTTAATTATGACAACCACTTCAGCTGCGGCCTTTTTCTGTGCCTTACGAGCCAGTCTTGTTCTCTCAGCCACAGCCTTGCCAGCAGCCTCGCGTTTTGGGTTTTTTGCCGGCTGCGTGGTCGGTATTTTTGAAGTCACCTGTCCGTCGATCTGAGATTGGGCGACACTTGACGCAGGTTGCGTTTCTTCAGAAGGCTGCTTTTGGGTGTCTGACATTGCAGAGATATATTTGTGAGCAAAACTATTTACTTGAGGAATTAGTCTGCAATGATATCAAATTGTTTAGCAGCTGCTGACGATTGCTGAGCTTGTTGCCTCCCGTCGACAGAAGGAACCTCCTCACGGCACTGAACCTCAACATGTTTTATCTAGATTAGTGCCTTGCTCGCCACCAGGAGCAGCCACATACATCGCAGCGTGAGGCGTTTGTGCCGATTAAAAATGTTAAAGCTCTGCAGAGTGATCTCAAAGAAGATTACGTCATCACCAAAGAGCTGTCCACTCTCGGACAGCTCTTTGATGATGACGTAATCTTTTTTTTAGATCCCTCTGCAGATCTTCAACATCTTTAATCGGCACAAACGCCTTCACCGCGCAGGTGTACAACGGGATGAAGCTATCGACGAACGTTTCAGTGGTCTTAGCGCCCACATAAGTCTTGTACCTTTTATCGTACTTTTCAACGTCTTTAGCTTCCAAGCGCCTAACCTGCTCTTGTGTCAGCTGTACGCTAATAGCTTCTTTACATTTGCCTGTCAAAACCAGAATCGCGAGCTGTGTCAGGCCCTGGCTGGATCAAATTCGAAGAGTGCGCCTACTGACGTTCAGTCTCTAACAGTTTCATGACTTCAGCCATCACGGGATCGGCTGACTCACGTCGACAATCGTTTGATTGAGCCATCGGATCGTATATCCCACCGATAATTTCAATTCAATTGCAAAAGGGTGGCGGAGGGAGAAAACCAGATGAGAGAACTTGCGCTCTTTCAGCCGTGAAATGAGCCGTTTCAACGCTGCTTCAGAAAGCTCGCTGGCGTACTCTTCAAAGATCGCCTTCATGGTCTTCGCCGACGGCGTGTAAAACAGCACGAGCACCCCCACATTCTCTCGGAAAGACGTCTTGATGCTGGTGAGCTGTTGGGTCAGCACCCATACGCTGATGCCGGCATGGCGGGCGTGAAAGGCGCGGTTGACGAGCACCCTGGTCCGTCCTTTCACGTCTTCCGAGGCTTCACAGTCATCAACGGCAATGAGGGTGTTGGTGCCATTAAAAAGCAGATTTAGCACCATCAGCCGAGCTTCGACCCGGTGCTGCTCCCAGATGATGACATACAGCCGTGGGTCTCTCTCAGCAAAGCGGAAAAGGGTCTTGTTGTAAGCGAATGTCGGGCAGATGAGCGATGAATTCGAATTTATCGCATAAAGGGCTACGGAGCTGGTTCACAAGGAACTGTGCCTTGCCCGAGTTGGTAGGCCCCACAATGAGCGCGTTGAAGAGGATGTGGCCGCGGTCCATACTGCACAGATTCCAATTGCCGGCACATGTTGAACTGGCAGCGGACCTTGCAATTGACGTTCCCTGAGCCGGTGGCGGACCGCTCGATTTCCAGCTGGACGCCGTTGGTGCTGTTCACAAGGCGCGCGCCGCTGCCGTGCATGGAACGGTCTGCCATGAACCGCAGGTCGATCAGCAGCCCAAAACGGTCCCCGGTGAGGAAAAGCTTCAGTTTTATGTGCTAGGTTATTTTTTTTTCTTTCACGAAGAGCTGGTACACCTCGGCCCAGAGGTCGGTGCTGACTATGCCTATGTTGTTTGGCATGTTGGCCGACCTGTTGATCGTGACGCTGACTTTGGTCAGATCGGGGAAGATGTAGTTTTCGTTATCCTGCGCTCCCGGGTTGTAGAACTTTACGAAAAAGAGGAGGATTGCTTTCAGCTACCGCCGCTGGGCGTTGACTTTGATGTTCAGGCGCGTGTCGGTGTCTTTTTTGAAGGGGATCAATTTGTCGTGGGTCTCATAATCAAACGCGAACTCTTTGCCACTTGAGTAAACGCTTCACGCGTCATCGGATTTTGTGCTCGAGCTGGATATATGTCAGCTTGTATTTCAGCTTGGTGGGGTCACTGCCTTGGACCACCTGCTAAATCGGCGGCAGCGTGACTGCGAACACGAGGTCGTCATACAGCGCCCGAGGGTAGAAAACGCCGTGGTCGGACGAGATCTGGAAGTCCAGCCGGATGAGGCACTTTGTCCCGTAGAGGGCAGTCAGTTTGTTTTCAGTGGCGACGCTCCCGTTGTCTTCTTATCCTTCGTGCCTGAGCGGTTCTTGCTCAAATCTTTTCTCTGAATCTTCTCGATTAGCAGGTTGTCGCGCTTTTCCTGCTAGAGAAACTGGTCTTCGAAGATTTGAAAGATGTTATAACCGACCATGTCTTGCAGAATGGTGCCCACGAACTTCACGATCATCTTGCCGACCTGTGCCCGCATGATGTTTTGTGCGAGGAAGTCGTTTTCGTGCCCGCCGGCCAGATCGATGTTGAAGCGCAGCGCCAACGACCCGGGCACGAGGACCTCATTCTCGTTCAGATTAGGCACGTAGACCTACAGCGTCTCGCCAAGACTAGCTTCTGATTTGTCTAAGGTGATTGCGTGATTGATTGCGCTGGGGGCTTTCATTGCGTGCAGGGTCTTTTCGCGGTGCGTGGGGCGGAGTGTATCCGGCACCTCGGACATTCGAAGATTTTTCAATTTGAAAAACAGACGGGCAGACAATGGATAACAAGTGGGGTGATCCAGCCTCCTGGGGCGCCTCTGCCCCCAACGATGGCGCTGTTTTTGAAGACTATCGTTATGTCGGTGGGGAAGCTTGCCAGAGAACTCTGAATAGTAACTGGCCGACCCTGTCTACGATGAGGAGGGGTCCGATTACAACACCGGCCGAATTGTTGAAGGCGAAGCCGGCTAACATTATCATTACAACTACTACGGAGCTGCAAGCCGGCACGGAAGCCGATCGCCGCCATATGAAAACATCTGTTGAAGGATTCGGTTTAAGACCTTGAACTGCGCCTGGTCAAATTAAGATATAACGCCATAACAGAGTTGCTTGATACCACCGAAATGGATCCTCGGACAAACCCTTTAAGCTTCGAGGATCAACAAATTTTATCATGAAAAGGTACCTCAAGCCAATGTGGATGATCTGAACATCAGGTTTTCTGTGGACGGAAACCACAACCCTATGGATCTTGCCGTTGTAGGTCCGAGGCAGGGGGGGGGGGGAAAGACCAATATTGGGTTAGACAACGGCAAAGGTTTAAGTGCTGATTTCTTGAACAAAATTTTCGCCAAAAATGCTCTGGGGGCCAGGGCCGAAGACATCATTGCAGAAGACAGGGCCAACATCTAAAAGAAGGGCAAAAAAGAAAAAGAAGCTGAAGCCCAGCTAAGACGGGTGCAGCAGGCGATTTATGAAAGAGTTAAAATTCAAAAACAGGTAGAAGAGATCGCACAACGAAGAGAAAGAACTCAAGCACAGATCGATGCCCTTCAAGATAAACAAGACACCACTCTTGAAAATGAGGCAGAGCTGCGTAGGCTGAAGCAGCTGAAAAAGAACTATCAAACCGATTTTGAAAACAAACAAAAAAAGAATTGGCTGCGCTTGGAAAACAAGCAAAAGCCCGGAAAAAAAACAAGGAAGGGTTGAAAGGCTGAGACAAAGCATCGCGGCGAAAGAAAGTGAAAAAAACGCCATGGAAGAAAGGCTGAACAACACTAAACCGCTCGATGACCTGACAGAGCGAGAAGGCGAGCTGCGGCGCCAAAGCAAAGACGATTAGGACGTTATCGACGCTGCAGACACCGCACACTCTGACAGAGAAGCCGCAGAGACGCACGTTGCCGAAGGAAAGGAGGAGCTTGCACTTTTACAAACCCAGGTGTGAGAACGAGAAGCCGTCTTGCCTCTCCGAGAAAGGGTCAGGGAGATCTTTAAAAAATATGGTGTCACTCTGACTGCTTGTAAATAGTCAGCTGGTCTGCCTCCTGCCAATTGGGGTTCTTAACCTTGTTATGTTCATTTGAAAATTCATTTATCATTATTTGTTTGTATTGGCTGAAAAGCCCCAATGGGGGATGGCCAATTAAGTACACATTTACATTTCCATTTACATTTACTGCTATCGTTCTTGCCGCGGGCGTCACCATCGGAGCTGTTGTTAGGGCCATCACCAACGCTCTGAAAGCCACTGGCAAAGCGATGGGTGCCGGCCTTAATTTTAAAGAAATCGTGGGGAAACTGGGCTCTTTGCTGCCGAGAGTGATTGGCCAGGTTTCAAAACGGCCGGGCAGCGATCGGTTTCCTCGCCGAGCACACCTGGCTCCTGATTTTGGCGGCCGTCTTTGTGGCCGTAAAATACCTCAAAAAGCGGCGCCGTTAACGACAAGCCATGAACAGCAACGCCGTGGCTCTCACCATTCCAACGATTACGCCTGTTCTGTTTGTTTCATGTTGCTGCCTACGGGCCAGTGGGTGAGCAATGCGGGCTCTTCCTCTGTCTCGATTTTTTTCTGTGATTGTTGACTCACGTCAACGGGCCCTTGCTTTGTTTCAGCTTTATCTCGGTGGACCGGACTGGGTGGGTGGCTGTTTGGGGGTTTGATTTTGGATGGTTCTCCTGCCATCAGTTTGAGGCTTGCTTATTTTGTGCCCGGGTTTACGCCGTTGTTGACTCCGAGCTTCAACCCCTGGATCGCCTGTTTGAGCTTGTTGTTGTAGCCGACCGTGCTTTCTGTGTCGATGATCATGCTCGCGGGCATCAGCCACGCCATGGATATGGCACAGACGGCCAGGTTCAACCTCACTTTTGCATCGTCGACCGCGAGCTGGTACCTTTGCACGCTCTCCGCAAGGTCGGGCTAGCGGATCGCGTCTTTCATCAAGACTCAGAATTCGCTCTGCGCTTCTTTCGCCTTGCCTCCTTCTCCAAGCATGTTGCTCCGTACGTTGACTTGCGCGCCCAAGACGCAGTACACGAACGCTTCGATCGAATGGTTTACTCGGAACAGTCCTGCCTGGGTCAGACCGGTAGCCGTTTTTGGCGCAAACCAGTTGTACTGCCTGTCTGCAGGGGGGTTAGGCATGATGCATCTTTGCATTTTTGTCTGAGAAAACATGCCACTCGGGGAAGTCGGCCCATTCGGCCTTTCCTACCTTGTCTACGTCGTACATGTAGAGGTAGATCACGATCAGGTCGTGGTTCACCTCGCCTTTGAACCGACATCGCTTGAGGGGTCTATTCCGCACTCTCTGCAGGGCCTGTCGTACACGGCTTTGTCGTACGGGTTGTCCAGCGGGTTAAACGTCGGGTTGTCGGGCAGCGCCTTTTTGCTCTGAATGCCGCCTAGCTGGAACAGAACCCTCCTGATCGTGAAATACACGTGGAATTTGTAAAAGACTCTGATTTAGGGTGGCAGGGTCAGGCCGATGTCAAAGATTTGGCGAGATATTCCGCAAACCTGTGTCGCGCAGAAAACTGCGAAGGTGAGCTGCTGCGGCCAATACTTCATTTTCGGCCCGCCAAGCCAGGCTTTGGACTTTTTTCTTCCGTGCGTTTGAGGCGCGCTCTTTGGAACACGATACGAACTTTTGTAGTAAAATCGTTTTTGAGTGTTGCATGAATCTCCATGGTTCCGCCTAAGCAAACTTTGCTCGGTGGGTTTCGTAAAAGCTATTGGCGGGATCGGCAGCGCTCTTGTTTTCTTGGCCAGTGAAAGCTGATAAGGAAAGCCTGCCACCCCTACCAAACTGAGCGCGGTTTTCATCCGTTGGCTCTAGTATTTTGTGTCTGATCCAAACACGCTTTGAAGCGAGCCTGGGCCTTCCTTGAAAAATATTTCTGCCGACACGTTTCGGTTTTAATTGATGTTGACTTGCGCAATGAATCGGGTTTTGTCCGCTCTTTTCTGAGCTGCGGCTTCTCGGGCTTTTTGTCTCCGGCTTCTGCGCTCATGCTAAGAAGTCTGCGTCAAGTTTGGATAGATTATATTTGCATCGGCCTGGAATTGGGTGATTTTACTTTTATCAAAAAGCTTAACACCCCATCTTCTTACTTCATTCACTGCAATTTGATTGACAGAACCCAAAACTTTTGAATGGATAAAAATCAGATTTCTTGGCACGATTTGAAGTAAAAGGCTTGCCTTATGAAAAAGTGTGAGCTATCATCCTCCCCCGCAAGGTGTTTTGCGTGACTGTTCGACAGACACTTTCGTAAATAGCATCGAACTCGGTGTTAAAAATCAAGATGGTGAGCTGTTTGATTTCAACGGCTTGCCCCTTGAATTTGAATTAGAAATAAATGAAACGCTTTTTATAAGATGTTGTGTGCGAATGTTTTGACACCTTCCGCTCTTCCAGACCTTTACCCCAAACTGCCGCCCCAGCCCGTCTTTCGATTGCAGAAAAGCAACGATATTTCGACCTATCTAAACAGTCAGGTCGCCCACTATCGTGTGGTTGCCAAAAAGTATAAACGGCAAAACTATATGTTAACTAGGGCGCTGCTGTTTCTAGCGTTCTTTCGGCGGCGTCTTCAAGCGCGAGCTTTGGCTCGGCTCTTTCTATAGTCGGCCTGCCTGCCACAGTACCATTAGGCGGCGTTGGTGGAGGTTTCGCTCACGCTTCGTCGGGGCTGATCATTGCCAGCGAAAACTTGATTCAGAGATTAAAGTGCAACTAACCCCCAAATTTTTTTTCCTTTAATGCAAACTACTAGTTTTCCATATTACTTCCGCGAAAAAATTATCTCGATTGATAAAATCCCTGCGATTCTACAGGCGTTTAAAGTTGTAATTTCATGTCCCACGACCGAGCATGGTGGGATCTGGGTCGGGCCTCTTCTGACGTCATCGAAGG
>Ga0126343_10000412_pt1 | contig 16100 bp, 10 predicted proteins | sample Cyp2metagenome_FD_92531 | JGI IMG/M metagenome (GOLD analysis project Ga0126343, IMG submission 92531) | Coral microbial communities from Lord Howe Island, Old Settlement Bay, Australia - Cyphastrea 2 metagenome | ecosystem: Host-associated > Invertebrates > Cnidaria > Coral ...
GTTTCCAAATCCCCCCCCCGGGGGTGGGGGGGTACTCCCATAAAGTCCGGATGTGTGCCGCGATCAATTTCGGTTCGCGGCCCGCGAACCGAAATTGATACCCTATCTAAGGCCCAAACCCGAAAAATGACACCCTATGCAAGGGAAAAACAAAAGGGAGAGAAACGTTGCATGACACGGAAAAACAAAAACTTTTCAAAATCGCTTTTGTAATACTTTAACTTAGACAGATCATTTGTTTTCCACTAACTGGGTGTTTTAACACACTGCTAGTTTTGCTGATACAATTGAGGCACCATATGAATCACACCGGGACACCATGCCAACATAGGCGAAAAGGAGACCCTATTTAAGGATCGAGAACCTCCAAAAACCGTACCCTGTTCCGCGGCACGTACCTATATAGCCCCTATAGGGGAGTACCCCCTCGGGCCAAAACCCTTTCCATTTAATCTAAACCTTGTAACAGACCTGAGCTATGATAAGTTCCCCTAGAGGCTAGAGTGAAAAAAAAAACCATAATCTACTTATGACCAAAGCAGACCATACCTATATATACCGTCATATAAGGGATAACCCCCGGGCACGTAGGTTGGATTTCTACTGTCTGAGCTTTCCTATAATTCAGCCTAAAACAATAGATGAGCTCTGGAGAATAACTGCAGAGTTAGACCGTATTAGGTTGCTGGAATTTTAATTCAGTGGTGGATCCAGCAAAGGGGCTGGCCCGGTTTTGTTTTTCTTACCCTAGGAGTTTTATTTCAGTTCTATGATTCAGTTACTCTTTTTTTACCCAAAGTAAGAGGCCGGGCGGGGCGCCCCTGGATACGCCTCTGTATTTGTACAATAGGTGTATAGATAGATCACTTCATTTATGCAAAGTAAACTCCAGTCTGTTGTATACAAGCAAAAATATCTACAAAGGTAAAAATTACAAATCGCTGCGACACGTCGCCGCGACACGTCGCTGCAACAAATCGCCTCGTGTGACTTGTGAAAATCATTGTCGCTGCGACAGAATTTTGTCGCTGCGATCTGTCGCACGAATTCAAACTGGTTTGAATTCGTGCGGCCTATCGCAGCGACAAAATAAGCGCAAGTAGCCTTATCGTACCGTGTGTACGCATCTGCGACAAATCGCTGCGACAAAATTTAAATCAACCAAAGAGGAAGAATCGATTAGTTTCTCGCCATGTTAAATTTGAACTAGTTTACATTTCCTCTCTTCCAAAATCGATTACGTGCACCGAACAAGTGTCTCATCGCAGCGACTTGTCGCAGGATCAGTGCAGTCGAGGAGACTCTTCGCCGCGATGTGTCGCAGCGATTTGTCGCATCGTGTGTCTTGGCCTTTAATTAAAAGTCATGTCATTACAATCATAGTAATTACAATAATAGGTGGTGTGAAAAAATAACATTGACACCAGCTGGAATTAACCTTTTTTTTGTTTCGGTTTTTTATGTTCTTGTTGTTGTTTTTCCCCTGAGGGACAGAGTGTGATACAGACGGCTTCCAGTCCCGAGCTCCCTTACTCTACAATGCAAGCACGGTTCAATACCGAAAAGACCACAGTTTGAAGAACTTTTCCATTACATCGCGAAAAAAATATTTAGTTCAATTTCGATAATGATAAATAATTTTAATAGGGTCTGGTGCCATGAAACCAAGGGTTAATGCATTTTTTTTGTTACTTTCATTTTTTCTTTCTTGGACAGCGAGAAAACGTGACAATTTTTCGGAAACCCTTTGAAAGCACTGGACGTGACAGAATGAGTGGTCACGTGAAAGTGAAACTTAGAGCGAGTCATATTTCGCTGCAGATGTCTCTCGTGGGGTGAAGAGAGTGGGCCTTCGCTGTTTTTCTGTCATTTTTCAGCGTTTCAAAGTGCAAAATGGCCATTTTTTTCAATAAGGATGTCTGTGAACTTCTTGAAAACAGGAAAGTCATCATTATTGGTGATTCTATCCAGCGTTCTGTTTACAAAGATCTCGTTTGCCTCTGGACTCAGGAAGACAGCCGCTATTTGCATCAAAGGGAACTGCGCGCGAAGGGCGAACTGACCTTTCTCGGCGACAAATTGCTCAGCGGAGGAAAGCTCGAAGGAAAAATGGTGAATGGCGTCGGCTACAGAGAGGTCCGAGAATTCTCAGACGGCAGAGCTTTCTTCAAGTATTACTTTGTAACTCGCTCGTACAGTGAACACATGGCGTCTGTCCTAAACGAGTTGAAAACATGTCAGCCAGACGTAATTGTCATGAATTCGACCTTTTGGGATCTACACCACTATGGCGACAATGACTTGCAGCAGTATAGGGAGAACTTAGACAGGTTGCTCAAGGATATCACGGACAAGTTTTCTTCGAGTTTGCTGTTCATTTGGAACGCTGCCTTGCCCCTCGCCGAGAGATGCAAGGGCGGTTTTCTTCGGAAGGGATTTCTCACAATCCCAGTGGAAAAGATTAAGACAGCGAATAAATTGGCTTGGCTGGCAACCACTGGACAGAAGAAAATCTACTTAGATCTCTTCACCGAGCTGAAAAACAAGGAAAATTTCAAACAGGCGGAGGATGGCATCCATTGGGGAATGCGGGCGCATCGAAAGATCTCGAACCTAATTTTGACCGAGGTATGTGCGTCATGGAACAGGAAGTTACCAGACCCTCCCGCGATGCTAAACCAAGCTAGTTATTACCCAGACAATGGCGATGACGATTACTGGAATTCAGCCCCTTCAACTCTATATGATGATGGTGATGAGATGGAATACATGAATTATGTTCCGTACTGGAGTCCCTTCTATGATAGATATCAAACCCCCTCACCTGTCATCTATGAAACCCCTAGTCCTTATGCCAGTAGCTTGGGTAGTTTAGGTTTCGGTTACAGCATGCCATTTGTTTCGCAAAGAGCAAGGGAATATCAACCCATTCGTGCTCCCATTCCTTATCCATTTCAGAGGAGATATCCACCAATTCAAGAGATGCAGTTCAATTTTGGCACACCTCCGGCTCAGTACTATCAAGGGGAATATTTGTTCAAACCCGCATTTTACTCTGAGCCCCTTCCTTCTAGAACATATAGTCCTCATGTCACCAACCAATTCAGATCACTTCCATTCAAAGGCCATGGTTTGCTGCCAACTCCCACAGGCCGCCCAACTTTTGCCGTTTTTAACGAAGGCAGCTCCAGTTACAGAGATCGCTTTAAGAAGCTAAGTAACCCGAGTGTAAAGTGGCGTAGATATAAGACGAGTGCTACCACTAGTGTGGCTACTCCCTTGAACACGGCTCAAAATTCGAGACCAAGTCAGACACCCCAAAATTCGCTCATGATCAATGGAGCTGATTCTGCTCCTGCCGTTAATAGTTCTGAGTGTTCAGATCCTAACAACAATGAGGAACAAAAGAATCCTCTCGTAGAATCGTGTTCAAAAGCAAACAGTGATAATGCAGTTGTAGAAACGGGGGCACCTCCTGAACAAATCAAACCTAAGTCTCCCACCAATTTGGCAACTCCAGTAGGGAGCAGTGATTCTGTACCAGCTGTGAATGGAGAAGATGCAATTGATGGAAATGTCAGTGCAAAGACGTCTGGAATTAAAAGGAAACGTGAAGATGATGAGGGTGCAAATGCAGATGAATCAAATCCTTGTAAGATTGCTCGTGAAGAAAACACCACCTCTGATGCAAGCATAAGTGGCGTGAAAAGAAAGCATGAAGATTCCGAGCCTGTGAAAGAACCAAGTGTTCTTCAAGATGTACAGGAAAATGGTTACACATCTGATGATGCAGAAAGAAGTGGACTGAAGAGGAAACGTGCAGATACTGATGATGTACTGGAAGAACCGAAGCCTTCCAAGATTCAGCAAGGAGAACAGTGTTCCCCAGATGATCCGAAGAACAATCATGGAGAAAACCAGTTCGCTGTGGAGAAAAGTGCTACTCATGACATTGTCAGATGTTCTTTGACATATGACAGTTTTATCTAAACATGGTTGGTACAATCTTCCTTTTGAGACAGTATACTCTTCAGGGCTTGATTAGAAGGTACTGAAAAAGATTGTTTTATTTTTGTAAGACCTTATTGCACTTTATTACTAGATTACTGTATATTAGCTATGGGAAGTAGATGTCTAAAACAGCCTTTATCCCCAATGTACATGTTGAGGGATTTAAATAACTTCTGATTCCTGTAGAAGTGTTACTGTTATTTTGAAATGATTCAAAGATATTACAGAAATTATATGTTTTCTTGTTTAAATCAGCCACATTTCCTATTGAAGTGAAATGAGAGACTTTTGAAAACATTAAATCAGGTACTGTAAATTTGATATTTAAAGTAATATGATATGTTTCAGTTACCCATGTATTTAGCATAGAGATGTTGTATTTTTATCACATAGTTCTCAGTTTGCATAAGGTAGATTATTTTATAGGTGAAATTATTTTGGAACTGAACACCTTAAACTGTTGGGCATTAGTGCCTACTGCAACTTCTTAACAGATTCAGTCATCACCTGCTTGTGGTCCTAATTTTTTGCCACTTGGTATTGCATGTACATGCAACTGTAGTGAAGGTTACAACTGTATCATAAATAGCTCATCATTCTATCGATAGAAGATTCTGCATGCTGACTGTTTGTGTTTAGAACATGAAAGCAACTAAGAAACATCTGTAGCGTGCGAGTACTTGTGGTCTGTAGCTTGTAGTCCTGTTCAAAAAAATCAGTTTGGCCTTGTGATTTTAACATTATTGAAATTGCGGTGCTCAAACATAGAGGTAATAACTTCTTTTACTGCTAGTTTACTTTGAGCAGGGATTAAATAAAGAAAGCAAAACTAGTCTGGCTCATCAACAAACCCAGCTGGCTTTTTAGTTTTGTATTTGTATTGAAAGTGAAATTGCACCACAAAATTCAAAATTTCAGCCAGCTTTCAATTAGCCAGTGAAATTGACAGTGAGCATGTCTAGCTCTATGAACATCTGTGATTTGCACCATGAACCAAAACTGATCAAAAATGCTGTTATAAGTACGAATTTTCAAAAGCTGCCGTCGATGATTATTTTGGTAAAAATTGTATTAGTTAATCAAGAAAAGGGATCTACTTAATATAATTTTGTAAGTACTTATCATATGCAGTTTGCAGCATTTTTGTAAATGCTCATAAATTAATCATAAATTATTTTTTTATAAAGTTAACAAAGGACTGAGTAAGTACATGTAGTTGGTGACATCTGGTAGCTGGCCATATTAGGGAGACTTTCTATTTGAAGTGGTCATTCTGAACCCATTTTGTCAATTTGCTTTTTTGACAGCCAACAGTTACATTTTGCACAATGCATGGGCTGTTGGCTGAAAACTTAAATACCTGTTAAATTTTGATGTTTTGCTAAACAATTAGTTCTAGTCATTACTACATCAAAACAAGACTACTGTGCAGACTGTGGATGCCCTCGTTATAGCCTTAATTGAGTAGCTACTTATTTGGCCGTAACAAAATTCTTCGTATAAGAAGACTCCTTTAGTATGATCAACCTCTGTTCTATGACCTCAATTTTATGGACCATGTGTGGCATTATAGGATCCCACTGTACTCTCCTTATTGTTTTTTTTTTAATTTTGTGAGGGCATGTTTGCTCTATCTTGAAATAATCCTCGCAGACTCGGTTTCTAGAACTTGTAGTTGCAAGTTTGTTAAGCAGTGAACCAGAACTGGTCCTGGAGATAACAACTAGATAGTTCACTTGCAGGGTGAGAATGTAATGTGCAATTTGTCGTCTTCTTGCCGTCAAGTTACAAATGTGGCTACTCTAACTAAGGGCCACCCAACAAAATTGTCTTCAAATTTAACGAATAAAAATCATGGAGGTTGATAGTTTACCAACAAATTATCCGTGTAATCAAGGTGTACATTACAATGGCAACACATTTTTGGTCACTTTGGATAATTTGGTGGGAAAAGTAAGTTATCCTCCATGATTTTTATCATTAAATTTGTGCAAAACTTTGTCGAGTGGCCTTGGTTGGAGGAGCTACACTATAAATTTGATTTTTTTTCACAATGTGACACAATGTTTTATTGTATCACAAGTAGAATGTTCTCTTGTATTGTTGGTTGTAATGTACTTTATTTGTAAACCTGGGTCGGGTTGTTCAAATCCTGTTTAAGCTAACTGAAGATTTGTCAGTGAGGTGTTCTCTTTGTATTATTTGTCCTCTGGTTTCTAAATTGAATGATCTCGGATTATGCAAACCATAAGTATTTTTATACAGGAAAAATTAATACTTTGGTTAATTTTTAAACCAGGGTTAAGGTTAACAGGCTTTCGAATAACTCGGCCTGTGAAATAATTTTCCATAAGCTATATTTTTTATTGTTTTGTCAGGCCTGATATGTACAATAGTCATTAAACTGATAAGTTAACTAAAGAATCTAGGGCATGCTACATACTAGTAAGGGGTGCATAGAAGAAAGACTTGTTGACTGTAGGGCCAAGCATAGGATTCACTGTTGGTAAATTTGAAGATTTTTTAAGTTATATTGAGTTTGAGAGCGATGTCGACTTGTAGACCCAGTCGTCTTCATACAACAACATGGCATAGTGCAAGTCTGGGGAGCACAGGATAATAAAAATTTGGAAACTTTCTCCCAACCCAGCTCACCCTGCGCTCCAACGTTACCCTGTGTCGCACACTGCATGAAGTTGTATGAAGACAAGTCAGCTGACACCGTGAGTTAGCATGATGTGTGATCAAATTCATCAACAAAGAACACCTTTTTTTTAGCATGACCATTTTTTTCTGTACCTCAGTGGAACTATGTGAGACAGTTTTCAGGAAATTTGCTGCCATCAGCCTTCTTATCTTGAAGCTGGTTTGAGGTTACTGAGGGATTTCTTGTCGTTCTTCCATAGCACATACCTTCAACATTACTTGTGAAGTTAACTTTAATTTCTTCTCTTCGTGCATTTGGCGCATAATGGTTGTAGGGTTTGGATTGCAATCCTTCCAGAGTTCCATCTAAAATCAAGACTGTCTCCTTGTTTTCAATGAGTGATAGGTGATTTGGCCATGTATCGTTGGCAATTCACTCAGAAAACCTGGGTTCACAGTCTATTCTTAAATAGCAAATATTGAAAAAGGGGACACATGTCCACACTGTCTCTAAGTAGACTTGCTTAAAATGTTAACACAGTCCTGCAGATGGTTTTTTAACTGGCAATTTGTAAATTCAATTTTTGTTAAAATAAGATGTTGGAAATCTCAGAGGGGGGAGACTCTATACGGAAGTGAAGTGGATGCTTGGCATTCAGGATTTGGAACTTGTCCAAGGCTGTTCAATCTTAAACTTTTGATTTTTGCAACCTATCAGAGTGTGTTGAAAAACAGAAAGCCACAAATTAGCAGGACCAAAATACCATGTTTCAATGCATCTGTTCCTGGCCAGTGCTATTCATGTGTTATCATTGAGAGCATGCAGCCAGTGGTGGGTGGCCTATTAAGTAAACATACACATACACCCATCGGTTTCCTTAAAGGGTAAAACCTAGTTGATCTGTGACTCCCAAGCGTGCACTCTGTTACCCTCTTAATGGGGAGTTCAAAACTTTTGACAAGCATCTGTATCACTTAGATATGTACAGGTCCTCTCTGCCAGAGTTTAGATAATTTGGAAATGTTAGAGGTGATAATCTTTTTTGACACAATGTACTATGTATTTCATTTTGTATCGTGTCTTTGCTAAATGTAATGTTGAGAAGTTTGGGACAGTAACAGTACAATTAGTCATTAAATATTAGAGGAGTATTTTAACTTTATATTTACATTTCTATTTGCAATAAAGAATGTTACTGTTCTGTTATAAAAGTAAAGAGATAAACTGTGTACCATAGTGTATTTTAGAGACTTTTAGCCACCTGCTATAGCTACCTCCTATTGCTGTGAGACATGTGATTAAACCCATTTTGCCGGGATGCTCTATCAATCCCTAAGAGGGGGTACTCAAAAAAATTTTGTACGGGAGGCTCTATCCTAGGGGCTGAGCCCTTACCCTGTCATAAACCATTTCCAACAGAACGTATAACCATCCATGAGAAATGTTATCCCTTTGCACGTTGGCCTACACTACTTTTTGAGCCCCCTGCGGCTAAGTCATCATGTGACCTACTTTTCATAATATTATGGGCTGTAACTTGAAGAAAGCTATAATACAGATTTTAGCAAAAGATTTGGACACGTGACCCCAGCTTCAAAGGGCCTATGAAGGTCCACCAGGAAAATTATACCCTAAATAGTTCCCAAATCGGGAATTCCACACAAGGAAAAGCCTTCGCACCTCGTTATCACTACCTGCACGAGCCTTTACCTACATGGAGGGCCATTTCTTCCTTCAATTCGTGAGAGGCTTCCTTTTTATGCAGTTCTAGCCAGAAAAATTATCCCGTTTGGAGGAGCCCCCCCACCCCGTATAGTCGATCCGTTGTTGGGAGTTCCCACCCCTGGGCGGGGGGGCTACCGATCGCGATTGAGTCTCAATTCTTTCTAGCTGAGCACGAGTGCTCTACTAATTGTGGAGACTAAACCAAATAAATCAAATCAAATAAATCAAATAATCAAATCAAATTAAATGTTTTTTTTAGGAGAGGGGAAAACCGGAGTACCCGGAGAAAAATCTCCCGGAGCAGAGTAGAGAACCAACACACTCAGTCCACATATGACGCCGGGTCCGGGAATCATTGCGTGAGTGGCGAAATCATTTCATACATTTACAAATACCGGGCTCATCTACACAATATTCTCTGATCACTGTGGGCTCCTTTGAACTGATTTTTACTAACGAAGTATATATTTCTGCTCCAAAAATCTATGGATGCAGTACGTAAATGATTCGGTCACCAGTTGCCAGAGCTGGCGGTAGTCGAAAGTTTGTTTTTGGCAGTTGGAAAACGCCCATTGAGGTTGTGGTGTGAAGAGGTAGCTGTTGTAGAGAATTTTAAATAAGAGTTAATGTATGGAATGTACACCGGGACAGAAAAAAGTCGCCGTTAAAGAGAGGTGACCAATAGTGGAGGATCGACTGTCTAAAAAATGCCCCCCCTGTGGTTCGTTTTTCTTTGTAAATTTCTGTCTTATTCTTCTGTCTTATTCGCCGTCATGTTTCAGACATACTAATATACTGGTACTTGAAAAAAATTACTCGACTCTAAGTGGCTGAGAGCAGTGCATTTTAAGTGTAACACCAGTGCAAAAAGTTCAAAACCGGTGCAAATTACACATCGTTATTCTGGATTATGATTGGCTGGAATATGATGGGAAATTTTATAAGCTAACGATATCAGGTAAAATGAGGAGGAAAATTTTGTGCCGAAACTTTGAAAAAAGTTTTCTCGAATGTCTCGAATGCACTTCTTCCACGCGCATTTTTCAGGTGTTTATTATTAATAAGAGCGGCTTGTGTAATATAAGCTTTTTCGGAAAAACTCACCCGTGCAAATTAATTCCAAACTGAACTCGAAACCGCATGATTACCTATACGTATAATGTACTGCTATGACTTTTAAAATCCGTTAATTGAAAGCGCGCATGGAGCTGATATATGCCGAGAGCAGTTAAAAATAGTGGCGTTTTGTCCTGATCACCCTAAGTCAGACCAAAATCCAAGCAAGAAAAAGAGCACCCCAGCTTTTTCACAAAGGAGTCTCTTCCCCGCCCTGGGGTTTCCTTTCCCGGGAGGTCTAAGTAGCAACTGCTAGCTGTCGAAGGAAGCCGCTGAAGTTATCTACTTTCGCACTGTATAGCACCCGCCGCCATTAAATAAATTAAAAGGGATCACAACATAATTCTTTACATTTTATGTTATATATTCCTTCTCAGTGTTGAGACGTAAAAGATGCTTTTTGGTTGGCGCGACCAGCCTGGGTTTTGCACATTCACTGGAGCCTGGACTCCTGACATTATCATTATTCTAGTGCCCAGGGACCCGTTTCTCGAAAGCCCCGAAAACTTTTCGGGCCCGTAAAGCTATTTTTAGTTCATCTGTATATAACAACGGAGAAGTGTATACTCCTGAAACTTAACAGCAACTCATTCTCCGATGATTGCACAGTTTGTTGATACCATGATGTTGGTGTCAATAAGTATAGAGAGGTTATAATGACCCATCAAACTCTAAGTCTTGAAAAATACTGGAAACTGTTTCAAGCCACCTTAAAGAGTTTCGTAATCATGAGGTTCAAGATTTTGCCACGGCTTTACAGGCCCGAAAAGTTTCCGGGGCTCTCGAGAAACGGCCCCCAGGTCCCTAATTATTTACGGGATAAGATTGATTTTTCACGGCAATCAATCTTTCTTTTGCTCTGAACCCGAGACATGAACGAAAAAAACTGGGGCGTTCTTCTTCCGGATTTTAAAGCGGAAAGCAGGCTATTACGTATGTGACTGGATGAATTTCTTTGTGATATCTCTTATGCTCTGAACGTTAGACCACTCATCCCCGAGCCTACCAGGCTCTCGCAAGGTGCAGCACGAGCAAAGGTGAAGACTCGGGAGACAAGTAAGGGGACGAAAAGAGTCCGACGTTGAAGGGTCTGCCACGACTTCTTCTCCCAGCTTCCCCTTTGTTTGTGTTGTAGCGCACGCGTGCCTTCTCGAAGGCTGCGCCGCTCTCCACTCATAATAATAATGCTGGACAATACTAGTTATCTATTCCGTAATGCATAGAAGTACATTTGCATAGAAGGACATTTGCACATATTAGTGCGCGACTATTTAAAAAAGCACTTTATGAGTTATAGATTGCTCATTATTAATTGATGAGACATCAACTATTTACCCACTCTTATACTAAGTTTTCTTTTTAGCTTAAAACAAATGTATTTAATTCAAGGGCACTGTTTTAATTAGTTTATTTCCCTATCCTCTTTCCTGTCTTTGATTTTTATTTGAATAGTACTGTGTTCCAATCCCTAAAAATAAAAAAAAGCTAAAGAAAGAAATAAAAAAATGCGAATAAAAAATGTTACAGTGCAGATTGTTCGTGCGCCTGTCATCTTTCTTTAACGTGGTGGGCATTTTGTTTCTCAATAGAAAACCATGCGATAACCACGTTGCGCTTTTACGAAAAGAATTAACGTCTAAAGGTCATGCAAGTACATCTTTTGTTAGCTCTTTGATACTGATGTTCACACGCAATATTTACACAGTTTATTCTCAGTTAATTTTGTCAGGTGGTTGTAACACAGAAATCTTTAAAATGTACTTACGCTCTCACAACAAATTAACAACTCGAGAGAAAAGCTAAGACCCCCACGCGAAAAAAGTACGGAAAAGCCTAAAAACATTTTAATAACTCTTTCACGGTCATTGTGTAGAATACAAAGGAACAATACACGGTCGTCAGGCGATATTTACAAATTATTAGCTGTCTTTTGAAGTGTGGCAGTGATTTTCACTTTTGTTTTTGAAATTACGATAAGTGTTTTTAGCCAAAACAAAAACGGAGCTTTGTTGTTCCTGTTCCTCACCATGGTCGCCATAAGGGGTCACTGTCCGTTCTTAAAACTTGTGGATCGGGAACATGAAGTCCTTGAAAAGCTTGAAAATCGTTGACTGATTTATTAAACACGGGGATTAATTGCGGGCTAGAAACCATCGCTAAGGGAGCGTTTTGGCTCGGCACAAGTACGGCGGCAATTTTCCCGTTCGCTAATTGTCCTGGAACGATTTGAAATTGAGTGGTGTTCAACAGATTAGGAGCTGCGTCTAAACCTTTCGTGTGACTTGGAGTAGAGAGAGCGAAACTTGTTGATCCTAGAGGAGAGGCCATTGGCAAGGTGATTGCTTGAGATGATTGCGGCAACGGGAGCTTTTCCGATGTCGGCGGCGCTGGTTTCATCATGGGTGCGCACGGCGTACAGTACGAGGCGAGATGCGAGAGAAGCCGCGCCCGAACTTGCACATCCACTCCATCGAATGACATAAGATATCGATTCACCTCGTTGACGCATTCGTTGTAACCAGCTCGATAACGCGCCATGGTGTTCGGATCGGCAGTGTTATTCACACGACCTATGGAAATCAAACGCGTACATTATTCAACCTTTGTTTTTCTTGCATGTAAACAATCATTCACCAACAGCTAAAAGTACAAGCGTTTAGAGATAAACAGTACGCGACTAGCTGAGAATCATTCAGTAATGAACAAAAAAAAACACGCTAACGCAAGCACTGACGAATTGTTGGTATTCGATAATTAAAGATTCCCCGTTTTGCTTACCTGTCATACTCTGATTCCTCACTGAGCGTAAATAACGCACCGTCATTTCTAAAATATCCGCTTTCTCTAATTTGGAGTAGCAAGACGTCTGAAAGGATGAATTCAAAGATTTAGTATTTTTAATTGTTTTAAAAACGTTAAACAGAAGGCGTTGTTGGACGTAAATCATATAACAAGCAACACTTGGACCCGGCCCATTTGCGTTGGTCACAAAAGTAGCTAAAGCTTGAAAACATCATGTTGTTCTTTGTAGTCGAAGGCTCTTGGCCAAAGACATTTCAGTAAAAGGTGATCTACAGTTTTGTTACTTTTTTGGAGATAGGGAAACTTGTTTCTGTATCAGAGTTACACAAAGCCGTATTTTGACTTACATCTTTTTTATAGCTTCTAATATGAGGTTTTTTAACTCGTTCAGGCTTTGATTTATCCGTGCTCTTCGTCTTTTCTCCATTAAGGGCTTGGAGGACTGGAAAAAAAAAATCAAAGAGAGCAGTAGTTTTAAATTCCCTGGCCTCGGCAAAAGGGCTCACTGTAATCAAGGTTAAAGTTGTACAAAAACAAGTTTTTCTGGAGTTTAAAAGTTGTCAAACTTTTACCTTTCGTCTGTCGTCACTACTGGAGTTGCCCGAAGGACTTTCGAGGCCCATCTTCACAAAAACACCTTTGTGCTTACACAAATTTTCCACCTTTCACGGAGTTTAGTCTTTTCTCCACCGCCTTCTCTACACTAAATGTTTTTATGCCCGTGATTTTTCAGACCGTGGGAAAATGATCAGAGACATTTCGCTAATTCAAAAGTTTTATCAGAGGGCCAATGAGAGCGCTTGTACTATTCGTTGTAAATAAACTTTTGCCAACAGAGCGTGAGAACAGCCCTCTCCGATTGGTCGAGAGCTTCTTGGGACGTGGGACAAGAGTGACTTGACTGTTGTTTAGAAGCTAATTACGTGTTCCCTCTGCCATGATCCGTGAGCACACAAAAGTTCTTATTAAAACTTCATTAACCCAAAACAGACAAACCCATTGTAGTTTGTAAACCGTGTCCGTGGGAACGGGTCTCGCTGATTGGTCGAGCCGCGCGACAGAGCTCGCGAATTACAATGCCAATAGAGATGTTTAAGCAAAACATTCTTTGACTACAATAAGTGTTTATTTCTGCACGTGCCGATGCATTGTCCTGGCATGATTCGCACTCGATGGGGTTCACTTGTAAGATGACCCGTCCGCGAGCGAAACAAAAGAGGCTGAAATTTTCCCACGATCAGCCCTGGTGCGAATGTTTATTCATGAACAATGTATGCACAACAATTGCCGCTTAAAAACAAGTCTAAACAGATCCCGGAGAAAAATTTACACAACGCTCTCTGTAAAGTGTACAGTACAGTGTTTATGGAGAGAGAAGACGACTCAGTTAAGAATTCACGCCATTAGATCGCTTAAGACAAATTCAAAAAGGTTAGTGATTTCGACTGAGAAAACTGTGTATGCTCCACTGGTTCGTGTTGATTATTATAGCCGCACAAAAGCTAAACTCATGTTCCGTAATGACAACTGTCAGAAAAGATTTCAATGCGATTCTTTCAGGTATTAAGTTGTGATATATTTCTACGACAATCGAAACAAGTAGAACAACTGACATTTCAATTGCAATCTGGAAGACTATAATAAAATTGTGACTTCATTTTCATAAGAATTAAATCTCTGGAGATTGCGTGTAATTCGTTATTCAAATTCGTTTGCGTCAATCATCAAAAACTCCTCGATCTATAAAGGCATTCAGGAGCAGCGACATGTGTTTTTAAACAAGTCTTGCGTCAAAGAGAAAAAAACCTGTCAAACAACTAATTTGTTCTAATTGTCGAAAACTAGTTTGTTTGTAATTCGATCTTTTTCACCGCATTCCCAACATTCTAAACTGCTCAGGTCACTGTCAATACAACGGCGCAAAACGAGACTATGACGTTATCATTTCAACCTCTTTCCCAGGCTCTCTCTCCTCTACCCTCCCTGGTTCTTTCTTCCAACGAACGAGCAAGGAAGGCAGAGTAGAGGGAGCCTGGGAACGAGGTTGCATCAAGTTGTACAAAGACAGAGTTTGTTGGGACGAAGTGTTTGGAAAAGGTCAGCTTAAAAAATACGAACTTCGTGAAAAGGTCAATATAACACGACAAAGAGACAAAATACGAAGATAGCCAGCACATAGGCTGAATTTTATTGCATTAATATAAGCATAAATAATTGACATCCCATGTAATGAGAAAATTCTTTGTTTTCATCGAATATAATTTAACTCTCCCATCTCCCAAACATCTTACACAGTAAGAAAAAGTGATTACTTGGCAATCATTCACAAATTAGAAGTAACGGAAGTTGCGGAAATATAAACTACCGTATTTTTTTTAAAATTAAACATAAGATTTAAATAAGTATTAAAAGATCACTCAAGATTTTAAATAAAAACATGACCAGGATATAACGTACAAATCCTTAATAAGAAAGTCATTGAGAAAAGAATGAAGTATTTTGACTTCTTTTGAATAACGGCGATTTTTGATGTCAGGAATTCTAAAATATCCTCTAGTATCGTGCGGCATTTGGCTCGTTGCAATAAAAACGTGCAGTTATAGAAAATAAAATCTTGGATAAGTAAGATACACTAATAGCTTATCATAATTTTTTAGCAGATTGCAGGTGAGTTGCAAAATTGTTAAAGAGCCACTTGAGAAACCAGGCCTTATTCTTTACTCGTTAAAAATACGAGATATCTTTTTTGTAGCTGAAGTAGCATGAGAAATGTTGGTGGAAGGTTTAAAAAAGGAACTGAAAATGTAGATCAGTCTTCAAGATGAAGAATAAGAATTGCAATGTTATCCACAAAGCGCCACCGTTATTTAGTTTTCCATCATTGGTTAAGGCACAGGTTTCCAGTACAGGGACCTGGTATCTAAGCCTAACGGCATGACTTCCGGCGGAGAGACGCCATGCTTGGGATCTTTCCCAAATACGGGAAGGAAGTTAGGTTGCGTAGCAACAGCGGAGCCTGAATCCATCATAAAAGGGTTGACTGTCGGCAAAAGAAGTGCCACTTTGCCATTAGTTAAAGGATAGGATGCTAAATGATATTGAGAGGAGGGTAGAACGCCTGGGCTGTTTTGAGGAAGGAACGAAAAATTTGCTGGCGAAGACAATGAAATAGGTGGCTTGGGTAGTATGGGTTGATTAGAAAATGAGACTTGAGGAAGCTGTCCTCTTGCGTCAGCGGCGTCCACCGGCTTGGTTACCAAGCAACGAGTCGCCAGGTGTTCTAAGAGCCTACTCCTAAGTGTAGAGTCAGTGTTACCCAGGCCTGTTAGGACTCGAGTAATTTCTGATGCACACTGATTGAAGCCTGCCCTATAGTTGGCCGCGGAGGCCGGATTGTTTGAACTTGAACTACCTGTTGAAAGGAGCAAAGATACATATAGAGACGCTTGGTAGCTGTTGGTAACTGGGAGGGGAAGGCTGGTTGTACAGCAGGGGACAAATTTAATACTATAGACATTCACAGGAAACGAGGACAATGAATTCCTCATTGCATTCACACAAGGGGTTCTGTTACAGATATAAAATGAGCTCTGACCGTTCACCAAAAAATAGTTCCAACCCAGCGTTTCATCGTTAACTAACCGTGATGTTGTCATGCAAGAGGAACGATTAACACATAGATAGATGTTAACAGATGTCTTTCAAGTTTCAGCTCAATGAAATAGTTGACCTCAATTACCCAACACAGTCTTTAGGCAAAATATCACAGCTTTTAATGGTAGTTATCTTAATCTTAGCA
>Ga0126343_10000413_pt1 | contig 16076 bp, 13 predicted proteins | sample Cyp2metagenome_FD_92531 | JGI IMG/M metagenome (GOLD analysis project Ga0126343, IMG submission 92531) | Coral microbial communities from Lord Howe Island, Old Settlement Bay, Australia - Cyphastrea 2 metagenome | ecosystem: Host-associated > Invertebrates > Cnidaria > Coral ...
ACTGTAGCCGCATTTCGTTTAGTTTGTATCAGAACACGTAACAACCAGAGCGAATTTTCTTCTGAAATTTCACGGTTAACGGTCGAAAAGAGCGAACTTTCCCTCGAAATTTCCTGACTTGTTTGTGTCCACCGTGAATAATCCTTCGAAAGTTCCCGAGGAATAAAACAATAGGTGCCTTGAAAGTTTGCGGAAAAGTCAAGGAAATTTTGTTTGAAGGGAAATTTCTTCGAAAAGCCAGGAAATTCGTCGAAATTCGCTTGCGTTACTTTTGCACAATACTGTATACATATAACTAGGTATTTACTGTATAGATATACCGTAAACGTCCATGTATAAGCCGCACTTTTTTTCACAAAATTGAAGCCAAAAGTCAAGGGTGCGGCTTATCTACGGATACATCTGTGTTTGGAGTTCTCACAAACCTAATTAATATTCATAAAACTTCTTAAGATGACAAGAAATAACCATGTAAGAATTTTAGAGCGTTTTGCTGTTGTTCAATAACTTTTTCATGAGAGGTGGCTCTTAAAGGACCTTAAAGGAGACGTTTGCGTCGCGTGTTTATCGACGAATCTTGCTCTCAAACAGTTCTTTCAAACGATTAATTTTCACTTTACTGGAACAACTGAACACCAACCTACAAGGAATCTCCATTTCTACGCTTTACGCGCAGGCGTTTGCAGTAATTTTTCCGCCACGTGCGATAACCACAAAATATTCGCGAGTACTCGCACGGTAAATGACCGACTGTTTCGTTGTTTTGGACCACCTTCAGGGCAAATTTGTCAACTGCATTATCGAGCTCCTGTCCTGCATGAAGTATTTCACCGATTGCGGGTTTTCCAAGCATCTTTGTAGACGAACGTAACGCGGACATCTGAATCGAATGAAAATTTCGCCATGTTTTAACTTACTCCCAGACTCCTCCCCACATTTAGAGCTTGGCTACTAAGCACTCGTGCGTTTTGTTTCAATGGCGGGTCAAAAATGACGAATTGAAGAAATTTAATGGCGTGTTTTGAAGTGATAATCTTAAAAAATCGGATCAAGACCATTTAAGTTAAAGATGTTGTAAATTCAAACAAAAAAGAAGGTACAACAAATGAAATTTCGCTTTCTTTAGACTTGATAAATGTCAAAGATGGCAACAACTTGAATGTTAGTGTTTCGAAACCGCGATGGTTTGTCCTTGTTTGTTTCTAGCAATACAACTCTACTGGAACTTCAAACTCTATTGTTTTTATTTTTTTTTTCAAAATTCGTGTTTCCAAATTGGGGGTGCAGCTTATCTAAGGATGCGGCTTATACACGGACGTTTACGGTAGTTTTTTTTATTAACTAATTCTTTTCTCTCTCTGACTCAAAGCAGGTAGGTCCTGCTGCTGTCATAGGTAGAGTTAGTTTCAAACATCACCAAATCTGTGTTACTGACAGCTGACATTGGTACAAAGTTGAATGGTAGTGTACTGGTGATGGTACTGTTGGTACTGTAATTTATCTAATGTCAAATCAATCAATAAGTCAATCAATCAATCATCAATCAATCAATCAATCAATCAATAAACTTATGACATAAATGAGATCTAGGACTAGATTTCGAAAGTTGATTGACTTTCAATTGTTTTCAAACATTTCTGGCAGCAAGTCTGTTCACAGTAGTTGATGACTCATTTGAACTAGGATCATTTAAATCTAACATATCACAGTTATCTGATATAGTGCTTTCGTGTCTTTCAAAAGTGCAAGATTATAACAACATGGTCGTTTGACGGGCTCAAATTTATGAAACATCGAAGCTCAATATTTTCTCCGAAGAGGCTCGATTATTCCGCATTGGGGTGCAATATTCCTACAACAAGGCCCAGTTTTTCTCACATTAGGCTACAGCTACTTTTAAAATTATACAGGGCTGTTATGTTTATTTTCGTACGATACCCATCAACAAATGAATACATAGTAGCTCAGAAATTCACGGTTTATCGCGTCCTAAATCCTCGCGTAAACTTTCACCTGATTGGTTGGACTATGAAAGCTGCTAGAAGTAAATGTTGTAAAACATTAAAAGAAGTCACCTTAATTTTGAAGAACACTGTACTTCCAAAAGAAGAGATGAGATCAAAAGAAGGCAGCAGCAATGTTTGTTTGCCATCGATGACTATCGACAAATCATCGTTGAAATGAAGTGTTTACGAGAGACCGTAAGATGGGTATTTATTGTGTTGATTGGCTCAGAAGAATATTCTATTGTTACTTAATTACTTACTTTCGGAAAATTCAGACGATGGCAATAGTGACTGCTGTGCAAGTGCAGCAGTCCCAAAAATTCTCCCAGACTGAGAAGTACAAAGGGCATTTTCCATTTACAAAAAAATGAAAAATCTCTACTGGTGACTTCCGTTTGGAAAGAGCATATTCCATTTGACACAAGGGAGGAAGCTGAAGGATGCCTGGCTGCTTAAAAGACCACGAAAGGTAGAGGGTCCCCTATACCTCTTGAAAACAGTTTCACACCTAAGTAATTGCCTTTTCACGCACCACGAAAAAATCGAAAAACAGCTTCGCATTCTCAGAAAAAAGCAAGCAATCACGTTTCACGTAAAAATGCAAATTCTATTCACATTTCGCAAAACACACAAATACAATCACTACAAAAGTGCATATTAAACATTTAACTGAAATGTGTCACAGCAGATATAGTTACACACGGCCATTATTTTGTAATTTCAAACTCTGTTCTCGTCGATCAGCATGTCTAGATCTTTTGTTGCTCGGGTAACATTGTGGTAGAGCATAGGATGATTATTGATAGATAGGTAGATAGTTTATTTCGATTAAAATCGCAGCCAGAAGCTGAATGAGATTAATCTTCACAATAATGAAATCTAATGGAAATATGGGGAAAAAAGTTGGCAGCCCCTAGACCAATTTGGCTGAAATTTGGCCAAATTGTTGTCAGATGGGTTAACTGTGTCTGCGAATTTTAATTCTTCTTTTCATGTCAAAGTTATAGCCTAATTTTCACTGGTGATGGCAATGATTTTTCATCCTCAAAATTATTTGCTTGTAAAAATGAAACGGAGGCACATTCCAGAGATCTGAGACACTGTTTTTAAGGCAAACGTGTGAAGAAATGAAAGCCGTATTAATTGTTTTCTTCCATTTGTTTTTGGTGAGCGTGGAACTCAATGAATGAAAACGCTTCGTTTTGCAAAAACCTCCTCAGTTTTTGAGCGCATTAAGGTTTATACCTTTTAAAGGGAATTAGCTGTAATCATGATCATTCAGCTTTCAAAAAATATATGATTTATAGGGGTTTGTGTTGAAACAGAGAGCATGAGAACGATCCGCACGCAGACGACCCCGGTGGGTTGGCCGATACCTTAAATGCAAACAAAAAATACTCCCAGACTGACAAGTTTTCTCGCCCTTGATTCTAACAGAACTGCCATCAAGACTTCGGAAGTGGCGCCGCCAAAAAACACTGTTGTCTTTCAAAATACCGATTCACGATTCTCACGAACAAAATAGTGTGTTCCACTTTAGCTCTATATGTTGCATCAATGTTGTAATTATAGGTGTTGCCGAAGAACGAAAATCAAAGTTTTCACTTCCGGGTCATGAGAAATTCTCACAGAACTTCGCTTTGAACTCGCCACCCAAAAACAAATGCCGATTTGCAATTTCTAATGAACAAAATAATTTGTTCCATCTTAACTTAACAAGTTGCCAACATAGGCATCTATATTATATCAGAATCATTCAAATTTTCAAACAACTGCGAATTTTGTTTGAAAGCGTACGCATACGTGAACTCCAACTGTGCTAGAGTTCTGCATGATGTCACGCATGACTACAGGTAATCAGTGGCAAGAAGTTAGTTTGTCGCTTTTTCTAAACAAAAAAGTTAGTCATTCTTTCATATTAAAAAGTTAATTTTTTACTAGTCTGTGGCTTGATGGCTACCGTTAGTCTCAAGCCCTTGTTCAAATATAAATTTAATAATGATTTTTGAAAGGACTAGCAACTTCAATATTCAAAGAATCAATTCATTATTGCATTCTTGAAATGACTAGTGGGTTCAATATTCAAATAGCCAATTCATGAATGTAATCTCGAGGGGTACGCGTCACTTATTTTGAATGTAACTCGATATCACCAGATGTCAAAAGCTTCAGTCTTGAGACACAGTGTCTTTCGGTACTGCTGGTTGATTTTGTTAATTTGTGATTATTTAAGGAAGAACTAGTTATTCGTTTGTTATTTCGCAAAGGTTTGCTTACTGTCACACTTCAGTTTCAAAAAGTTACGGAAAAAAACATTCACATTTGTGCAGATATGTTACATACCATAACTTATAGTGAGTCACTATAAAGCCATACAATCTGGATGATGTAGGAGTATATTTTCTGAGAACACACTTGAGCTTGCACCTAACTTTTCTCTTTCTCATGGATCTTATAATCCTTTTCGGTAATCTTGTTTAACTATTTTGGAATGGCAAGTAATTCTTTTGCACAAGATGATTTGATTTAATTTTCCTCAGGTAATAGTTATAAACAAAACTACTTGTTCTGATATGAAGGCTAGGGTCGCTGAAAATTATCTTTTGATAATAGCTATGGAGAAGATTACTAGTTCTTCAACAAATTCATGCGTATAAACTGCCCACAGCTTTCGCATAAGTTTTGGCACTGATAGATGTTTTCGGCTTTTGTTTCACCATGTAAGGCCGCTAAAACTTTAAAGTGTCTTCACAAGCAAAGGAGTAGGTAACTCTATGGCACCGAGCTGTACATTGATCGAAAACTTGAAAGCATCTGTCAAAGCCATTTATTCGGCCAGGTTGACCTGTATTTCGAAAGCTGTGACATATTGAGACAACACTTTGAAATTCATGACAATCTTAAGAAAATGAAAGAAGCTCAGTCGCGTACCTTGCTTTTCAACGTCCACAGTGAAACTCAAAAGCTAAGTAGACAAAAGCAAATGTTCCTTTGTTCGTGAAGCACGCGTTGTCTTCTTTCCCATGTGATCATTAACGCAGTTGCCGACTCAATTCCTCGAATTCTATTGGTTCTGAAAGTTGTCTTCAATTCGTAATTTTATCGCAACCAATGGTAAGGGTTACGATAATTCACGATTGAGTGACGACATCCATCATGGTTCACGACAGATTCACGACAAATGGTCCTGTCCCTCATGTACTCTGTCACAAAATGGACTTGCAATGAAAACCTCAGTCAAAACTCTATAAAAAAATTTCACACTTGTACTTTATATTTGCACATACAAAAATTGCTCAGTCTTTCAAACTACTGATTCACAATGTTCTCAAACAAATGCTGTGTTCTGCCTTAGCTCTATACGTTGCAAAGCATGGAACAATAAGGACTTCCCTATTTACGTTTTCCACGCACATGTGAACATTCAAAACTGCATAGGGTTGAGAAAAAATTTCTAGGGCTAGGTCTTGTTATTTCTGTAAGCATTTTTAGTGCAGAAGTATAGTTTGCACTGAAACAATGGAAGAAAATAGATGGCAGCACTGTGTTTTTTCTTTTAAAATAGATATTGCAAAATAGATATTGCAGAAAAAACTATATGACAGCTGCAAAACAATACAAGGATTTCATGCAAATCTCACTTCTCAAGCAAACAGTCTGGACACATCCTTTATTAACTCAGTCATTTAATCACTGGGAAAACATTACAAAACAACTATTCTGCTTCCAACTTAGATTGAAAGTTTGGCCAAAAAAGTCAAGCAAGAGCTTAAATAGCTCCTTTTTGTCAGCAACCTCAATCAAGCAGCCAACAAGCAGGAATCGACCGCATCGCATCCTGGGAAATTTGAGTGTTCTTTGAGCGGGAAAGACCTACCTCAAACCAATTTGATATTTTTTGTAAGTCTCTGACCAGGCTTCAATAACACACTAAAAGTTTTCCAGTCACTTCCACAATTGATTGAAACTTCCATACCTGCCAGTTGAAGCCTGGTGAGACAAGGCTCATTTGCTTTTATGGCCCCTTGTCCATGAACAACAAACTGCCAGTAGCTGCAATCGGGCCTCTTGTCGGAAATGTTGTCATTGTAACGCAACGCGTGCCCCCTTGCGTGTTCGTGTTAGATACTAAGCTAGTATAATAATAATGGAAGTCATGATTGACATTTTATTACCGAATAATTAACGCTTATCTTGCGGTTTGTAATTTCATGTTGTGTATCACTCGATTAGGGAAGAGCTCAAAAAGGGACATTGTTTTATCATGTATTCTGTATTGTAAGGGAAACGTGAGAACTGTATTAAGACTTAAAACAAAAGGAAAAACTGGAATGTTGTGAGTTGAATGTATACTTCGCTAGAGTGTTGATCGTTGATTGTGGGAATAAAATACAGTCCTCTAAACTGAGTGTTGTTACTTCAGTGGATATTCCCGAAAACATCTGGTTGAAGTTTGTCACATTCACAGTGCCAAGAAACAGTTCTTTGGAATTGGCAAGGTTTGAGACATCTCAGCCCCTTATGATGAGCTCCGGCACTGGCAAATGTCCCAAAATAACGAAATTTGGGGCAATTTTTGCTCCAAATTACATCATTGCTGCACACGATTCTGCCAAATGGGAAGCAAATTCAAATGAGCCGAGTAAGGTCACGTGACCAGCTGCCATCATACATTAAATATGCATGCCAGACCCAGTCCCTCAACCAAGACATTTGATGAAAATAGAGCCTTTTAAGTTCCCCCCAAGTTTGTGGCGAAATCTTCCGGTGTTTTTATATTTACTTGATTATTGAGCCACCTTAATGGCCGTTATCATCTTTCTATCCGCTTTCCACTTGTCCTGCAAATTCTTAGCATGGCTATAATCGATGTCGTGTTGCTTAGTGATCTTGTCCAATCGATTGATACCCAAATCCCTTTGTTTCAGTCCTTTTTTCAGATGCATATCAGGTCCTACAGTACTCCTCAGATATACGTTAACCAAAAAACGTGCATAATATGCGAATAAATTTACACCTATGTGCGTCTAAGTATACGTGTATGTGCGTATAAGTATACGCGTATGTGTGTATAAGTATGCTTGTATGTGCGTATAAATATACCCGTATGTGCGTATAATAATGTGCATATACTCACATACGCATATATGCATGTGTTCATTAGTATGTATGAGCAGAATTATTGTCTTTCTATTGTTGACGGGTTATTGTTCTAAAGAATAGCTTGACAGCACTGAAAAACTACACGACTACGAACGGAACTACATGAAGACTTCTCCCGATACGTGAACAGGCTGCTCTCAATACAAATCCATACAGGATGTTTCTTTTATGGCTAACACCATCGATAAACAATTTTTTCTCCGAAACTTTTCCATTCATTATACATGCACGTAAAAGAAGTTCTACCAGGCCATTTTAATCGTGTTGTGTTAGCTGTCACGACTACGTGTAGTTTCGACTCGGGTCTGCTTGTATGCAAATTTTGATGAATTTTAGTCCCCTCTAGTTCAGTTATCTTCTTTAAAAATATTTTTTTATCGGATTGTCAGCCATAGAAACTTTGATGAACAATTATTTGGTGAAAGAAAGAGCATTTTACCGTTTGAATGAATGATTTGTGTCAAATATAACCGGAGATGTAATTTTTTGACAAGGTCTTCGAAACGCTCAAGACTGATAAACAACTCGCATGTCACTTGCCTTCGAGTGCAAAACAAAGAACTTTTCCTGGAAGTAAAAAATAACTAAACGTGATCAGCACGCCATAGAAACTTTGATTAACAGTTATTTGGTTTAAAAAAGAGCAATTTACTGTTTGAATGAGCGATCTACATGTCAAATATAACCAGAGATATAATTTTTTTGACAAGGTCTTCAGAACGCTTTAGACTGATAAACATCTCGCAAGCGACTTGCCGACGCGTGCGAAATACAACTTTCCTTGAAGTAAAAAAAAATAACTAAACGTGAGCGGAGTACCATAGACACTTTAATTAACATTTTTTTCGTCAAGCAAGGAGCATTTTACCATTTGAATGAATGATCTGGGTCAAATATAACCGGAGATGTAATTTTTTCCAAAACGCTAAATTTCGTAAACAACTTGCCGATACGTGCCGAAACACAGATCTTTCCCTGTAAAAACTTAAAGTTCACGAGTTAGAATAGGGACTTTGAGCGTCTGTTTCAATTTTCTTCCCAGTTTTGGTACTTTATGATCAAGCAAGTGTTGAAGAAACAGCAGTAGCTTTTTTAGACTCTTTCTCTTACACAACAATGAAACACAAAGAAAAGTTTCATCCTGAATAACAAAGACACACCAGACGCGCATGTATAGGCGTATATATGTACGCGTATGTGCATATAACTATACGTGTATGCGCGTATAAGTATACAACTGTGTGCGTATAAACATATGCATATGTGCGTATAGTTATATGCGTATGTGTGTATAAAACTCGTCTGCGCAGTTAATGTATATCTGAGCGGTACTCTATGTATTGAGAACCGGGCCAATGAAATTTGATCCCACTCTGGCCCAACAGTTTTTGAAAATCAAAACCATGTCCACGTCGCCTTCGAGTGTGGGTCTTGTTGGCTCTAGTTCGAGTCTTAATCTCATTGTAGAGTTCTCTTTCAATCATTCTTTTTTTCTTTGTTTGGGTTCTTCAAACGTATTAGGATCCAAACCGACAGCTTTCAAGAATTCAAACCTTTTGCAGCACCTATCTTCACGGTTTGTCGCAAATCGGATTTGCCTTTGCCTTTACCCTGTGGCGCTTGTTTCTTTTTTCAGAATAGGGATTTGGGAAGTGGTGAATTTCTTTTACATGGTAGGAGTCGGTTGTAATTGGTACGCTTCTTTGATTATTTGGAGCAAAGTAAAGTATGGAATACCCCCTCATGATGTTAGGAGATGTCATCTATAAAAAACGAAGGCATCATTAGTTTTCGTTATTTTCCTTCTACTTGTCTGAGAGAATTATGTCATTGAAATTGGATCGTATCACACCTTTTTGGAACTGCACATGCATTTACCTGTGTCTTTTAGAAGTATCATTCGGACTATGGTGTTGTACAGAGTAGCTCGTAGTTTTGTACCTCAACTGTTAAAGAAAGATGACGATCAAAACATTGTTCACCAACAGCAACGAAATCAAGGAACTCATTAAATTGATGTGTTGTTTGTCTGTATCATGTTTGGAGATGCTCTTCGATCCTGATTCCTCCAGGCCACAGGAAGTCTGGGCAGAAACAAAGGACATGTGGTCAAGAGATGATTGGGGTAATGCAAAAACTGTACCCTGTTCGTATTTGATACCGCTGCCAACGGTTGTTTGAGCAGTCTTTTCCTAGACCCCAAACAGAATGGAAAGTTGCGTTTGGTGCTTAATTTTGGAGCCAACCCTGTGGTGGACATTACTGTCATTCTTGGTTTACGTAGTTTTTACTCTTCTACAGAGGCATTATAGCCAACGCACCAGCAATAATTTAAGTCGTAAAAGAGTTTTAATTCAACTGGAACAACTCGAACTCTTGACCTTATTTACATGACGTTGCCAGTGGTTTGTAGGATAAAGTAACAAACATAATACATTAAGAGCGGAACAACTAATTACAACAATGGAAATAATCAACGTAGGAAATACAAGTGACATAGGAAATACGAGATAAACGAAGACAGAGTACATTACCTGACAATTTGAGAATATGGCGAACAAAATAAGATAAAGAACGTAATGTAGTTATAACAGTTAGCGGACTTGAGCAAGATACTTACGATTTGCATAATCTGCGCAAAGGTCGAATTATTATACGTAAATGGGCGGACTGGGACTAGGCGGGGGATTTGTTACTACACTAGCCTTGAAGTAGCTTCTAGGTAATTCCAACAACAAAATAACCAATTCCTAGACTTCGAAGAACATACAGAAATGTGATGAAAATTGACTTAATTTAGATTACACAGTTCGCAATGTAGCAGTCTTAGCCAGAGAACTTATCAGAGTTCATTAATCTGGACTCCTTCAGAGAGGCAGCTTCCTGATGTCACGTCTGTAGACAGATGTGGCCGTTTTCGCTTTAACACTATGTACGTGACCATGGCTGTCTGGAAACACCTCTTCAATCAAGACCATTGGCCAGCAACCTCTAGGTGTCTTCTCGTCGACAACAAGAACCAAGTCACCAACTGCAAAGTTTCGACGAGGGACGCTCAATTTCTGCCTTGTTTGGAGTGCAGGTTTATGATCTTTCATCCATCTCTTCTAAAATGAATCTGCCAGGCAATGTGCTTGGCGCCAGCGCTTGCTACACTTGTGTTGATCTTTGAAGATTTCCACCCGGAGGTAGGAATTGTATCTCAGGAGCAGAAGTTTGCTTGGTGTCAGCGTCTCAGGATCATCTCGGTTGTCACTAAGGGGAGTCAAAGGCCTGTTGTTGAGAATCCTTCCCACTTCACAAAGAAGGGTTGACAATATTTCGTCGTTCACCAGCTGTTCCTTTAACAGGGCACCCAAAATCTTCCTTATGGAGCGAATCATGCGTTCACAGATTCCACCTTGATGGCTGTCCTCAGGGGGGTTAAATGACCACTGAACGTCGTTCAACCGTAGACTGTTGTAGCTTTTGGCTGTTCCAGTCGCTCCAGTGCTTCTCTCAGCTCTTGCTTGGCGCCTGTGAAATTGGTGCCATTGTCACTGTGTATTTCCTTGGGCTTCCCTCTGCGACTAACAAAACGTTGATATGCACAGATAAAAGAGTCTACTTCTAAGGTGCGTGCAACCTCAATGTGCACCACCCTCGTGGTAAGGCATGTAAACAAACATCTATAACGTTTCACCTGACTGCGTCCTTGCTTGACAAAGAGAGCTAGCTCTGCTGCAAATGCATCATGTTGGACAGCTTTGACAATCACACTCTCTGTGGCAATAACTTCCCTGACAGTCAAGGGCCCCTTGGGAATGCTGTCTGGATCCTTGGTAAGCAGGCAAACCAAATACTTCTTGAAACGTATTAACCAAGCTATGGCCTTTCAAAGACTGTCCCAGGATGAATAGCGGGAAAACGGCGGTTCCAAAATTTTACTGCGGACGATCACGTTTGCTCGACCAGGGCATTTTCTGCATTCACTGTCATCTTGAGGCAATTCCAGCAAATAGGACTGTTGGTCAGGCCAATGTTTCTCGTCCCTCCACAGAAACTTTGAACCGTAAAGCCACAGCTCCAGCTTGTGAAGTTCAGAACCTTTCCCTCCTCTGGATGCGATGTCGGCAGGGTTAGCACAGGTGTCAATGTGTCGCCACTGACGTGGTGTGGATTCATCGTGTATCATCGCGACTCTGTTTGCAACAAACGTGTGAAATCTTCTTGATTTGTTGCGAATGTACTGCAAGACTATGGTAGAATCTGTCCAGTAGATTGTGTCGTGTATCCCCTATCTAGTTCCGAATCAGGCAGTTCAGCTTCACAGCGACCACTGCCGCTGCTAACTCTGCTGTGGTATGGACACTACCTTCAGGGGAGTGATGCGAGACTTGCCAAGAACAAAAGAACAGTGCAGAGCACCCTTGTTGTCGACAATTCGGAGGTACAATACCGCTCCATAACCATTTTCAGAAGCATGTGAGAAATGATGTAACTGAATGTTACGACTGCACCAAATCCTGGTGGCTTGAAACACCTGGGAACTGATATTTTTCTCAAACATGTAAGTTCCTTCAGCCATTCTTGCCATACAATGGAATCTGTATGGGAATTCTCTTCGTCCCAGCCATACTTCTGCTTACATAGGCTCTGCAACAGACTCTTGGCTAGTAGAATGATGGGCGCGATGAACCCGAGAGGGTCGTACATGGAGCTTACAACAGACAAGATTCCTCTGAGTGTGAGTGCCTTTCCTTCATCCATGATGCGAAAGTTGAAGTCGTCTGTTTCCATGGCCCACTGCACTCCCAATGTGCATTCTACAGGGAGATGTTCCAAATCAAAGTTTACTACTGAGGGCGCTCTCTCCATTACTGGAACAGTGGCGATTACGTTCATGTCATTACTAATCCATTTGGTAAGCCGAAACCCAGAGGTACCAGACTGGTGAATCCTTCACATCTTCCCGTTCACTACAAGGAACTCGTCTTGCAAAGCCGCTGGATTAATAACCATTAATAGTGTCTCTGTACTTCTCGAAGAGGTGAGGGTCGCACTGGAATCTTTTCTTTAAGTAGTGCAATCTTCCAAATGCAAATTCACAATTGTTCGGGAGGTTACTGACTTGTGCCTCTATGGAAACCCCAACTGATAGTGACCATTCACGAACTTCATGGAAGTTTCCATTTTGCGATAGTGCTCTTTGATCCTCAACTGACATTGCAACCTTCGAGGAGATCATAGGCTCGTTAAAGTCACTCCTAAACATGCTCTCCATTTGCTGATGAAGCGTTTCGTCATCATGGCAAACAAAGTTCACATTGAAACAATCTCTATCACACGAATTCAGTGGTCCCATCAGGGTCCAACGGAGTGGGGTACACAGAGCATAAGGTTGACCACGCCTGCAACGCCTCTGATCGCACACCCAATGAGCTTCAGAAACATTGCTACCAATAAGCACAGACACTTTATTAGATTGCATTCTTGGAAAGTCTATTCCTCTCAGATGAGGCCACTTAGCAGTATCTTCCTTAGTTGGTGGACTACCTTGAGGTAAACACAAGGTATCCTCTGTCCAAGGTATCCACTGTCCAAACTTTATCTAACACGACTTCATTTGTAATCCTCAAACAGACAAAGACAACTCGAATCCCTTTTGAGTGTCGGATATGCCATCTACGGTCGCTAGTGAGAATTCCTTAGGACGACCAACTACTTGAAGCTTCTCTATTAGACTCTCATCACATAATGTAACGTCCAAACCAGGATCCAGTAGTGTGTTTGCCACAATTGTGTTGTGCTGACCCTTTCACGACGACTGGAACGATTCTTAAACAAACATTCTTCTTGCCAGAGTCTGTAGCACCACACTGACCAGCATCCCCGGCCCTGCTGATGGCCCCTGTTCCAGTCTCCCTGGTTCCACTGATGGTACTCGCTCCAGTCTCTTCCGAGGTGACTGCAGGATGGTTAGGAGAGGTGCTATTATTGTTGCTCTTCTTCTTAACGTGCAACATGGTGTGGTGTTTCCATCCACATCCATTCACTTGACAGTTCATTTTACTTCTGCAATCCATGGCCATGTGGCCGCTTGCGAGACAGTTGTCGCACAGTCTTGCTTGTCGAACGAAGCTTTTTCTTTCTTCTGGGCTCTTTGCTTTCATGAGCTCACATTTACGAGAAAACATTTCTATGTTGACCAAGGACAAGTTCCGATAGGAGCTGTGTTTACTTGAGGAAGGTCTTCGCACTGCATCACAAAGGTATTTCCTTTCGAGGAAGGTGGCTTTATTTTGGGCGGTGGCTTAGAGCTCCGTTCTCTGTCTGGTGTCGATCCAACTATTCGTCCATACATAGTGTTTGCCAGCAAAGTTTTCTCGTCAACAAAACCAGCTAAGTCCATGAAGGTAGGTTCCGTTCCAGGTAAGGTTAATGAACTGGCTCTGTCTGCCCATTTAGACTGCAGATGAACAGGGAGATGCTTCAGCACCTTAATGAGATTGTCCAAGTTGTTAACATTTGCCTCGTAGCCCATTTGTATGAGAGTCAGAGCACAATTCTGCATTTCAACGGACAGGTCTGCTAAACCGGTGATGTCAGTAGTCTTGATCTGCGGACCTCCCACAATCTTCTGTCCAAATTTATGGTACAAGATTTCTTGGGCTTTCCTGTAGCCTTGTTCTGAATCAGAAATTATGGCACAGTTCTTAATGGCTTCCCTAGCCTCCCCAGCACAGTGTTGAATAAGGCAAGTTAGCCTCGTCTCAGTGTCCGGTACCCTTTTAGCGATATTGACCTCAAAGTTGTTTATGAACAACCAGTAGTTAAGCAGGTTACCATTGAAGGTCAAAAGCTGTCTTTCCAGCATTTCAAATCCTTGTTGAATTGTGTACGCCATAAGCTGAAAAGCTTCCTGTTGCTGTGTTAATATTTCTTGCAACTGTTGGGAACCAGTGGGATCTCCAGCAGTGATGGCTTTCTGCAGGGGTCCTGGGTCCCAAGGTTGAGTACCTGGATTCAGCACTGAGTTACAATAGTTTCTTCCAACTTGCTTGAATTAAGTCACCATGCACTCTTAAAGTTCGATCCAGCCTGAGGGTCTTTCATAGTAGGAAAGGAATCACATGCTTCGTCTTTGTAAACAGGTTTCAACTCTGCCTTGATACCACGTTTTGAATATTCCAAAGTTTCATATAGCTCATCAACGGTCTTAGCCTTCTCTATTTCCCCTTCTGCGGTCAATAAAGCAATCCGGCGTTTCAATTCATCTTCTCGAATTTTCATCTCGGCTATTTGATGTTGCATTTTACGTTCCATTTCCTGGCGCTTTAACTCAACTTCACGACAAAGCAGCTTGGCTTTTATTAGCCTTTTTGATCGATCACTTACACGTGAGCTGGACTTGGAGCTCTTCGAATTTCTGCTACTTGAGGTGACTACTGAACATGTGACAATCTGTGATTCGGCACTATCACTATAATCTTGGTGAGGAACCACTGAAGTGTCATCCATGTTGCATTGAACAGATCGCGACCATTCATCAAAACATTCGTTGAATTCCTTTTTCCCTGTCATTGTGCTGTGACAAGCATTAAGGGCATCTGATTTGACTCGGGGTCGATGGCGAATTGATAATATTCGTTGTAGGCTTGAAAACATCTCGCAAACGCAATTTCAAAATGTTTTTCTTCTTACAAGCCTCCTGGTAATTATCAGCATTTTGCATTAATAACTCAATGTCTTTGTACAAGCTGTTTAGGTAGCCAAGGTGACCAGCTCGACTTTTCTTCAGGGACAGTATTCTTTCACACCTTATGGCGTTCCCTTGTCCGTTCTACGAATCTTCCATTGACGTAATTCCACTAACGTCAGAAACTTTAGCCAACGCACTGGTTCAACTGGAACAACTCGAACTCTTATTTACATGACGTTGCCAGTGGTTTCTAGGATAAAGTAACAAACATAATACATTAAGATCGGAACGACTTAAATTACAACAATGGAAATAACGTAGGAAATACAAGTAACATGGGAAATACGAGATAAACGAAGATAGAGGACATTACCTGACGATTTGGGAATACGGCGAACGAAGTAAGATAAAGAACGTAATGAGTTATAACAGCTAGCGAACTCGAGCCAGATACTTATGATTTGCATAATCCATGTGAAGGTCGAATTATTTATATGTAAATGCTCGGACTGGAACTAGACGGGGGATTGTTTACTACAGGCATTAACAGAACTTTGTTGGCCAACACTTTTTAACCATAGGTTATTCCACCGCTGTGTCTTCGTTTTTAAATATGTAAATGGATTATAGATTTAAGTTTGATGCAAATCGAATCAGTGACATCCATTCTTATGATACTTATGGCAAATCCAGTTTTTACTTACCGCGAGTTAGGCGCAATTATGGAATTAGAAAACAGCACCTTTTATATCAAGGAAGAGCAGAATGGAACAATCTTGACAAGTCATTACGTGACATGAGGTCACTTTTAGTTTTTAAGCAAGCCTTGAAGACGGCAATTTTTTAACTCGTTTTTATCCTGTATTTTTATTGAGCATTTTTAACATTTTTAACTCATTCATTGCCAAGCAATGGATGAGTTATTGGGGAGAAGGGAAAAACGTGTTAGCAAGCATTTAGCAGGTGTTAGCAGGCGTTAGCAGAAATCTGCGTAGACGGAATTGAGAGCACCTGCTGACCAAGTTCCCAACTTGGCACGAATCCGCAGGAATAGCAAACATGAGCGTAACTCGATGATTGCAAAACACTTCGAGTGAAGTTATTGTATTTTGTAGGTATTTTTAAAATTCTTCAGTAAATAAAATTAGTCCAGTAAAATATTTCTTTGTTCTCCGATAATGAGCCCGCGTCCTGCCTCCCCTGCAGTGGCTATTTTTGTCTGCCAT